>Ga0194132_10000597_pt1 | contig 73855 bp, 75 predicted proteins | sample TA2KigOf80mmetaG_FD_148612 | JGI IMG/M metagenome (GOLD analysis project Ga0194132, IMG submission 148612) | Freshwater microbial communities from Lake Tanganyika, Tanzania - TA2015054 Kigoma Offshore 80m | ecosystem: Environmental > Aquatic > Freshwater > Lake | place: Tanzania: Lake... | reverse complement strand
CGCAGAGCAGGGTGAGCCGCGGATTCTCTGTCGCGGTATCCAGGTAGTGCCATGTGCGACCGCGCGCATCGGTGATGGTCCGCGACCAGTGTTCGATCACCAAGCGATCTCGATAACCGCCGCGTTGAGACCGGAGCCGATACCCATGCACGCCACGCGCTGCCCGCCCTCGAGTTCCGGCGCGACGCTGGCGAGAGTGAAGGGGACGGACGCCGGTCCGATGTTGCCGCGGGTCGGGAACGTGAGGGGCACCCGCGCCGGATCGATCCCGATAGCTTCCGTGATCGCTTTGGTGTGAAGTTTCGACACCTGGTGGATGACGTAGCAATCCAGATCCGACCAATCGAAGTGCTCTCGCGCGTCGGTCCAAGTGTCCCGCGCTAGCGCCACTCCTGCCTCGAGAAGCCCGCGGGCATCGGTGGACATTCCGTTGAGGTCGCCGACGCAGAGGTGGGTGTGCTCGGTCGCCGCGCGTGCCACCCCACCCACGAACCGGTGCCCCTCGGGATGCTCACTCGCCCGACCGAGCACCATCGCAGCACCACCCGAGCCGAGGGTGAGCGTGGCGAAGTTCGCAAGAACGTCCTCGCGAGTGGTGTCCGGCTGAAGGAGGCGCGCGATGGTGGATTCATAAATCCCCCGACTGCCTTCGCCGTCGACGACGAGTGCGTAATCGATCTGGCCCGCGTCGAGAAGTGTCGCCGCGAGCTGCATCCCGTTGATGAATCCGAGGCAGGCGTTGGAGAGATCGAAGTTAAGGCAGCCGGTCCCGAGTCCGAGTTGTGCATGCACATCGACGGCCGCTGACGGCTCGAGTCGGTCCCGACACACGGAGGTGTCGATCAAGAGCCCGATCTCCTGAGGGTCGACGCCCGCGTCGGCGATGGCCTTGGCCCCAGCCAGGCTCGCCGCGTCGATGAAGGACACGTCTTCGGACCACCAGCGGCGCTCCGAGACTCCCGCCAGTCGTTCGATCATGCCGGGTTGCATTCCAAGCCGCTCATATGTGGGCATGAGTCGCTGGTCGATCGCTTCGGATGTGACGACGATGGGAGCGTCCGCCGCGGCAACGGACAGGATGGCCGAGTCGCGGTACCGGAACGGCATGGTGGACTGCATGGGATAACAGCCTGCCATGCCGACCGGCCCGCCCTGGAGGAGGTGGGCGGGCCGGTCGGGTCGCGCGGGCTTACCCCTTGGATGCGACCAAGGTCACGGCGACGTCCCGCGTGCGCCCGTCGCGGAGCAGGGTGAGGGTGACGGTGTCACCGGGTGCGTTATCGCGGATGACAACCACCAACTCGGTCGAATCCGCGAGCACCTTGCCATCGATCGCGGTGATGACATCACCGTCGAGGACACCGGCCGTATCCGCCGGGGAGCCAGCCGTGACCTCGGCCACCCGCGCACCGGGACCGGTGTAGGCGGTGTCGAGTTGCACACCGATGATCGGGGTCTGCGAGGTCCCAGTGGTCATGATCTCGTTGGCGATGCGCTGCGCGGTGTCGATCGGGATCGCGAAGCCGAGGCCGATGTTCCCGGCCTGACCCATCATCCCGAGCGTGGCGATCGCCGAGTTGATGCCGATCACCTCACCCGCGGCGTTGACCAACGGACCACCCGAGTTGCCGGGGTTGATGGCCGCATCGGTCTGGATCGCGTTGATGAACGAGGTGTCGCCTTGTCCGCCCGCGGTGACGGGGCGGTCGAGTGCGCTCACGATTCCCGCGGTCACGGTCCCCTGAAGGCCCAGGGGTGAGCCGAGGGCGACTACGGTCTCTCCGACGCGCAGGTCCTCGGATGTTCCGAGAGGCACCGCGGTCAGTCCGGTGCGTTCGACCTTGACCACCGCGACGTCGTACCCGGCGTTCGAGCCGACGAGTTTCCCGGTCGCCTTGGAACCGTCAGCGAACATCACCTCGAGGGTCCCGCCGTCGCCGGCGACACCGGCGACGTGGTGGTTGGTCAGGATGTAGCCGTCGTTGCTGATGACGAATCCCGAGCCATTTCCTTCACCGTCGGATCCGTCGATGTTGATCTGGACGACGGCGGGTTGCACCGCCGCCGCGATGTCGGCGATCTCGGATGACACGGGTGTCGTGACCTGCGGACCAGAGGCGGCAGGGGCGGACGCAACGGCCTCTGCGGTCGCCGACCGATCGGCGATCAGGTAGCCCACGCCACCACCTAGGGTGCCGGCGACGAGCGCGATGCCTGCGGCCCCGGCCATCCAGGGCCAGCGGGCCGGCTGCTTCTGCTGCGGTGGGGTGTACGGGGGTACGGGGGTGCCCAGGGTGTCGTGCAGGGACATTGCTCCTCCTCTGTCTGCATGCGCGGAGTCCCGCGCTTAGAGCTTGGACTTTGTGGCACCCCCAACGGTTGCGCCTCCCCCCGTCCCTTGCACACCCCTTACATTTCCCCCACGATGTCGCTGGTCTCATCCAGGGGACTGAGGGGAACCTGAGACCGAGGACCCTCGTCAAACCACCGATGGACCGTAGCTGGGGGTGGGCATGCGGACGAAGTTGACCTGGATCGCCGCTTGGGCCGTGGCAGCTCTGATGGCACAAGGCCTGCTGGCCACCCCAGGTGGGGCGGTATCGCCGGACACCGACGCACCGTCTCCGAGCACATCGCCCGCTCCGACCCCTGATGTGTCACCCTCACCGAGCGTGGCACCGAGGCCGACTCCCAGCCTCACCCCGACGCCCGCCCTCACCCCGAGTCCTCGTCCTTCCCTCTCGGAGAGTCCGTCGCCGATGTCATCGCCCACGTCGAGTCCATCGACGTCGGCAACGCCAAGCCCGTCCGGCACCCCGACCGACGATGCGCGCCCACGCATCGTCGTGGTGAAGAACGGTGCCTACACGCGATCAGCCATCGAGACTGCCCAGGAGATGGGTGCACGCCCAGACAAGGTGCTCGTCGGCATGGTCGATGGATTCACCGCCATGCTCACTGATGCTGAAGTGCGGAAGTTGGAGCGCACCGTCGCGGTGGACTATATCGAAGATGACGAGGTCGTCAGCATCAATGCCCCGTTCCGCACTGTGACGAAGACCTCGACGACCAGCATGAATGGTTTCGATGATGCGAGTTCGGCACCACAGAATCTCGGCTTTACGATCAACTGGTTTGGGGTCAACTACGACAGTATTCTCGTCAACAGCAACGGTGGCGCTGTTTTTGATGACGGACTTGGGCCCTTCAACGCGTGGCGAGGGATCAACTTGTCCACCGCGACCCGGCCTTATGTTTTACCACTCTTCACCGACCTGGATGGGACAACGTCCGGAACCCTCCAATTCGGCCAGGGAAGCATCTCCGATTCCGGAACCAAGAGTGTCTTCTGGGCGGAGTGGACCAACTACGGCGAGTACCCGAGCTCTGCGGGCAAGTACACCTTCCAGATGCTCGTCATCGATGAGGGTGCTGGCAAGGTCGGCATCGAATTCAACTACACGACCGTGGGCACAGCTGCGTCGTCGACGAACCCGACTTTCGAAGTCGGCTTCGCGAATCCGTCTCAATCCGGTGGCACCGTGCAGATAGCCAACACTGGGGAAGCCCCTGGCACTGTCGCCACCCGCCTGATCGCCAGCGGCAACCCCACGTCGACGCCGGGGATCTGGCGCTATCTGATCGATTCGGGTGGCAGCCCGTCACCGGCACCGACGCCTTCCCCCTCGGATGGGATTCAAACAGGAGCGCCGTGGGGTCTGGATCGCATCGACCAGCGTGCGCTTCCGCTGAGTACGACGTACGAAGCGGCCGGGACGGGCAGCGGGGTGAAGGTGTACGTGGTCGACACCGGGATTCGCACGACACACGTTGAGTTCGGTGGCCGCACCGCTGCCGGACGCGACGAAATAGGAGACGGGTACGGAACGACCGACTGCAACGGTCACGGCACACACGTTGCCTCGACGGTCGCGGGAACGACGTACGGGGTGGCCAAAGCCGCGACCGTGGTCCCCGTCCGAGTCCTCGGATGTTCCGGTTCTGGAACGACTTCTGGAGTCGTGGCCGGGCTCAACTGGGTCAGGACCAACCACAGCGGTGGCCGCGCTGTGGTCAACATGAGCCTTGGTGGATCGGGATCCAAGGCCCTTGACGACGCCGTCGCTGCTCTCCATGACGCGAACATCCCGGTCGTGGTCGCGGGTGGGAACTCGAATGCCAACGCGGCCGATTTCAGTCCGGCCCGGGAACCGAAGGCGATCACGGTGGCGTCGATGACGTCGACGGATGCTCGCTCCTCCTTCTCCAACTTCGGCAGCATCATCGACCTCTTCGCACCGGGTTCGTCGATCATCGGCGCCTGGTACACGTCCAACAACGCGAGTGCCACCATCAGCGGGACATCTATGGCCAGCCCCCACGTGGCAGGGGCGGCAGCGGTGTACCTCGCGCTGAATCCCACTGCCACGGCCGCCCAAATTGCAACGGCGTTGACCGATTCGGCAACCGAGAACGTCATCACCGATCCCGGCACGGGTTCGCCAAACAAACTGCTCTACGTCCGTTCGTTCACTGGCGGCGGTTCCGGCGGGGGCGGAAGCTCCGGTGGTGGTGGCGGAAGTTCCGGTGGTGGTGGCGGAAGTTCCGGTGGTGGTGGCGGAAGTTCCGGTGGTGGTGGAAGTTCGTCATCAGACAAGGGCGGTGGCGGAGGTGCCGAGGATGAGATTCAGGTGACGCGTCCCGCCGTGGCAACCAATCAGGTCACGCGTCCGGGTGCATTCGCCGCGGTGGACAGCAGTGGTCAGCCGCTCGCACTCCAGCGCGCCGGGCTCACGGCCAGCGGATTTGAGATTATCGGGAACGGGTGGGAGATCGCTTCACGCGGAGCTCTCACTTCGCAGAACACGACTCTGGCGCCGGGTCAGACAGTCCGCATCACGGGCAAGGGACTCCAGCGGTTGACCACCACCGGGGTCTACGTGCTGTCCACCCCGGTGTGGGTGGCCGCCGGTGTGGTCAGCTACGAGAACGAATTCACGGTCGAGTTCCAGATTCCGGCTTTGCCGCCGGGACAACACACCCTGCAGATCAATGCGGTGCGGCAGGGGCAACTACCCATGAGCCTCGGGGTCGGGTTCACGCTGGGATCCGCAGCACCTGCGCGTGCGCCTGCAGCAACACAACCATCTGAGAGTGCGAACTTCATCGCTTTCCCGCGCTCCAGCTCGTCGGTGACGCCCAGCGCCAAGGGCAAGTTGCGGCGAATAGCGAAGTCCACCCAGGCGTCCACCGTTGAGATCTCGGTTGTCGGATTACCGGGCGCTGCAGGAGCGGATCTGTCGGCGAAGCGGACCGCGGCTGTGGGTCGTTACCTGCAATCACAGGGCGCACGGGTGAGTATGCGGCCAGCGATGAGCCCTCGATCGTCTGGACCTGCGGGGGTTCTCGTCGTGGCGTCCACTCCCCCTGCCAGTTCGCCGGCGGGCGTGTCCTCGCTGATCGTGCGATTCACGCCGGGTCAGGAACCCGCGATCGGCGATGTGCTGGCGTCGAACCTGACCGTGCGGAAGTCACTTGGCTTCCGGATGTTCCGGGTCGACTTCACAACACCCGTGTCCGAGGATGCGGCAATCGCAGCAGCAGGATCGCTTTCGTCGAATCGCTCGGTCGAGTTCGCCGAACCCGATGCACGTGTCACGACCATGGTGACCAGGGGTAGACCCGCAAGCCTCTAGATTGCGCCGGTGCGCATCACCACCGACCCAGACGAAGTGGCACGGGACCTGGCCGACGCCAGAGTGGTGGCGATTCCCACGGAGACCGTCTACGGCCTCGCGGCGCTCGCCGGCTCACCCTCAGCGGTGGCTCGGGTCTACGCGGCGAAGGGGCGTCCCGCCGACCACCCGTTGATCGTGCACCTCGCCAGTACTGCTGCTGTCGACGCGTGGACCTCGTCGATGCCGCCGTATGCGCAGTCCCTTGCCGCGGCGTTCTGGCCGGGACCCCTCACCCTCGTTCTACGCCGGAGCGAGCGCGCCAAGGACTTCGTGACCGGAACCCAGGACACCGTGGCCGTGCGCATTCCCGGGAACGCATTGACGCGCGAGGTGATTCGTCGCGTCGGCGAGATCCTCGGTGATCCGGGTGTGGGGTTGGCGGCGCCGAGTGCGAACCGATTCGGCAAGGTCAGTCCCACGCGTGCGCAGGACGTGGTCACCGAGCTCGGGGAGTTCCTCGACGACGAACTCGTTTTGGACGGTGGTCCGTGCACGGTCGGGGTGGAGTCGACCATCGTGGACTGCTCCGGGGAGCGGCCGGTAATCCTGCGTCCGGGGCAGATCGGGTGTGAAGACATTGAGGCCTGTACGGGACTGACGTGCGGGGAACGCAGTGAGGTGCGGGCTCCCGGAACGCTCGCCGCGCATTACTCGCCCACTGCGCGAGTTCACCTGATCGCTGCTGACTCCGTGCCGGGTGACACGGCGGGTGCTGGACTCATCGCTCTTGCATCGATCCCGACACCCGCAGGGATGGTGCGCCTCACCGCGCCCGACACCTCCGCGCACTACGCGGCCAGCCTCTATCGCGCCCTGCGCGAGGCCGATGCGTTGAACCTCAACACCGTCTTCGCGATCCCACCCAAGGGTGACGGTATCGAAGCAGCGATCCGCGACCGGCTCGAACGCGCAGCCCACGGCACTACTTAGGTGGGAGCCGAACCCCCGCGTCGAGGCGGATCACTTCACCATTGAGGTACGGGTTCTCGACGATGGCACCGACCAGGTGCGCGAATTCCTGCGCTGTGCCCATGCGCCGGGGATTGAGCGGCAACTTCGACAGCACCTCGAAGGTCTCACGTGGCAGGAATTCGTAGATCGGAGTGTCCATGATTCCCGGGGCGATCGTCATCACCCGGATTCCCACGGGAGCGAGGTCACGGGCAAGGGGCAATGTCATTCCGACGATGCCGCCCTTGCTGGCGCTGTAGGCGGACTGGCCCGCCTGACCGTCGTAGGCGGCCAGCGACGCCGTCATCACGATCACACCGCGCTGGCTATCGGCATCGGGTTGATTGCGCGACATCAGCGATGCCGACCTGCGAACGATGTCAAAAGTGCCGTTGAGGTTGATGTCGATGACACGCCGGTAGTCATCGATGTTCATCGGAGTTCCCTCGCGGTCCATCACGCGATGCACGAACCCGACACCCGCGCAGCACGCGGTCACGTCCAACCGGCCAAAAGTGGTCTCAGCCGCGGCCACCGCGCGCTCGACAGCATCCGTGTCTCGAACATCCGTGGGGACCGCGATGACGTGGTCGCCCAGTTCCTTGGCGAGCACCGACGCCCGCTCGCCGTTGACGTCCACGACGAGCACTCCGGCCGCACCACCTGCGGCGGCTGCACGCGCGACCCCCTCGCCCAAGCCGGACGCTCCGCCCGATACCAACACAACCGACCCTGACCACTGCATGCGCTTCTCCTACCCGTATCCCAATTCGTGCAGACGCTCGTCACTGATTCCGAAGTGGTGCGCGACCTCGTGGACCACCGTGATGCGCACCTGCTCGACCACATCCTCCTCCGAGCGGCAGCGGCGCGAGATGGGAAGCCGATAGATCGTGATCCGATCGGGCAGGTGGCCGGCGTAGTAATGACCGCGGCTGGTCAGCGGCACACCGTGATAGAGCCCGAGGAGGAAGGGACGCCCGGGCTTCATGTCCTCGACCAGGACAACCACGTTGTCCATCAGGCTAGCCAGCTCCGGGGGAAGGGTGTCCAGGGCATCGGAGACGAGTTCCTCGAACCGCTCCGGGGCCACCTCGACCATCCATCCATCGTGTCCCACGGCCAGCGCCCCCGCACACCCAGGGGCGACTCCCCCACCACCTCCGAGACGTCCTATGCTTTCCCGGTCGCCAACGGCGTATCGGTCGACGGAGACCAGGTCCCCATCGTCTAGAGGCCTAGGACACCGCCCTTTCACGGCGGTAACACGGGTTCGAATCCCGTTGGGGATGCTCGGCCTCACCAGAGGCCCCGTAGCGCAGTTGGTTAGCGCGCCGCCCTGTCACGGCGGAGGTCGCGGGTTCAAGTCCCGTCGGGGTCGCCAGTCCGGAGTAATCCGGAACAACGGCCAGGTAGCTCAGTTGGTACGAGCGTCCGACTGAAAATCGGAAGGTCGGCGGTTCGACCCCGCCCCTGGCCACCAGGTTCTCCCAACGCAATTAGACGTCGAAGCCCGAAGGTCTCCCTCGAGCACGCAGACAAGATCACCCTGTGGATAACTAGGAGACAAGTCAGGCTTACTTGGTAGAAATGGTCATGCTGAACATCAAGGACCCCGAAGCACACCGCCTGGCCAAGGAGTTGGCAGCGTTGGAGGACACCACCCTCACGGAGGCGGTCATAAAGTCCCTCAAGCACTCTCTCGCCGAGCACGCGGTGCGCCGCTCGCGGCGCCGGCAGTACTTGGAGAAGGAAGTCGCCGCAGCCCGCGACGAGGGGTTCGGGATGGAACCGGACCCCATCGCAGATCTGTATGACGACGCCACGGGTGTGCCCCGATGATCCTGGACTCATCCGTCGTCGTTGCCGTGTGTCTTGGTGAGCCGGACTCCACAGGCCTTCATGACGTGCTGGAGACAACCGATGGCATGAAGATCAGTAGCGCCTCGTATCTCGAGTCGGCAATCGTTGTGGATGCACGGCGACCCGGCGCACTTGACAGATTCACGACCAACTTGGAAGTAGCAGTGGTTCCCTTCGATCACGAGCAGGCGGAGATCGCTCGCATTGCGTACCGCGTATTTGGCAGAGGTTCGGGCCACCCGGCGCGGCTGAACTTCGGCGACTGCTTCAGTTACGCGTTGGCGAAAGTGACCGGCGAGACCCTCCTCTTCAGGGGCAGTAACTTCTCCCACACCGATGTGACGAGAATGCACCCATAGATGTGCTCAATTCACAAGCTCCATCGCGTCTCGTTGTACCTGTAGTCGGCGTGCACGCCATCGAAAATGGTGCTTTTGCTTCGTGACGTGCGAGCAAGTTCCGCCGTGCCGAGCATCATTGGCACTCGAGTCTCGAATGCCCGCCCGTACTTCGCTCTGATGAGAGCGCGGGCCGAACGTGTTCTGCCATGACCACCACACGTGCCGTTGCTCTTAAGTCGTGTGGCACCAACTCGGAGCAAGAGGGCATTGATGCGGTGAACGCATACCCCTGCGCACTTCAGTTCGCTCTGACCCCTGATCTGAGCAGTCACCCATGGGGCCGAGGGCTCCGGCAGGAAGTGGGCCCCAAGTTACGCGGCGGGGACGGCGCCGTACGTGTTGTCACCGTGACTGCCCGGAAGCAGCCACAGGATCAGCAGGATGATCGTTCCGATTCCGGAGAAGAGCAGCAGCAGCTGGAACCAGCCCGACAGTCCACGGTCATGCAGTCGACGGCAGCCGACGCCGATGATGAGCAGCTGGAAGATGATGCCGATGAGGAACAGCCACACGCCCAGACCTGCCCAGTTGACGCCATCGCTCGCAAGCGCGCCGAGCGCGGCACCCACGACGCCCATCACGATGATCGAGGTGACAAACATCAGGAGGTACCACCACCAGAACTCCGAGCGCGTGGCGCGCCCGCTGAAGTTTGTGAGGTTTGAGGAGGCTGACTTGATCGCGGCGCCAGGGCCCATGGGATACACCAGCTTCTTTTCAAGGGTCACACCGCGGGACCGCTTGTGCCGCCTCAATTGTTCCCGGGCCCAGCAAGTGGGTCAAGGTGGCGCCACCGAGCCAGAGACGGCTTCCCCGTCTGCGGGAATCGCCGCCGGCACGCCGTAGTGCGTTGCCCTGTGATCCCCACTCATCAGGTCCCGACCACACCTAATGAAGGAGGGTCCTCAGCACATCTGGGAAGTAAAATTCCCACATGAGTCGCTGGGCGGTGCGGCACCCGATCCCCGCTCTCCTCGCCTGGGTCGTCGTCCTCATCGCCATCGCAGCCTCGGCACGGATCTTCGCCGGGACCTTCAATGACTCGTTCGCCCTGCCCGGCGTCCAGTCCACCCAGGCTCAAGACCTTCTGCAGAAGTTGGCCCCGAAGGGTCCTGCCACGACGAGTGTCACGGTGGTCTGGGAGGCCGACGACGTCCGGTCTGAGAAGTCCCGCGAACGCGCGACGCGGATGCTCACCGACATCGCATCCCTTCCAGGAATCCGTTGCGTGCAGACTCCCTTCACAAAGAACCTCGGGCCGAAGTGCGCAGAGGACACCAACGTTCCGATTATCACGGCGGTCTCGCAGGGCATCGCCACGGAGTTGAAGTCCAAGGTCGGATTGACGGCCGGACAGATCGGCACCATTGCCCGGGGACTCGAGCCCCTCGCGCACGCCGACGCACAGAGTCTCGGCAAGGTCGCCAGAGTGCTTCCCACGGCCGCGAAGGTCGCAAGCCTGCCACCGGATGTGCTCACCGGTCTCGTCGATATCGGTGACCTCGTCGCTAAGTCGGATGGGCAGCTCACCACGAAGGAAGCGAGCGACCTCACCGACGCCCTCGGGGGCCTGGACTCACTGGCGAAGATCCCTCCGGACACCCTGCGGAAGCTCGCGAAGGCCGACCCCGCCGCCCTCGCCCGCGCGGCGGAGCGCTTGCCTGCTGATGCGGCGGAGGTAGAGCGACTCGATGCAGAACTCCGTACCGCGATTGCGGACCTGCACCGCGCTGCGAAAGCCACAGAACGCGCGGCGGCCCAGGTGTCGCGCGATGGGAGCGTGGCCTTCGCCACCGTCACGTTCGACGGTTCGACACTGAGCACAACCACGGGCGATCGGTTACTCGCCATCATCGAGGGCGCCAACCGCGACGGACTCACCGTGGGCGCGCAGGGAGGCGCGCTGGAGGGGGCAGGCGGAGGTGGTGATTACTCCGAGCTCGTCGGCATCGGTGTTGCCATCATCATCCTGCTCATCGCGTTCGGCAGTGTCGTTGCTGCTGGTCTGCCGATCATCATCGCGGGCTTCGGACTCTTCGCAGGGCAGATGCTCATCATTGTTGCCGCGCACTTCACCGACGTCGCGTCGTTTGCACCAACCTTGGCGGCGATGATCGGACTCGGCGTCGGTATCGACTACGCGTTGTTCGTCTTCAATAGGTTCTATCAGGAATTGCAAGGTGGAGCTGAGCCCCGCGATGCGGCGCTCACCTCGGTGGGGACAGCGGGCAAGGCCGTTCTCTTCGCCGGTTCCACGGTGATCGTGGCGCTGCTCGGGATGTTCGTGCTGGGAATCCGATTCTTCGACGGGCTGGCTGTTGCGGCAGCGCTTGCCGTACTCATGGTGATGACGTCGGCGTTGTGGTTCCTGCCCGCACTCCTCTCTCTGTTCGGTCGTCACGCGATTGGCCTGCGCCTGCCGGGCCGACGGACTTTGAAGCCCTTCGATCCGGAACACAGTCGCTGGGCGGGCTACGCCGACATCCTCCAGCGGCGCCCGATCGTGCCGCTTCTCATCAGCCTGGTGCTCCTGGGCGCCCTCGCATGGCCTGCCCTCGGGATGCGCCTGGGCTTCCCCGACGACGGCACGCAGGTGCCCGGATCTGCTTTGCGCGTGGGCTTCGACCTCATGGACAAGGGCTTCGGTGCGGGCACCGGTGGCCCCTACGTCGTGGCGGTGGAAATGCCGAAGAAGGACGACGTCACAGCACTCGGTCAGGCGGTGAAGGCCATCGAGCGAACGCCGGGCGTTGCGCGGACCATGCCTGATTCGGGGATGCTTCCGCTCGTCGCGCTCGACAAGTCAGTCTTCGGTGACGGAGGTCGTCTGACATCCATCATCGTCTACCCGAAGGGTGACCCGCAGTCGCAAGAAGCCTCTGCGCTGCTCGACACACTGCGCAACACCACCGCACCCGCGCTGGAGAGCGACCATCGCGTGAGCATCCTCGTCGGCGGCGCCCAGGCGGTGTCCGCGGACTTCACGACCGTGTTGGCCAAAGCGCTGCCCGTCTTCCTCATCCTCGTCATCGGCCTCGGCTTCGTCGCCCTTGCCTTGCTCTTCCACTCCCTGGTCATCCCCCTCACGGCAGCCATCACCAGCCTGCTGTCCTTCGCTGCTGCACTCGGCATCACCGTGTCGGTGTTCCAGAACGGGGTGGCGCAGTCCCTGCTCGGACTCGGGGGAACGGGTCCGATCCTGCCGTTCCTTCCCGTCATGGTCTTCGCGATCCTTTTCGGCCTCTCGATGGACTACCAGGTGTTCCTCGTCAGCCGCATGCGCGAGTACTGGGAGAACACCCACGACAACCGACGTGCCGTGCGCATGGGCCTTGCGGGTTCGGGCCGGGTCGTTGTCATCGCCGCATCGATCATGACGAGTGTCTTCCTCGCCTTCGTCCCCACCCCGAACGACACCATCAAGTTGTTCGGCGTTGCACTCGCCTCCGCCGTGATCGTCGATGCGTTCCTCGTCCGGCTCGTTCTCGTCCCGAGCCTCATGACCCTTGTCGGGAAATCGAACTGGTGGTTACCACGCTGGCTCGACAAGGTCCTTCCCCGCATCTCCTTGGAGTGACGCGGAATCAGACACTGGCAGAAGCGAAGGTCAGCGACCGCTTGGCCAACCCCCACATGAATCCCTCCACGCTCGACTCCGGCCTCACACCATCGTCGGCGGCGCCGATCGCCACGAAGAGAGGTGAGAAGTGCTCGGGGGTGGGGTGGGCGTAGGGCATACCGGGGGCACTGCCGTACGAGGCGAGGGAATCGACATCGAGTGCGGTTGCCGCCTCCCACGCCCAGTTGTCGAACTCACTCGACCATGCGGGAACAGCGTCGCCGTGCAGCATGTCGCCGGTGAGGAACGGCAACCCGTGCGTCATGAACCCGGATCCGATGATCAGGATGCCTTCGTCGCGTAGGGGACGCAGGCGCCGGCCCAACTCGATCAGGCGCTGCGGGTCATGGGTGGGGATGCTGACTTGGATGACGGGGACATCCGCCAGGGGCAGCATGACTTTCAGCGGTACCCAGGCTCCGTGGTCGAGACCGCGCGTGGTGTGTTGGTGCACGGACTCGGTGTCGGGCATCACCGCGGTGATGCGGTCGGCCAACCAGCCGGCATCCGGTGTTGCGTACTGCATCGCGTAGTAGTGGGGAGCGAAGCCGCCGAAGTCGTAGACCAGGGGAGCCTGGTTCGCACTGATCGCCAGCGGCGCGGACTCCCAGTGCGCGCTGACAATCACCACGCCGCGCGGCTTGGGCAGGGACAGGGACCAGGTCAGCAGTTCGGCCATCCACGGGCCGTCGTCGAAGAGGGGTGGTGCGCCGTGGCTGAGGAAGAGCGACGGCATCGGCGGATCACCCGGCTGCCAGGCCTGGTGGCGAGCTGACGCCTCCACAGCCTGAGGGAGCAGGGCATCAAAAGCTGCTCCCGCAGTGTCGGACTGCCACATGGGAACCTCCTGCCCATTTGATTGAATCTTCAACTAATCTATCAGGTTGATGACCCAACGGCAACGGCTGCACCGTAACGCGTTGTTCTCCCTTTGTTCCGCGACACGTTGCCCCACGTCACCACGGGCCGTCACGGGAGCACTTCATCGTTGGACTACTTCCCCACACCACTCAACGCTCAACGATGGAGGGGAGGACCTGTGAATTTCGACGATGTGACCTGCGGCTTCTGTCACGCAGACGACTACGAGATCGTGCGAAGTGACACCCACGGCTTCATAGTTCTCTGCAATGAGTGTGGCTACGCGCGCAAGGCAACCATGCAGCACCTCATGGCGAGCTGACACCCATCGCGAGGAAGTCGAGTTCCCAGAGTGATTGGACAAGTTCGCGGGCATACCTCGCTGCTTGAGGGGCGGGTTCGCCCGTCTCCGCGCTGACGATCGCAGCGATTTCGCGGATCGTTCGACGGCCATCGATCTGCTGCACGAGCGCGCGCTCGCGTGGATCGAGGTCCACGCTCCAGTCCGAACGAATCAGTCGGCTGTCGGTGAGTGAGCATCGATACCGATACTCCGGGATCAACTCCAGTGCCTGATCGGACGAGAAGTCGATCTCGAAGTACTCCCGTGGGCGGTCACTGCGACAAGCCAGGAAGAAGTGGCATCCATTGCGCGGGTTCAGCCGCTCGACGATGGACCACTGCTTCTCACGGGGAAGAGTCGAGATCGCATCCCGGAGATCCTGGGATGCCAGGAATCCTGAGTAGTAGGGCGCTTTGAGGAACATGTCTTGGAAGACGAGCCCGGCTCCCTCCACCAGGGCAACGCACTCATCGATCGAATACGCACGCTCGCGCCCGTGCAGGAAGGTGTCCACGATCCCGGCGTCGTCCCCAAGGTCGGGTGCGATTCCCAGATACGTCCCAACCGGATGATCCGCGTCGAGGTGTGCCACGATCTCGCGCACCATCGTGATGGACTCCTGATTTTGGGTCAGGCCCAGGTCGCGGAAGGCCGACTGGAGCATCTCCACACCCACGCGTCCGTACCGTGCATAGAGCATCACGGCGAGCACACCATCCCGGCGGAGACATGAGGCGAGAGCGGCCATACCCGCGTCGGGATCCTCGAGGTGGTGGAGGACCCCCGTGGAAACGATCAGATCGAAGTCACGACCGAGGGAGTCCACGCGTTCGATAGGAAGGTGGTGAAGTTCGAGGTTGTCGAGATCGTAGGTATCGGCAAGCCGGCGCTGGTGGGCGAGTGACGCTTCGCTGACGTCGATCCCGATCACCTTCGCCGACGGGTTCGTATACGCGAGCACCGCAGCCTGGCTCGTTCCGCACCCCGCCACGAGGATGTCCAGCCCGGACGGATAGTCCCGGTCCGGCCAGAACATGCGATGTGCATGTCTGGGGTCGAACCACTGCCAGTTGGATTCCAGCCACAGTGGCAGATCCTCGATGGGACGTGGGTAGACGTAGTGCTCGTATTGACCGCGAACGAGGTCGTCCAGGGGGGCCATTGCGCCTCGATTCCCTCGTGAGCGAGCAACGCGATGCTACGAGTATTCGGAAGTCGTTTCGTTTTCAGGTCCACCCAGGCTTACCATCCCAGGAACGTGATCAAGGGAAGGGAACACCCATGCGGTCCTCACGACGCCAGACAATTGCTGCTGCCCTCGGTGCCTCGGCACTCGCAGGTGCGGCCCTCGTCGTGGGAACCGCGCCGGCCCATGCAGCTCAACCGGGTTCATCGCAGAAGTGCGTCAACCAGGCGCTGGCCATGGCGCGACCCCTGCTCCTCACCGTGGACGTCCCAGGCACTGCACGTGAGCGCGGTGTCCCCGAACTGATCGCACTCATCAAGGCGAAGTCCGCAGCCTGCCTCGACATCCTCTTCCGCGATGGCACCGCGACCGATCCCGACGCAGGGCTGCTCGTCGGCAATGGCTTCTCCTTCGACGCGACCACATGCACCGCGGGTCGCGAGTGCGATGGTGGTGATGCAGGTCATCTCCTCGGTCATGGTGGTAACGGGTTCAACGGTGGCGAAGGTGGCAACGCCGGGTGGTACGGCGGCAATGGCGGAAACGGCGGCCATGCCGCGAACGAGTGCCCGGCCTGCCATGGCGGAGACGGCGGCCGCGCCGGCCGCGCCGGCAACGGAGGGAACGGCGGCAACGGAGGCCATGCATCCATCGCGAACGACGGTGGCCATGGTGGCGACGGTGGTCATGGCGGGCTGTTTTCCGGCAACGGGGGCAACGGCGGTCATGGCGGCAACGGAGGGAACGCCACTTCCGGCACGCGCGCAGCCGGTGGCAACGGAGGTAGCGGGGCGACCGCTGGCAACGGGGGCAACGGCGGCGATGGCGGAACCGCGTTCGGCGTGGGCACCGACGGGAATGGTGGCAACGGGGGTGCCGGCGGCCTAGGCAGCACCGGTGGCAATGGTGGCGCAGGCGGCAACGGGGGTAACGGTGGCGTCGGGACCGGTGGCAACGGTGGCAATGGTGGCGCCGGAGGGAACGCCGGAGTGAGTGGAGTCGCGGGTACCGCCGGCAACGGGGGCGCTGGCGGCGATGGCGGACGCCGCGGTCTGCTCTGACGTGCCGTTCGCTACTGCACCGTGATCGCCTTTGTCACCGTGACGCCCGGAGCACCCTTCTGCTTCGGCACGAAGGATGCAACGACGGTGTAGGCACCGGCCGGTTTCTTCGGCTCGAGCACCCACTTCGAGGACGCCTTGCCCTTCGAGTTCACGGTTGCCGTCTTCACCTTGCCGACGATCCACTTACCCTTCGGCGTCACGCGGGTCAACGTGAACGTGACCGTGCCCGCAGCTTTCGGGGATAGCACCGCGGAGAGCGGGATCTTGGAGTTCTTCTTCTGCACCGCGGGCGCATTCAACTTCAGTGACTGCGCACCATTCGCGCCCTCACCCTCAGTGTTGACGATGGGTGCCACCTCCAGATTCACGCGTGCAGCGCCCGCAAGGGCTCCCAGGGCGCTCGCATCGACGGGCACTGGCGCCGGCGCTGCGCTATCGCCGGGGGCGGCTGCCCCTGGGTTCGCAGCCCCTGCATCCGCGGGCGCGTTCTGCGCCCCCGCGGGCACGGCGGCTACCTCGCCCACCTGTTGCGGCACGGCCGCGTTGGGATCGGCGCCGGCGGGCGGATCCACGAGCGCCTGACCAACAGCCGGTTGGCGGACCACAAACGAGTACACGGCGGGTGAGGATGGTGCGACGGTATTCGTTGTGACCGTCTGCGTCAGACGCAGGAATTTTCCGGCGGCCGAACTCGGAATCCACACTCGGACTTTCTGGAGTTCGATGGTGGGGCGAAGTTCCAATCGACGCCGCTCGGCCCCACAGCCGTCCCCGCGATCGTCAACGAAACACGCAAGGACGAACCGACCCGTGATCTGCTGACCGGCCGCGAGGGACCCTGACAGCGGTGCCGTCACTTCCACGGCGCCCAGAGGGCGGACGTCATTGCTGTTCACGGGCGCGACGATGAGGCGAGATGCTGCCAGCGGTTGCACGTTCGCTGCATTGCCACCTGGCCCAGGGGCGTTGGCATCGCGGGGCGTGACGGCGGCCGAGGGTGCGGAGTCCGCCCGCAGCGCTCCGCGCTCTGCGCGCACGGTGAACGTGTAGGCGACACCATTGCGCAGGCCGGTGACCAGGCAGGTCTTGGCGCCGAGGACCCAACAGGTCCGGCCATCGGGCGATGAGGTGGCCGTGAACGTGGTGGCCGCGAGCTGGCTGGCGGTGTAGTCCCAGCGCACCAGTGCCTCGGCGTTGCCAGCGGTCGCCGTCACGCCTGTCGGTTTGTCACTGTCGCCCGCGGCCACGATCTTGAAGACCGTCCACGGTCCGCGCACGCGCCAGGCGAAGGCCTCGTCGACGCCCAGGATGGGAATCCAGCTCTCCACGAACTGGGTGCCCGTATGCCCCTGCGTGATGCACAGGTATTGGCCGACTTTGTCGACGGGGATCTGCCGGGTGATCTGGGTATTCGCGTCGGCGATGCCGCGGATCACGTCCATGCGCAGGCCGTAGCCGGTCATGTCGGGAGCGACCTCGGCGCCGTCACCGTTGACCGTGGGAGACTCACAGTCGGCGGTGCGCGAATAGCGGATGAAGTAGCGGCGGTCTTGCGTCGAGAATGTGTTGCCATCGCGATTGCGGCCGCGATGCGCGGTGCCGAGGTTGAAAGTCACCGAACCGGGGTGCAGCTTGCACGCGCCCTCGAGCAGCGCGCGATTGAGGGCCAGCAGCTGGTCCTTCGGCTCCTCGCCGGTGACGGGGAAGCAGTTCATCGCGATCGCTGCCGACGCGCTGTTCTGGCCGCGTCCGTCAGCCAGGCCGACGGGCAGCACCTGCTCGTTCCAGCCCCACTTGGTGGCATCAGGTCGGGTGTAGTAGCCATTCTTCGCGGGGTAGCCCTCGGGACCGGCGAGGGCGAACACCGGCCCAAAGTCCAGCGGGTTGCCCGTGTCCGCGCTCGCAGGAACAGCCACGCTCGCCAGCGCCACCGCCAAGAGTGAGCCCGCTACGCCAGCACCCGTGATCCGACGTCCCATGACCACTCCTCATCTTCTCCCAGCTAAGCCATATCGTGGTCGAGGCTATCGGGGGACGCGCACCTAGGTCCCGCGGGTGGGGAGCGACCGACCCAGCACACCACGAACCACCCGAGGGTGCCCGTGGAAACCCCCCTTCCTAGGCTCGTGCTCCGTCGCCCACGCGGGGTGGTGTGGAGGGGGTAGGGATGGTCTCCAAGAACATGTCGACGGTTCGCACGGGAATCTGGCGCGTACTGCTTGCGCCGTCGGGCAGGAAGGGAAAGTGGCTCACCCTGCTGTTCTGGGTGATCCTGCTCGGCCTGACTGCGGGTGCCGCGGCACGACTAGAGAGCGTGCAGTCCACCGACCCGGCGAACTCCCGTCCCTCAGACACACAGTCCGCCCTCGTCGCGCAAGCGCTCGAGGACTTTCCCGGCGGTGACGCCGTGCCCGCCGTGATCGCGTACGAGCGGGTGGGTGGCCTGACCGAGGCCGACCTAGCGAAGATTGCGACGGATGCGGTCAACGGCGCGAACATCGTCGGAGCTCCCCCGCAGGCAGCGCAACCCGTACCCAGCGCCGATGGTGAAGCAGCAATCATTGTGCTGCCCTTCGTCCCGGTCGACGGCGATGACCTCACCGGGAAAGTCGATGAGTTGCGAGAGGCCGTGGGGGAGGCACCCGCGGGTGATGCCACCGGTTTGCGCATCGCCGTTACGGGTGCAGCCGGTGTGATCGCCGACCTGTCCCAGGTGTTCTCCGGGGTGAACACGAATCTCCTGCTGGCCACCTCGATCGTCGTGGCCTTGCTCCTCCTCATCACCTACCGAAGTCCCATCCTCTGGGCTATCCCACTCTTCGCCGTGGTGATCGGCGACTACCTGTCACGCGCAGGCATGACGTATCTAGTGGAGATCTTCGGTGCCACCGTCGATGGTCAGATCGCCGGCATCACGCTCGTCTTGGTCTTCGGTGTCGGCACCGACTACGCACTCCTCTTAATTTCACGGTACCGCGAGGAGCTCCGCACGATGAGCGATCGTCACGAGGCCATGGCACGTGCGATGCGCGGTGCGGGGGAAGCGATCCTCGCCAGCGCCGCAACCGTCGGGGCCGGGTTGCTCTGCCTACTCGCCGCCACCGTCGGCACCACGCGTGGACTGGGGCCCGCGGGTTTCATCGGAGTGATCTGCGCGCTGCTCGCCGCGATGACACTGCTTCCCGCATTCATGGTCATCTTCGGCCGCTGGGTGTTCTGGCCCTTCGTCCCGCGCGAGGGCAGCGCACCCCCGGTAGGGAAATCCGTGTGGGGCCGGGTCGGGCGTGTGGTTGCGCGTCGGCCGCGGACGGTGTGGGTCGGCGGCATCCTCGTGCTCGTCGCCCTGTCCGGCGGCTTGGTCAAACTCGATCTCGGTCTGTCACTCTCGGATAACTTTCGCGGTGAGGCGGCCAGCGTCGATGGCCAGAAGATCATCGCCGCGCATTTTCCCGAGGGTGAAGCGAACCGCACGATCGTGCTCGTTCGCCCGGGGACGGAAGCGACAGCGACGGACGCGCTTGACGGGATCACCAACGTTGCCGCGGTGGAACCAGGACCGCAGAACGACACCTGGTCGCAACTCCTCGTCACCATCGACGCGGATCCGCAAGGCGATATCGCCTATCAGGCGGTACGCGATATGCGCACTTCGTTAGCCGAACTCCCCGAGACCGAGGCACTCGTGGGTGGGGATAGCGCGGACAACCTGGACTTCGATGTGGCACAAACCGAGACGCGCAATCGGGTGGTGCCCCTCGTGTTGGGCAGCGTCTTGCTGTTGCTGTGTCTGTTCCTGCGCAGTCTCGTCACGCCGCTGCTCTTGCTTGGCACAACGGTGCTGAGCTTTGCCGCGGCGATGGGTCTCACCGCGATCGTGTCCAGCGAGGTGCTCGGCTTCGAGCGTTTCGATGTCTCGCTTCCACTTCTGGCGTTCGTCTTCCTCGTCGCTCTCGGTGTCGACTACAACATCTTCCTCGCCGTGCGAGCTCGTGAGGAAGCGGCGAAGTGCGGGACCAGGATCGGGATGCTTCGAGCCTTGGCCGTGACCGGAGGGGTGATTACGAGCGCGGGCATCGTGCTCGCCGCAACATTCACGGTGCTCGGAGTTCTACCGTTCGTCGCACTCGCCCAGATCGGCTTGGCCGTGGCACTCGGTGTCCTTCTCGACACCTTGCTGGTCCGCACGCTGGTGGTGCCCGGGCTCGTGGTCGATATCGGTAAGCGCACCTGGTGGCCCAATCGGCTCGCCAAAGACTCCATTCCGGAGCCCGCGCCCGGGAGCAAGGAACTCGTCGACGCCCTCCCCCGATAGCGCGCCTCTACGCTCGGACCGTGACCGAGCGCGTAGACGTCGTCGTCGGCACGGGTGGCATGGGTGCCGCGACGGCGTGGCAACTCGCCAAGCGTGGGCGCTCCGTCGCTGTGCTCGAGCAGTTCGAGCACCTGCACCGGTGGGGCTCCTCGCACGGGCAGACACGTATCTTCCGGTTCGCCTATCGCGATCCCCGGTACACGGAACTTGCCCAGTACTCCCTCCCCCTCTGGCGGGAGTTGGAAGCTGACTCCGGTGCCGTACTCCTTGAGCAGAACGGGTAGGTGGACCATGGCTCCGCCGGTGCAATCGAGGAGATTGCCGCGTCCCTACGCTCCAACCAGTTCGCCGTCGAGGTGCTCACTCCCGATGTTGCCCACGAATGCTGGCCGAGCATGAACCTCAATACTGCGATTGCGTTCTGCCCCAACGGCGGGCACGTATTCGCCGATCGGACGGTCTACTCGGCTGCATCCGCTGCGGTGCTGAAATTACCCGGTGCGAGGGGATCCGGGGATCTTCTGGTCAGCTTTCTCCTCCCGACTGTGCCGCAGGGCGTCAGCGAAAATGTGGGCAAGGTGCTCATCGACAGCCCGATAGTCTGGGTTGGCTGCTCGCGGGTTGACTTAGGAAAGCCGAGAGGGAGCTAATGATCGAATGAAGAATCTGCTGTCCATCGCACTAATGCCAGCCAAATAGGTGCGGTATCCGGAAAGTGACTTACCGTGGCGCGTCAGGGGGAGCGCTTCGACGGCAGTTCATGCGAGCCCGACGGCCAGCACGGTCTTGCCGACGCCGGGTGCGGAAGATTAGTGCTGAGGTGTCTCAACCCAGCGACGGAGCGTAATTGCCGTGCAGGATCCGTGAAATCAAACCGGCCACAACTACGCAGGTGACGCCAGCGGTCCCAGCCGACTTGACCTGCGCATGAGTGCATACGTGGGGGCCTAAACCATCACATCCCCACAGTTCGGGCCCAGGGTCTGACCGACATAGAGATTGCCCCCAGGATCACTTGCCAGCAGCACGGCGCTCGGCGCGATTTCCTCCGCGAGTCCAAACCGGCCAATCGGCATGGCCGCCTCGTTGGCTAGGCGCTCATTGGCCGTGAGTCCTTGCACCATTACCGACTCAAATGGCCCGGGGGCAATCGCATTGACCAGCACGTTGCTCGGAGCCAACTCCCGAGCCAGTGACTTCATCAGGCCGATGACCCCGGCTTTAGCTGCGCTGTAGTGCGCATGTTCGGCCATGCCCTTGCTGCCCAGATTGGAGCCAATCAGAATGATTCTCCCCCAACGGGCCTGCACCATCGCAGGTGTCACCCGCTGGCAGGCCAGGAACGCTCCAGTGAGATGGACCTGCAGCATCTGCTGCCACTGCGCCAAGGGCATGGTTGATGTTGGTGAGCGATCGATAATCCCTGCGCTGTACACAAGGATCTCGATTGGGCCGCCGAGCAGGTGCGTGGCGTGGGTGAAGGTCGGCGAGAACTGCTCCGGGACGCGCAGATCTATGGTGAGCGCCTCCGGCTGGTCGGCGGGCAGAATTTGATCAGCAATCACCACCTGCGCTTCGGCGGTACGAAACGCCGTTGCGATGGCGGCGCCGAGTGCCCCAGCGCCGCCAATGACCAGAGCCCGTCGGCCAGCCAATGGCCCATCACTCACGGCTACCGCACCACAGATCAGCGGTACGCCAGGCGGCATCAAGCGCATTGAGTTGATGCTGCACGCTGCGAGTGAAAATCATCCGGGCATGGTCGACGCGCCACTTCGACGCCTCCTGCAGACCCAACTCAAAGGTGTCGACTAATGCATTAGAAAACTCAAACTGCGAAGGGCGCTCGTAATATTCAAGCCAACGGACGAAGAGCGGGTCCAGGCCGGCCTTGGGTGCGCGCTCAGCCATCGCACCAGTGAAGCCGGCCGCACAGGGCAAGAGGGCAGCGCAGATCGTTGACACGTCCTCTTCGTGCGCCACCCGGATCAGGTGATTCATGTAGCCCTCTCGCGCAGGGCCGGCTGACCATCGGTCATAGGACCACGAGGTCTGGAGTTCCGCCAACAGGGATTCTTCGAAGGCAGCCTCATCAGCAATAAAGCTGCGCATGTTGAGCAGAGTCTGCGGATCCGCTGCCTTGCTTGCAGCAAGGACGAGGGCGTTGAGGAAGTCGCGTTGATAGGGCATGTCCTGGGCCAGGAAAAAGGCGAATCGCCTGCGAGTGAGTGTGCCGTCGTGGATCGCGTCCATCCAGGGGTGATGCAGATAGCCCTGCCAGAGCTCACCTGCCCCTGTCACGAAATCGTCGAAGAGTCTGGCCATGGCGATATCATTCATGCCACAGTGGTAGCTCGTCCATGTGTTAAACGAAGGCGTCGGAAAGGTCGCCGCTTCGGTCCACCTGGATACGCTCGAGGATCGCTGCGATCCTGGACGGTTTGCGTGGCTGGCCTCGTGCCCCTAGATGGTCGTGTGTCTGGGTTCTAGGCAAAATAATCCTCCCCCCAGAAGGGGATTGGAGCAGCATAAACACCTCCCACTACTAAAGGCAGGTCTCCCACCGCCGCTACCTGAACGAGGGATCCACGGCCTAAATCAACGCCCCGCCCACCGATCACGGCAAGGATGTCGCCATCCCCAAACTCAACACATCAAGATATGGCCAATACCAACGCGAAGCCGATCACGAACAGCCCGAATTAGACCACGCGGTGGGACGTGACCGGCCAAACTTGTGCCATTGACCCCCCTCCATGGCATCGATATCTGGCCCGCGGATTCTCGACCCCGCTGGACCAACTGGTACGCAACTAGTGACGACGTCATCGAGGTTGGCGGCGTGGCGCGAGGTGAAGAGCGGATCCGTCATACCCAGGCCCCGGCATCCAGGTCAACTGGTGGGTTGCAGCATCACCTTCGCATGCGCGCCAGGATCATTGGCCGCAGCAACGGCCGCAGCGCAGTCTTGGAAACTGAAGACATCGGAGATGATCGGTGTCAGGTCGAGGTCGGTCGCGGCGAGGAGGCGAATGGCGGCCAGCCAGGCAGGTTCCTCCGCCGCGGTAGAGGCCTGTAGACGAAGTCCACGGCGCTGAATCTGAAAGAGGGGCACCTGCGGCGCAGCCGCGTGGGCCAGGCCCAGGAACAGGACTCGGCCACCTGTCGCCGCAACTGCAACCGAGCCGGACTGCAGCATCGGCGCACCCGTGCACTCGACCACCAGATCAGCCCCACGCCCGGTGATCTGATCCAAGATTGCAGCAGTCAAGTCAGCCACATCTGCACAGTCCTGAGTATTGAGCACCGCGGACGCGCCCAAGCGATGGGCGAGATCCAGTCGTACCTGACTACGGTCGACGGCCATCACCCGTGCGCCGGTTATCGCAGCAAGCCCAACCATGGCCAGTCCAAGTGCCCCACAACCCAGCACCACGACCTGGTCGCCGCCATCGGTACCGCCGATGGACCGCAGCCCCTGCAGCACGCAGGCCAGCGGCTCCAGTAAGGCACCCCGACGCGCAGTGACGCCCTCGGGGATGAGAAAGCACATCTGCGCATGTGCCAGGAACAGATCGGCCATCGCGCCACGATTGCGACATCCGGGGCGGTAGGCGTAACCAGCCACCAGGTCACCGGGGCGCAACTGAACGCCATCACCGGCCGACTCAACGACACCACACCACTCGTGGCCTAATACATAGGGGTAGTGCACCGGGAAGTTCGGATCGACGTTCCCGGCGAGCTGATCGAGGTCAGACCCACAAAGGCCGACAAAACTGGGTGCCACCCGAAGCCAGCCCGGCTCCGGCTGGCCCACCTGCGTCTTCTCACAGCGCACGTCACCGCCGGGACCATCGGTTCGCGGGTAGACGGTCACCGCATCGACCGTGTTGAAGCTCACCACAGACTACGCCGCGCACTGGCCTGCGCACCGACCTGGATTCCCGGTACCAACCCCAGCGCCCCCTCCGCGGCACGAATGATCGACTGCGCATCGATGCCGTGCTTGGTCAACAAATAGTGCAGTGACCCTGGCCCACCGTAAGAATCCTGCAGGCCGAGGCGCACCACCGGGCGCGCCAGCCCACGATCCACAAAGAGTTCACAGACCGCCGACCCCAGGCCACCGGTGACCAGGTGGTTCTCAACCACCACGGTGGCTTTCGTGCTTGCAATGGCATTGGCAATCACGTCACCATCTAGCGGCCGAATGGAGTTGATGTGTAAGTGCTGCACGCTCACACCGGCCTGACGCAGGGCCGTGGCAGCATCGACCGCCTCCGTCGAAGCAACCGAGGAACTGATCAGGCAAAGGTCATCACCCGTCCCGAGCACTCGCGCCTTGCCCACCACCATGGGCCCCTCGGCTAGGACCGGTACCTCGCCGCGGGCGATCCGCACGTAGGCCGGCCCGTCGATTGCGTTGAGTGCATCATGAACACTGGCAATCTCGGCAGCATCCACCACGTCAAGGATGATCATCCCCGGCACCGCACGCATGATGGCCACATCGTCGATTGCCTGGTGCGTCACGCCGGCCTGCGTGGTCAATCCCGGGAGGAATCCCATGATCCGCAACGGTGCTCGGGCAACGGCAATTGACATGTGCACCTGATCCAAGGCGCGACGGGTGGCGAAGGTGCCGAAGGTGTGCACGACGGGTCGCCACCCTTCGCGCGTTAGACCCGCAGCAATACCCATGAGGTTGGCCTCGGCCATACCGACGTTGATGAACCGTCCGGGGAATTCGGCCCGGAAAGGCTCCGTCTCGGTGTAGTACGAAAGGTCCCCGGACAAGCAGAGCATGTCCGGGTGGCGGCGGCCGTAGTCGACCAGGGCCTCGCCGTAGGGGCAGGGCACCATGACGATCTCCTGCTGAACAGCGATCACACCGGCTCCCCAGCCAGCAACTCCGCTAACGCAACCTCGGCCTCACCCGGTCGGAACCTGATCCAATGCGGGTGCTCACGATTGGCTAAGCAGGGAATCCCCCGCGCAATATCGGTATCGCAGACCACCACTCGTGCCGTGGCGCCGGGTGGATCCTGGATAGCGGCCATCAGTGCCTTGACGTCGTGGCCATCGATCCTGCGCACATCCAGGCCGAAGGCCGCAATACGGTCGTGGATCGGTTCCACCCCCATTACTTTGGTTGGCGAGCCGTCAACCTGACTGTCGTTATTATCGAGGAAGACCGTGATATTTGTCAGTCCATAGTGCGCCAATGACATGAAGGCTTCCCAGGTCTGGCCCTCCTCGAGTTCACCGTCACTGATCATCACCCAGACGTGTGCGGCGTTGCCACGCAGTCGGCGCCCAAGGGCCACACCAATGCCTTGACTGAGGCCCTGCGCCAGGGAACCGGTAGTGAACTCCATCCCAGGTGAATCATGGCCACCGATCATCTCGATCGGCGACCCGTCCTTGCCGAACTCCTCAAGTGCAGCCACGGGGAGCTCGCCAAGTTCAACCAGCGTCGCGTAGACGGCGATGGAGTAGTGCGCGGGACTCAGCACGAACATGTCCCCGCGCGATCGATCGAGGCCGACGGTGTGAATCGCGGCGAATAACTCCGCTGCGGATAGCGCCTGACCCAGGTAGCAGCCGTTGGCGCGGACTGTGACATCGAATGCATGGCGGCGAATACCCCAGGCCATACGCGCTATTCGCATCTGATCCCGCTGAACCTGATCACCCATGATGGTGGAAGTCATGGATAATATTACCAAAGGCAGCCGTGCTGTTGGTTTGTGTTGATCAAAGAAGCAAGCCGCTGCGGCTTGGGACTGTGGCACGGGCTTTCGGGGCCTTTCGGTCCAGCCGCCCCAGGTAGGTTATCTAACCGCGCCTTCTCCTCCGCCATGGAGAAGCACGGAAAGACAACGAAACCGCCTGCGGCCGCAGCGTCGCGCACGGTGCGGCGCCAAGGCTGAGACGGTCCACCGGGTCAGCCACCGCCGCGGCGGTAAACCTTGTCTCAGGTATCAGGGTTTTCCATCGGGTTGCCAGGCACCACAGTGGGTGCGGCTGAGAGCAGGATACGTCTGGTGGTCGGGGAACACTCCAGTGCTTCGGGGGAACGATCCCGACCCGGCGATCGGAGTGATCACGGCTGACCTCGCGACGAGCATGGATCATGGGTACAACTATTGGCGGCTTCCCGCCGCCTCCTAGGGTTGGTGCATGCGCATCGCGAAACTCATAGCCGTCTTGTTTGCTTTCACCGCACTCACCACCGCCCCTGCGCACGCGGACACCACTGAAGTGGTGCGCGTCTACCACCAGGCGGCGACACCGATCAGCACCACAGGAAGCGGTGTGGGAGCGGTGCGTACGTTCTTCATCCCGATCGCGGTCGACGGGAAGGCCGCAGACGGCCAATACCTCACCGGCACCCTCACTACCTTCGCCGAGAACGTGAGCGGTGGCCTCGAGGTGCGTGGTTCGAACCTCACGTTCGTCTTCGGCGAGGAGGCGAACCAGCTCGTGGTCGGAGGCATCTCCCTCTATCCCCCGGCGGGCGCCACATTGGCTCCTGGCCAGCGCACGGTGCGGCCCGTCATCGGGGGATCGGGCGAGTACTTCGGAGCACGTGGACAGGTCGTATCGGTGAACATGGGTTCAGCCGGGTGGACGCATACTTTCCGCATTGTCCTGCCGGAGTAGTTGCGGCACGCCGTGCCCAATCACGAATCGGGCGCACATTCGGGTCTACATTCGAGAGCGCAGCGGTCATTCGCCTGAACTGGAGGACCCATGTCCAACCCACCCTTGATCCCTCGGTCAGTTTCGATCCCGATCTCGATGTTCGCCTTCTTCCTCATCTTCTCGACAGTGGGAGGCCTAGTCGAACTGTTGAGTGAGGGACCCGAGGGTGAGCAGAACTACGCGCTCTTCGCCGCATCCGCGTCGACGGTGATCTACGGACTCGCGATGTCCTGGATCGGTCCCCGACTCCCGGCCAAGTGGTGGGGCGAGGCCATTCTCGTCGCGATCATCTTCTACGTGATCTGGCTGTTGATGAACGCCATCTCGGGATCCTTGAACGGCGAGGCGATCGGGAGCGGACTGCTCTACGCAGTCATCGCGGCACTCATCGGCGGCATCTTCTTCCAGGTGCTGGGGCGCAACGACAACTCATGAAGTTGCGGGTGTGACGGTTCGGTCTAGCCTGCAGGTGTGCGTTGGGTGCCGATTGTGGTGGTGTGCTGCGCTCTGACGTCCTGCGCGTCCAGTCCTGATCCGGCATCCGCACCCGCTGTCGAGTCGGCGAGCCCCTCCCCCACACGGACCGCCCCGGAATCTCCGCGCTCCCCGCAGATTCCCGGTCCATGCACCGGCGAGGCAACAGCCGGTATCGAGGACACCATCCGATCCCAGCAGGCCGAATTCGCCCAGGGAGATTTTGCCGGTGCACGGGCGTTCGCCAGCGACGGCTTCCAGTCCACCGTGGATGCACAGCAGTTCCAGCAGATCATCGAGGCCCAATACGACTTCCTTCTCGAGGATCCTGGGCTTGAATTCCGCGAGTGTGAACAGATCGATGATCTCGCCCAGATGGTCGTCCGCGTCGATGCGAGTATCGACCTGCGCTACCGAGTGATCCGCCAGTCCGAGGGCTGGCGCATCGACGGGGCGACGCTTGCGGAGGCAACTCCAGACGTCGAGGTGTAGCCCTGGAGCCGAGTCGATGAATCTTCACCAGCGTCATGGGCCCTGCCGCGAGCTCCCTCGCCGACCTTTTCGGCAACTTCGCGAACTGAACTAATCCCGCGAACGCCTGAGCCACCACAGCCCAATTACGGGCAGCACCAGGGGAATGAAGAGATAACCCCGGCCGAACGCCGACCACACCGTGGCGCGCGGAAAATACTCCGGGAGGATCAGGCTGATGGCGCCGACAACGATGACGCCGATCAACTCCACGGTGATCGCGGCCGTTGCCACGCGCCGTGACGTGCGGTCGCCTCGCGCCAAGGCGATCGCCGCGACGATGTAGACGATGGCCGCCCCTGCTGAAAGAAGATAGGCAACGGGAGCCTCGGAAAAACGTGTGGCGAGTTGCACGACGGAACGCGCTGTCGCCGCGATCGCGAAGATCGCGTAAATCACCACGAGGACGCGGCCGAAGCCGCGGTTGACCTCAGACACCGGCCCACACCTGTTGGATGCGGATCACGAGTACGGGCATCACCAGGGCGACGACGAGAAGGATCGCCGACCCGGCACGGCTGGTATCTCCACGAACCCACCACCACGCACCCAGCGGAATCACCGGGCTGAGGACTAGGTAGCCAATGAACTCTAGGCGCGCAAAATCGCGATCACTCATCGCCATCTGAACGATGCCCCCGATCGCGAAGATCACGAACAGTGCCGTGAGCACGAGCAGGGAGGCTCGGAGATAGCGCGATATGGGTCTGTTGATGAGCAGGTGAACCGCCGACCAGACCGCGATCACCAGCGACACCACGATGATCAGGGTCGCGAACAGACCGGTCATCGATCAGGCTTCTCCTGCGAATCGTGCACAGCGTCGACACCCGCGGCGATCCCTGATGCGGCCCCGGCGATTCCATGGACGAGCACATCGGCCGCCGCACCAAGCCCCTTGGCCACGTCCTCGCCCACCTGCGCGGTGTCGTGCTCATCCTTCTTCTTCTGCGCCTCGTCCATGGATCTCCCTGTCGTCGCCGGCCCGCGGTGGCTCGCCTAGGGTGACAGCATGCCCCCTCGCGAGCAACCCTCCTGGGCCCCCTGGGTCTCCGTGGGCGTCGGCATCGTCGGGTTGGGCATCGTCGGGCTCGCTGCCTCCGCGGGTCAGTTCGGGATTTTCGACGTCATCATCCTGGTTGGATCGGTGGCTGCCCTCATATCGGGCGTTCGCAAACTCCGCGGCAGCTAACCAAACACAGCACTGACATCGCAGCCGACCGAAAGCGCACGTACTCTGGAAGCGTGGATCGAGATTCCATACTCGGGGGCTGGAAGAAGCTCCCCCACCCCATCCGATGGGTCGGCGTCGCCATCGTCGGCGGGGTGCTGATCATCACGGGAATCGTGATGCTGGTTCTCCCCGGTCCGGGCATAGCCTTCATCGTCTTGGGCCTGGCCGTGTTGGCAACGGAATTCGTCTGGGCGGAAGTGCTCATGCACAAGGTCAAGAAGGGTGGCAAGGAGGCCTGGCGCATCGTGCGCCGCAAGCCCCCCGAGGAGCCGGCCTAAGCACGTGCGCGCAATGCCTCGCCAAGGCGCTCGAGGGCGGCACTGCGTGCATCACGGGGGATATGCACCCGGATGATGCAGAGGCCGTCGTGGTCGACAGCCTCATTCAGAGCGGCATGCAACTGCGCACGCGTGGTCACGTCGAAGCCCCGCCCAGTGCCGAATGCCTCGATGAGCCGATCCGCGGCGATGGGCGGGATGTCGTTGAACGGCCCGTCCAGGATCGGCCGCTGCGTCCCGTACCCGGAGTTGTCCAAGACGATCACGATGGCAGGCACCTGGTGGAAGGCGCACGTGGCCGCCTCCAGCGCAGTCATGATGAAGGCCCCATCGCCGACGACCACGACGGGTCGCCGCTGCGGATCGGCCTTCCCCACACCGAGGGCACCGGGAACGGCGTAGCCCATCGTGGCGTAGTAGGCACTCGCGTGCGCGTAGGTCGGAACTCGCATGTCAACAGCGGAGAAGAGCGCTTCGCCCGGATCGAGCAGCAGTGAGTGACGCTCGTCGAGGTGCACCTCGATCCCGTGCACAACATCGGAGACGGTGACCGGCTCGTCCGAGGGGACGAAGGGTTCATGGGTCTCGAAGGGAGTGTGCTCGATGGTGAGTGATTCCCCTGCGAGTGCATCCGCAAGCGCAGGCAGGAAAGCCCAGAGGGGAACCTCGCGATAGGTGCGGTAGCCGACGGTGACATCCGTGTCCGTCGCGAGAATGTATTTCTCGTGATCGATGTGCGCGGTGAAGGCACCCAGGGTCAGATCCGTCTGAAGGACCCCGAAACTGAGCAGCACATCCGCGTCCTCGACTCGACGGACGATGCGTTCGGGACTCAGCGCACCCAGGTAGACGCCCAAACCGAGGTCGTGCCGTTCGGGGAAGACACCCCGACCGAGCGAACTGGTGGCCACCGGTATTCCCGCCTGCGTCGCCACGCGGAACAGGGCATCGCCGACGTTGCGACGATCGACCATCGCACCCGCGTGGATGGCGGCCGTGCGGGCCTGCCGCAGGTGATCGAGGACGTCCGCCAGTGCATGCTCGAGGGACTCGCGATCCACGGGCGGAAGGTGCGGATCCAATCCGCCGTCGGGGGCTTCGATGCTGCGACCGACCATGTCGCGGGGGACCTCGATGTAGCCCGGACGCTGCTCGGCCAACATATGGGAGATCACCCGATCGATCTCATCGGCCGCCGAGTGCGTGCTTGTGAGCACCGCTTGGGCGCAGGTGAGGTCCTGGAAGACCCGCAGTTGGGCGTCGAAATCCTTCACCCGGTGGTCCAGCATCGGATCACGTTCGCGCTCGGCCACACCCGGCGCGCCGCTGACGATCAGCAATGGCACCTGTTCCGCCCAGGCGCCCGCGGCCGCGTTGGCCAGTTTCAGTCCGCCTACTCCGTAGGTGCAAAAAGCGACACCGAATCCGCGAACCCGGGCGTAGGCGTCGGCAGCGAATCCCGCACCCTGTTCATCCGCGGTGGTCAAGATGGGGAAACTTTCGGCCTCGACCGCTCCGACGAACTTGAGGACGAAGTCACCGACGATCCCGAAGCCCTCGGTGACGTGGAGCCCCTGAAGCCGATGGACGAGATGGCGCGCGATCGTCAGATCGTCAGCGTCGCTCATCCCTCTCCCTACGTCGTCTTTCCTCGATCTCACGTGCTTCCTCGAGGGTCGGCGCACCCCCGCCCCAGCGCGCGGGCAGCCACGGAGCACCTGCAACCTTGCCGGGGTATCGATCGATCACCCGATCGAGCAGCGCCGTGAGTCTGTCATGGAGAACCTGAGTCAATTCCTCGGGATCCCCATCTGTGGGAATCGGTTCGCCCACTTCGATCAACACGGGGACGCCACGCGAGAAGTTCCGCACGTTGTAGGACAACACTCGGTGACTCCCGAACACGATCATCGGAATCAACGGCACATGGGCAGCGCGGGCCATGCGCGCAGCACCATTCTTGATCTCCTTGATCTCGAAGGAGCGGCTCATCGTCGCCTCGGGGAATACGCCGATCAGCTCGCCGTCCTTCGCGGCCGTCACGGCGTCGCGGTACGCCGCCAAACCCGAACTCCGATCCACGGGGATGTGTTTCATCCCACGCATGAGTGGTCCTGCCACCGGGTGCCGGAAGATCGAATCCTTGGCCATGAACCGCACGAAGCGACGCCCACGCATATCCGCGGGCACACCGGCGAGGGCGAAGTCGAGATAACTCGTGTGGTTGATCGCGATGATCGCGCCGCCCACTTCGGGGATGTTCTCCTCACCGACCACGGACAACCTCATGCCGAGGGCGCGGAACACTCCCTTGAACGACCAGACGATCCCCCGATAGAGGGGTTCAGCCATCGGCGCGATCCCGGTCGTTCCGGATGTGCGTGTCCGGGGATGTCATGGACGGGTCTGGAACGTGGGTCCCTGCGGCGCATGTGCGTCGAGCAGGGCATGCACCTCGCTCGCCCGGTAACGGCGATGGCCACCGAGGGTCCGGATGCTGGTCAGCTTGCCGGCCTTGGCCCAGCGGGTGACCGTCTTGGGGTCGACGCGGAAGAGCGCCGCCACCTCCGCGGGCGTGAGCAGCGGTTCTGACTCAGGACCGGGAACCGTCATGCCACCTCCCCGCATGCTCGAACCGTCCCCACACCCTCCCATCCGCAACCGGCCACGGCAACAGGATCCCCACATTTGCCTACGAAAGGGGCGCCCCTCCATGACCCCGGGGCAGGCCCCACCGGGGGCTCACCTGTCGTGACCCGGGCCCAACGGGTAATGTGGAGCCCGCCGCCACGGCGGCGTGAACCGTTCAGAGACCACCGGGAATCCCGGATGAGGGGGTCGAGCCATGGGGCGCGGCCGGGCTAAGGCCAAGCAGACGAAGGTTGCGCGTGCTCTCAAGTACGGCGGACCGCAAACCGACCTGGAGCGACTCCAGGCCGAGTTGTCCGGCCATCCGTCGGAGCCGGAGCCCGAGGAGGACGAGGTCGACCCCTACGACCCCTACGCCAAGTACTTGGACGAGGACGAGGAGTCCCAGGCGGGTTAGCCCGCGAATTTCCCTCGGAGCATCACCGCTCCCCCAGTGCCACCCTTGGCGGTGGCATCGCCGACGTCATCCAAGGCTCGCGACCTGACGACACCGCACTGCCAGGCGCTCACTCCGCGCGCCTGGAGCAGATCAAAAGCTGCTTCTGCGTCACCGGGAGCCACGACGGCGATCATCCCGATTCCCATATTGAACGCCTGCTCCATATCTGAGCGATCCACGTCACCGATACGAGCAATGCTGGTGAAGATCCCCTGGGGTGTCCATGTCGATCGGTCAATGTCCACCGCACGTGACTCGGGGAGCACCCGGGCGAGGTTGGCCGCGATTCCGCCTCCGGTCACGTGACTGAAAGCGTGGACATCGCATGCGCGCATGAGCTCCAGACAGTCGCGGGCGTAGATGCGGGTGGGCTCGAGCAGCTCCTCACCTACGCTGCGTGAGAACTCCGGCACACGGCCGTCGAGCCCTGGGCCATTCCCACCGAGCAAGACCATGCGGGCGAGGGAGTATCCATTCGAATGCAGTCCTGAGGAACCCATCGCAATGACGGCATCACCCGATTGCACCCGGGCAGGCCCGAGCATCGCATCGGCATCGACGATGCCCACGCCCGCACCGGCGATGTCGTACTCGTCGGGCGCCATCAATCCGGGATGCTCGGCGGTCTCGCCCCCGATGAGCGTGCACCCAGCCTGCATGCACCCTTCCGCGATCCCCGCGACGATGCGCGCAATCCGTGCGGGATCCACGGCGCCGGTGGCGATGTAGTCCGTCATGAACAGCGGCTCCGCACCGCAGACGACGAGATCGTCGATCACCATCGCCACCAGATCGATTCCGATGGTGTGATGGACATCCATCGCGCGAGCGACCGCGATCTTCGTTCCCACTCCATCCGTCGACGTGGCAAGCACCGGACGTGACATCGATCGTGCCTTGGAGATATCAAAGAGACCCGCGAAGCCACCGATGTCACCGATCACCTCGGGCCGCTGCGTGGCGCGGATCGACTCACGCATCAGCGCAACGGCACGCTCCCCCGCATCGACGTCGACACCCGCGGCGGCGTAGTCGGTCATGGTCGGCTCAGCGCATCCGTCGCGCCGCCCCCCGCCTGCTCCACCACGCGGCGCTCGATTCCCTCAAGCAGGTTCTTGCCGAGTTGATCCTCCTCTGGCAGGGGAACCGGGTACTCCCCGTCAAAGCAGGCCCGACATAGTCGCGAAGCGGGCAGTGTGGTGGCGTCGACGAGTTGGTCGAGTTCGACGTAGGCCAGAGAGTCCGCCCCGATCGACGAGCAGATCTCCTCGATGGTCAGACCGTTCGCGATCAGCTCGGCACGGGTCGCGAAGTCGATGCCGTAGAAGCACGGCCACTTCACCGGCGGACTCGAGATCCGAACATGCACCTCGCGCGCACCGGCCTCGCGCAGCATCCGCACGAGGGCCCGCTGGGTGTTACCGCGCACGATGGAATCGTCGACCACCACGAGCCGCTGCCCGGCGATCACCTCGCGCAGGGGATTGAGCTTCAGTCGGATACCGAGTTGCCGGATCGTCTGCGAGGGCTGGATGAAGGTGCGTCCGACGTAGGCATTCTTCACGAGTCCCTCGGCGAACGGGATCCCGGATTCCTGGGCATATCCGATGGCGGCGTAGCGACCGGACTCCGGCACCGGGATCACCAGATCCGCATCCACCGGGTGCTCACGTGCCAGCCGCTTGCCGATGTCGACGCGGGTCGCTTGCACCGAACGGCCCGCAATCGATGTATCCGGCCGGGCAAGGTACACGTACTCGAACAGGCAGCCCTTGGGCTCGGCCTCTGCGTACCGGTGGGCTCGAAGTCCCTGCGCGTCGATGACGACGAGCTCACCCGGTTCCACCTCGCGGATGAAGGACGCGCCGACGATGTCGAGTGCCGCGGTCTCGCTGGCGATCACCCAGCCGCGCTCGATCCGGCCGAGCACCAGCGGACGGATGCCCTGAGGGTCGCGCGCCGCGTAGAGCGAGTCATCATCCATGAAGACCAGGGAGAACGCACCACGCAAGTTTGGCAATTCCAGTAACGCCGCCTGCTCCAAAGGGATATCCGGGTGTGAGGCCAGGAGGCCCGAGATCACCTCGGTGTCGGTGGTGGCGTGCAATCCCGCGTTGAACGGCGGCTCTCCCGAGGCCTCCACGCGCGCGCGCAGGCGGGAGATGAGGTCCACGGTGTTGGTCAGGTTTCCGTTGTGTCCGAGGGCGAGATGCCCGGTCGCCGTGGTGCGGAACGTGGGTTGGGCGTTCTCCCACACGCTGGCACCCGTGGTTGAGTATCGGGTGTGTCCAATGGCAACATGGCCGCGCAGCGACTCCAGACTCGCCTCGGTGAACACCTGCGACACCAGGCCCATGTCCTTGTAAACCACGATCCGCGAGCCGTCGCTGACCGCGATTCCGGCTGATTCCTGCCCGCGATGCTGCAGCGCGTACAGGCCGAAGTAGGTGAGTTTCGCGACCTCGTCGCCCGGTGCCCAGACTCCGAAGACACCGCACGCATCCTGCGGACCGCGCTCACCGGGGAGGAGTTCGTGCGTCAGGCGACCGTCACCGCGTGGCACCCCTCAACCCTACGTGAGGACTAGATCAATCCCCCACCGCGCTCGCTCTCGCTACCGGACAGTTTCTGCGCGACGTAGACCGGCAGGATGCTGATCAGGACGAGGACCGCCGCTACGACGTTGACCACCGGGGCCTGATTGGGGCGGAACAGGTTCTGGTAGATCCAGATCGGCAGGGTCGTGATACCCGGCCCCGCGGTGAAGGTCGTGACGATGATCTCGTCGAAGGACAGCCCGAAGGCGAGTACCGCCCCTGCGATCAGCGCGGACCTCATCATCGGGAAGGTGACCCGACGGAACGTGGTCCAGCCACGGGCGCCCAGGTCTGCCGACGCCTCCTCGAGACTGCGCCCCATGCGCCGGATGCGGGCGAGGGCGTTGTTGTAGACGATCACGATGCAGAACGTTCCGTGGGCCACGACGAGGGTGAGGAAAGTCAGACCACCCAGGAACGACGTGAACACGTTGTTGAGCGCGATACCGGTCACGATGCCCGGGAGGGCGATGGGCAAGATCACCAGAAGTGAGATGGACTCCCGACCGAAGAATGTGAACCGGCCGAGCGCGAAGGCGGTGAGGGTCCCCAGCACGAGAGCAACCGCCGTGGCGAGCAGGCCGAGCACGACGGAGGTCAGGAGAGCCTCGCGCACACCCTCGTTGTCGATGGCGCGTCCCCACCATTCCGTGGTGAATCCCCGCGGTGGCCACGCGAGAGACTTGTTCACGCTGAAGGAGTTGATGAGGATGACACCGAGGGGGATGTAGACGAAGGAGAAGGCAACCACTGCGAAGGCCGTCAGCAGCACCTTGGAAGTGCGGGTCAGTTGCATCAGAGGTTGTCCAATGCTCCGGACCGGCGCACCGCGAATAGGTACGCGAGCACGATGACCACCGGGATCATGGAGACCGCTGCGGCGAAAGGCAGGTTGGTGACATAGGTCTGCTGGACCACGTTGCCCAACATCAGCAACTTGCCACCAACGATCTGCGCGGTGATGTAGTCACCGAGGCTCAGAGAGAACGTGAAGATCGAGCCGGCGACGATCGAGGGGAAGACGATCGGGAAAACGACGCTACGGAACGTGCGTCCGTTCCTCGCACCGAGGTCGGCGGAGGCGTCCAGCATCGAATTCGGCAATCGGCTGAAGGCCGTGTAGATGGGCAGCACCATGTAGGGGAGCCACAGATAACTCAGGGTGATCACGATGCCGATGAATCCGTAACCAGGGCCACCGATTCCGAACGGCTGGAGGAACCATGCGATCACCCCACTCTCCGGCTGCAACATCGCGCGCCATGCATACACCTTCACCAGATAGGACGCCCAGAGGGGCGTGAGGATCATCGCGATCATCACTGCCTGGTAGCGAGGTCGCACAACACGGGCCATGAAGAAGGCCAGCGGGACTGCGATAACAATGCAGATGAGCGTGGTGAGCAAAGCAATCGACACCGTGCGAAACACCGTGCCGTAGTAGGCCGGATTGGTGAAGACCTCTTGGAAGTTGCGGAATGTGAACGTGCGCTCGACCTGGCTGGTGAAGTCGTTGACCTGCCAGAAGGCAGTCAGGAAGAGCGCGAGGAGGGAACCGAGGTAGACCACGACCAGCCACGCCATCGGGGCACTGAGCAGGCCCGCGAGCTGGAGCTTCGGGTGCCTGTACCAGAAGCCCCGATGGGTGGCGGTCGTGGTCGTCACTCGTGACTACCTACTAGCTCCGGAGAGCGGTCCACGCAGTGCCCCACTCGCTGTACGGGACGCACTCGACATCGGTGCGGCCATCCAGACAGGCGGTGGTCGGCGTGTTCCAGTAGTAGACGTCGTTCCAGTAGTCCTGCTGATCGGCGTGGAAGATCGCACAGTGATCCTTGTTCGCCGTCAGCGCGCACGCCTTGGAGTTGGCCGGGGCCTCACCGAAGTACTCGGCGGCCTGGGCATTGATCTCCGGTGACGCGATCCAGTCGAGCCACTTGTAGGCGCAGTTGATGTTCGGCGTGTCCTTCGCGATCATCCACGTGTCGGACCAGCCGGTCGCACCCTCCTTGGGCTTGACTGCATCGACCTTGACCCCCTCTCCCTGCAGGGCGTTGGCGACGACCTGCCAGGTGGTGCTTGCCAGGGTCGTGCCCTCGGTGAAGGCCGCCATCTGCTTCAGGTAGTCATTCCAGTACTCGCCCACGACACCCTTCTGCTGCTCGAGCAGGGCGATCGCCGCGGCGAACTGATCCTTGTCGAGGGCGTAGGGGTAGGTGATGCCGAGTTCCGGCTTGGTGGCCATCAGGTAGACCGCAGCATCCGCGATCGCAATCGGCGAGTCGTAGGCACTGACCTTGCCCGCGAGCGGGGTGTCGCCTTCGAACACGACCGACCAGGAATCGGGGGCGGGGGAGACCTGCTCGGTGTTGTACATCAGCAGGTTGGCGCCGCGACCGTGGGGCATGCCGTAGGCCTGACCATTCACCGAGTTCCACTGCTGCTTCTTCAGACCCTCGAAGACATCGGCGTAGTTCGGTGTCAGTTCCATGTTGACCGGCTGCACGTTGTCCCCGTAGATCAGACGCAGTGAGGCGTCGCCGGACGCAGACACCACGTCCCAGCCGCCACCCTGCATCAACTTCACAGCTTCATCGGAGGTGCCGAACACCTTGACGTTCGCCTTGCATCCGGTGGCCTCGGTGAACGGCGTCACCCAGTCCACATCGGGGCTGGTGGTCCCGTTCTCGGCGTAGCCGGGCCACGCGAGGATGTTCAGCTCTCCCTCGCCATCACCCACCGGGCCCTCGTAGACGGCGGCTTCGGGAGCAGCTGCGCCCCCGGAACTGGCCGAGTCGCCACCGCAGGCGGCGACGAGCATCGCTGACGCCGACGCGGCGGCAACGATTGTGAGCAGACGCTTCTTCTGCACCTGCATCCTCCTCTTTATCGATTCGATGAACGCGGGTGCCTTCATCGCCCATCCGATGACGAGGACACCTGGTACTCGTGATCGGAATCCCAGAGCAGGGTCACGTCCTGACCCCGCATGGCATGTCGCTCGGTGGCACCGGCATCCGAGTTCTGCTCCACCACCATCAACTGCCCGCCCACGGTGAGATCCACCAGGAAGCGCGTGCTCATGCCGACGTAAACGACCTCGCGGATACGCCCTTGCACCGCATGTTGATGCGGTGCGGGCTCCACGGTCCCCCGCGCCACCTGGATCTTCTCCGGCCGGACCGACCAGACCCCACCGCGACCAAGGACCGCGCGGGCGGCTTCCTCGGTGAGCAGGTTTGAGGTTCCGACGAACCCGGCGACGAACGGCGATCCGGGGTGCTCGTAGATCTCCATCGGCGTGCCGATCTGCGCAATCCGTCCCTCGTTGAAGACCGCTATGCGATCGGACATCGTGAGCGCCTCGTCCTGGTCGTGTGTCACGAAGACGAAGGTGATGCCCACCTCACGCTGGATCTCCTTGAGCTCCACCTGCATCTGCTCCCGCAACTTGAGGTCCAGGGCACCCAAGGGTTCGTCGAGGAGTAGCACTTGGGGACGGTTGACCAGGGCGCGCGCGAGAGCAACCCTCTGGCGTTGACCACCTGAGAGCTGAGACGGCCGCCGTCGCTCGTAGCCGGCCAGACGAACCGACTCCAACGCGGCCAGCGCACGCTGTTGCCGCTCGGCCTTGGGCACCTTCTTCACCATCAGCCCGTATTCGACGTTCTGGATCACGGTCATATGGGGGAAGAGCGCGTAGTCCTGGAACACCGTATTCACATCTCGGGCGTAGGGCGGCATCTCGGTGACGTCGACCCCGGCGAGTTCGATGGTCCCTGCGTCGGGCCGCTCGAATCCGGCAATCATGCGCAGCACGGTGGTCTTCCCCGACCCCGACGGCCCCAGGAGGGTCAAGAACTCTCCGTCCATGACATCGATGTCGACGTCGTCCACGGCGACGACGTCCCCGAAGGTGCGCCTGAGTCCGCGAATGCGGATCGCAACCGACGTCATGGGGCTATCTCGGGCCTTTCCTAGGGAGTGCCCCGCACTGTATCCGCGCGTTGAGGTTCAGACCCTCCGGCCAAGGTCACGGATGTGTTTCGACACCGTCTCTTTGGGGGCGGATACCGGCTGCTCCGCCTGCGCGGGTCGAGCGGACTTGCGCCCCACGACGAGGAAGAAGGCGATCAGCACCGGGATCACGAACAGCAGCCACGCGATGACCTCGAACCACGACATGGTGGGCGAGAGGCTCAGCAGGCCGCGCAGCAGGGTGCCGGCCACTCCGTCGGGGGAGATGGTTCCGCTGACGTCGATGGCGATGTTGTCCATGCCGGGCAGCCAGCCGACCTCCTGGAACTCGTGGATCGCGTAGCGGAGGATGCCTCCGGCGACGATGACCAAGAGGGCACCGGTCCAGGTGAACAGGGCGGTCAGGTTGAGCCGCACCGCTCCCTTGTACATGAAGAACCCGAGGACCACGGCAACGGCGAGACCGAGGAGTGCTCCGATGACCGAGGTCAACGCATCTCCCGTTGCGCGGATACCGACCCAGAGGAAGATCGCGGTCTCCAGGCCCTCACGGACCACGGCGAAGAACGCGACCATCGACACGGCGACCGCGCTGGTCTTCAGCGCTCGGTCCATCTCCCCGTGGAGGTGCGCCTTGATGGTGCGTGCGTTCAGCGCCATCCAGAAGATCATCCAGGTGATCAGTCCGACGGCCAGGAGCGAGGTGACGCCGGCGAACACCTTTGCGGTGGTGTCGGTGAGGCTGTCCTCAACGAAGGTGAGCCCGAGGCCCAAAAGGATGGACAGTCCGATGGCGGCCCCCACGCCCATCCACATCCGGGAGAGGGCGTGACCGTTGCTGGTCCGCACCAGGTAGGCGACCAGGATCGCCACGATGAGGGCGGCTTCCAATCCTTCGCGTAGGCCGATGAGGAAGCTGGCGAACATGGTGACTCCTGAAGTGAGGGGAACCTAACTTAGGTAATCCTAAGCAAACCTGGCCCGGAGGGCAAGTCCGGCGACAGCCGCTCACACCACGAGCGGCAGGAGGGGACCGAGGTCAGAGCGCTCTCCGCTGGCCCGGACCCGTCCGGTCGCGACCGCGGCCGCCCAGTCCAGGTCCCCGACGCAGAGTTCCAGCCAGGTTCGCGGATCCGCCTCCACCACGGCTGGCGGGGTTCCGCGCTTGTGGGTGGGCCCGGCCACCACCTGGATCGCGGCGTAGGGCGGGATCCGCACCTCGACACTGCGCCCGGGGGCGATCGCGGACAGGACATCGAGAGTGGTGAGAACCGCATCGCGAATCCGCTCGCGCGGTGCCCCCTCCCACTCGGCCAGGAGGGAGCGCACCTCCTCCATGGTCACCCCGCCAGTGCCGCCGGGATGGGCGACTCGTGGACGCGGCGCAACTCATCGAGGGGGAATCCGAACGATCCGAAGGTGAGGTGTGCGTCCGTTGTCACGGTGCCAATGCGCATGACGGGCACGGCCGAGTCATTGCAGAGCGCGAGCAATGCCGATTCCTGATCCGGCCGGATGACGATGATCGCTCGAGCGGCACTCTCACTGCAACAGAACACGAACGGCTCGATCGACTCGGGGATGGATACATCAGCCCCGGTACCGGAGCGCAGCGCCATCTCGACGAGAGCCTGCGCCACTCCCCCGTCGGACACATCGTGCGCGGCACGGATGACTCCGGACTGCGATCCGTCCACCAGGACACGACTCAGTGCACGTTCCTGTCCGAGGTCCACGCGCGGGGGAACGCCACCGAGGTGTCCCTGCAGGTGAGCCCACTCGCTACCGCCGAACTCGTCTCGGGTGTCTCCCAGCAGGTAGATCGAGTCCCCCGCATTCCTCCACGACATCGGAGTCCGGCGGGTCACGTCATCGATCACACCTAAAACGCCGACGACGGGTGTGGGCAGGATCGCAACGTCGCCGGTCTGGTTGTAGAACGAGACATTTCCACCGGTGACGGGGATGCCTAGTTCCAGGCAGCCGTCCGCGAGTCCGCGCACAGCTTCAGCGAATTGCCACATCACCCCCGGATCCTCGGGGGAGCCGAAGTTGAGGCAGTTTGTGACCGCGAGCGGTGTTGCGCCTGTGACGGAGACATTGCGGTAGGACTCCGCCAACGCCAACTGCGCACCCGCATAGGGATCCAGTTTCGCGAAGCGACCATTGCAGTCCGTGGACACCGCAACACCACGACCCGTGACTTCATCGACGCGCACCATGCCGGAGTCTTCGGGTTGGGCCAGCACGGTGTTCCCGAGCACGTACCGGTCGTACTGGCTGGTCACCCAGGACTTCGACGCGAGATTCGCCGAACCGACCAACGCCAGCACTGCCGCGCGAATCTCCTCAGGGGTCGACGGGCGTGCGAGCCTTCCCGGACCATCGGCCTGGAGCGCGTCCTGGGAACTCGGGCGCGCGAAGGGTCGTTGGTACACGGGGCCCTCGTGCGCCACCGTGCGCGGAGGCACATCCACGATGCGCTCTCCGTGCCAATCGATGGTGAGACGGCCGGAGTCGGTGACCTCACCGATGACCACGGCCTCCACCTCCCACTTCGCGCAGCGCGCCAAGAAATCGTTGATGCGATCGGGGCGCACGATCGCGCACATCCGCTCCTGCGATTCGCTCATCAGGATCTCTTCGGGGGACAGGGTCGGATCACGCAGCAGGACGCGGTCTAACCACACGTGCATCCCGCCCTCGCCGTTGGATGCGAGTTCACTCGTCGCGCACGAGATACCCGCGCCCCCGAGGTCCTGGATCCCTTCGACGAGTCCGGCGTGCAGGACCTCGAGTGTCGCCTCGATCAACAACTTCTCCATGAACGGGTCACCGACCTGGACACTGGGCCGCTTCGCCGAGCCCTCCGCATCGAAGGTCTCCGACGCCAACACCGAGACTCCACCGATGCCATCGCCACCGGTGCGCGCCCCGTACAACACCACCAGGTTGCCGACACCTTTGGCACTCGCCAGGTGGATGTCCTCGTGGCGCATCGCCCCGACACACAGGGCGTTCACCAAGGGGTTCCCCGCGTAGGACGGGTCGAAGATCACCTCGCCGCCAATGTTCGGCAATCCCAAGCAATTCCCATAGCCGCCGATGCCCGCAACCACGCCAGGCAGCACACGCGCGGTGTCCGGCGCGTCGAGCGGACCGAACCGCAGGGGATCCATGACAGCGATCGGACGCGCGCCCATCGACAGGATGTCGCGGACGATCCCGCCGATTCCCGTCGCAGCGCCCTGGTACGGCTCGACGTACGACGGGTGGTTATGGGACTCCACCTTGAATGTGACCGCCCATCCGTCACCGATGTCCACCACGCCCGCGTTCTCCCCGATCCCGACGAGCAGCGCGTCGGTCTCCGGCTTCTTCTCGCCGAACAGACGCAGGTGCACCTTCGAGGACTTGTACGAGCAATGCTCACTCCACATCACCGAATACATCGCCAACTCCGACGACGTGGGTCGACGCCCGAGGATTTCGTGAATGCGCGCGTACTCGTCGTCCTTCAATCCGAGATCGGCATAGGGCTGCGACACATCCGGGGAGGATTCCGCGCGGTCGACGGTGTCGATGGTCACCGGCTGCTCCCGACCATAGACAGCACGCTGGTGAAGAAGCCGAGGCCGTCGGTGGTGGGTCCGGTGAGTGACTCCACAGCGTGCTCCGGATGCGGCATGAGGCCCACCACATTTCCCCGCTCGTTGCAGATACCGGCGATGTCTCGGCGACTGCCATTGGGGTTGATCTCCAGGTAGCGGGCGATGACGCGCCCCTCGCCTTCCAGTGCATCCAGGGTTGCGTCATCAGCGACGAATCCACCCTCACCGTTCTTCAGCGGGATCACAATCTCCTGGCCGGCAGCGAACGACGTGGTCCACGCACTGGTGGTGTTCTCGATGCGCAGCCGCTGATCGCGACAGATGAAGTGCAGGTGGTCGTTGCGGGTCAATGCGCCAGGAAGTAGATGTGATTCGCAGAGAATCTGAAAGCCGTTGCAGATCCCGAGCACCGGCATTCCCCCGCGTGCACCATCCACAACCTGCTGCATGATCGGTGCGAACCGGGCGATCGCCCCGCACCGCAGATAGTCACCGTAGGAGAAACCACCCGGCAGCACCACGGCGTCAACGCCGTGCAGGTCATCATCACCGTGCCACAGCGCCACGGCCTCACCACCGGCGATCCGGACTGCGCGCGCGGCGTCACGATCATCAAGCGAGCCAGGGAAGGTGACGACCCCGATTTTCACGCGTCCACCACGGTCAGCGTGAAGTCCTCGATAACCGGGTTGCTCAGCAGTTCACCCGCCAGACGATCGAGGGCCGCAGCACGATCGGAATCCAGGTCGCCGTCGAGTTCGATGACGAAGTGCTTGCCCTGACGGACGCTCGTCACTCCCTCGAGTCCGAGCCGACCCAGCGCACCCTGCACCGCACGTCCCTGCGGGTCCAGGATCTCGGGCTTGAGCATGACGTCGACGATCACGCGAGCCACGGACACTCCATCCCTGCGTAGAAGGGGGAAGAGGCCAACCTTATCGAGATGGCAGCACGTCGAACCATCCACCGCGCAGCGGGCGCAGGAAGGAAAAGTGGCGCCGGTCGTACGTGCCGATCCGACTGGTTTCATAGCGATCGGCGAGCACCACGAGGGAGGCGTCCGTGATTCCTATTCGATGATCGGGGTAGGACTCGAGGATCCGCGTGCAGGCGATCACATCAACCGGACCCATGATGGGCAGTTCGAAAACTCCCGAGGTGAGGGAATCTAAGACACGTACCTCAGCCGGGGGTCCGAACTTCTTGGTAATGAAGTAGTCAAGCTCTGAGACCACGTAGGGGCTGACGACGATCCCCTCCGTCTCACTCTCCAGCAATCCACGTGCTTCCGCGTGGGCCGGGTCCGTCGCGATGAAGAAGGCGTAGAGGACTCCCGTGTCGACGACGATCACATCTCTCCGAATCCCTCCATGTGTTCATGGAGAGTGCGTCCACTGACTCCGTCGGGCAACGGGTCAGTGATGATTCCCGCACCTGTAAGTCCGCGCGTCAACTCCTTGTCCACAGCCGCGCGAACGATCTCCGCTTCTGTCACGCCACGCCGCTTCGCGGCCGCCTCGAGGCGGGCTTTCAACTCATCGGGCAGGTAGATGGTGGTGCGCTTCATCCCAGGTGTCATGCCATACATGCTGCCATACGTCAGCCCTCGGCACTTCCCCTACCCTCGGCCCATGGGATCCCGGGCCTACGACCTCGTGTGGGGTAGTGCACTGCGCGCCACCACGGTGGCGCACCGATTCCTCGATCGGGTCTCCGGGGGTCGACTCATGCGGAAGTTCCCGGGCGGGGCGCAGGTGGTGTGGATCACCACCCTCGGGCGCAAGTCGGGTGAGTGGCGGAGGACACCGCTCCTCGGTGTTCCGACACACCTGGACGGCGCTCCGGGTTGGGGTATCGCCGGATCCAATGCGGGCCAGGAGAAGGTGCCAGGCTGGGTATTCAACGTGCGCGCGCACGTCGAGGGACGCATCGAGATCGACGGTGCGGAGCAGGCGTGCACATTCGTCGAAGTGCACGGGAATCATGCGCGGGATATCTACGCGAAACTCGCCGACACGTGGTCCGCCTACCGGATGTACGAGCGCAACATCCAGCGCGAGATCCCGATCTTCGTCGCTCAATTCGCGGGAAGTACGTCCCGCCCGTCGTAACGTCCTTGGACACTCAGCACTTGGAACCGGGTGAACATCTCCTCCGCGTACCACTGCACCTCATGGGTCCGTGTGACCACCTCCGCATGCGCGGGTCGCCGGTAGGCGAACTCCGACAGGGCAGCCGCATCGCGCCAGATGCTGAACGTGCCTTGCAGTCCCACGGGTGCTTCGCCGATCCCGAGGGTGAACAGCACGCCGGGGTCACTGCGCAGATCCAGTGCGACCGGTGGCACCGAGGACCAGAAGCGCCACCAGAGGTGAGGCTTGATGCGGGCGCGGGTGATCGCCGCGATCGGACCCGGGCCGGCCTTGGTGTCGGGGACGGCGAAGGGCTCATGCCCGGACCACGAACCACGACTCACCAGGGGACGCATGGTGATGCACGCGTGCTCGGTGCAGGAGTCCTGCCACGCACATGCGCGTGGGTGATCGTCGAATCCTTCAGCGCCGGAGTCATCCGACCACACGGTGAGGATCGCCCAGTGCGTCAGATCGGAATCCCGCATGGTGAAGGTCTCACCGGAGCCGGTTCCCATCAACTTCGCGAACTGAACACCAGGGATCCTCCGGATCACCCGGCGTTGGGTCGCCATGCGGAGAAACGCACCGGGAACACCGGACTTTCGGATGCCCCAGACGTCGAGACGGACGATCATCGTTCGGTGGTGTGGGCGCTCCACGCGGAGGCGACCATGTCACGAAGGTCCAACTCCGCTGTCCACCCCAGTCGATCGCGGATCCGATCGGTTTGCGCGAACGTGGCCGGGGGATCACCAGCACGACGATCCACTACCTGGGCACCCACATCACGACCAACCACTTGGGAGACCACATTCATCACTTCGCGGACGGTCGAACCGGTGCCACGCCCCACGTTGAACACGTCTGCCGCACCCGCCTCACAAAGCTTCGCTGCGGCAACGTGCGCAGCAGCGAGATCCACCACGTGGATGTAGTCGCGGATGCACGTGCCATCCGGGGTCGGGTAGTCGTCACCGAAGATCTGGGGTGCACGACCTTCGTCGAGGGCCGCGAACACCATGGGGATCAGGTTGTTGACGCTGTTGTCGCCCAGGTCGTCCGAACCGGCGCCGGCCACATTGAAGTAGCGCAACGCGACCCAGGACAAGCCCCACGCAACACCGGCATCGCGGGCCATCCACTCGCCGATCACCTTGGTCTCGCCGTAGGGATTCTCCGGAATGAGCGGAGCATCTTCGACAACCGGATTCGCTGCAGGTGCGCCATAGACCGCTGCCGACGAGGAATAGACGAGATTCGCGACCCCCACTTCCTGCATGACCGCGAGTAGATCGATCATGCCCCCGACGTTCTCGGTGTAGTACTCCAGCGGCTTCTCCACGGATTCCCCCGCTGCCTTCAGGGCGGCGAGGTGGATGACGCCGGTGACACCGTGCTCGCGCAGGGCGGCAGCGACCACCGCGCGATCCTGGATCCGCGCCTCGACCAGCGGCACTCCCGCGGGCACGCGGTTGGGCAGACCGTGGGAGAGGTCGTCGATCACAACGGGGGTCATACCCGCATCGAGCAGCGCGCGCACCACGTGCGCCCCGATGTATCCGGCCCCGCCGGTCACCAACCAGCTCATATGAACCGCTCCCCGGTGAGGCGCTCGTACGCCTCGACATATTTCGCGCGGGTGCGCTCCACCACATCGTCGGGCAGTGCGGGCGGTGGATCACCGGAGTCCTTCGACCACCCGGAGGCGGGCGAGGTGAGCCAATCGCGCACGAACTGCTTGTCGAAGGAGGGTTGTGCGTGACCCGGCTCCCACTGGTCCGCGGGCCAGTACCGCGAGGAATCGGGAGTCAGGACCTCATCGCCGAGGACGATGCGACCCGCGTACTTACCCGAACTCGGAACGCCGAACTCGAACTTCGTGTCGGCGAGGATCAGCCCGCGATCATCGGCGATCTGTGCGGCGCGCTCGTAGATCGCCAGGGTCACTCGGCGCAGTTGCTGCGCCTCCTCCTGCCCGATGGCAACGACAGCCTCATCGAAGGTGATGTTGACGTCGTGGTCGCCGAGGGCAGCCTTGGTAGCCGGGGTGAAGATCGGCTTGGGCAGGCGAGACCCATCCTTCAATCCGGGGGGGAGTCCGTTACCGCAGATCGATTGCTGCGCGCGGTAGTCCGACAGCCCCGACCCAGCGAGGTACCCGCGCACCACGCACTCGATCGGGAACATCGCCATCCGCTCACAGACCATTGCGCGTCCGGCGACTTCCGGTGGCACGGATGCGGTGGTCAGGTGGCTCGGGACGATGTCGGCGATGCGTTCGAACCACCACAGGGACAACTGGGTGAGGATGCGCCCCTTGTCCGGGATCTCGGTGGGGAGCACCCAGTCGTACGCGGAGATGCGATCGCTGGCGACGAAGAGGAGTCGACCACCCGGAGCCTCGTAGAGGTCGCGCACCTTCCCGGAATAGACGTGCACATACTCCGCGGGCAGTCCGTACTCGGTGCGGGTGATCATCGGATGTCACCGGGGCGGTAGCCACTCGCCTCGGGATACCGGTTCACCACTTCCTCCACGCGGGTGGCGACGCGGGTCACCTGGCCGCGCGCGTCACCGGTGAAGTCCAGCGGGTCGGCGATCAACGCCTCCAAGGCCACGCGATCCAAAGGGATCCGCGCGTCCGCAGCAATGCGGTCCAGCAGATCGTTGTCGACGCGTCCCTCGCGCATCTCCAAAGCCACCGCCACCGCGTGCTCCTTGATCGCCTCGTGGGCGGTCTCACGACCAGCACCGGCCTTCACCGCCGCCATCAGGATCGCGGTGCTTGCCAGGAACGGCAGGTACCGCTCGATCTCACGATCGATGACGGCAGGGAACGCACCGAAATCATCGAGCACGGTGAGGAACGTTTCGAGGAGGCCGTCGATGGCGAAGAAGGAATCGGGGAGTGCGACGCGGCGCACCACCGAGCAGGACACGTCACCTTCATTCCATTGCGCGCCCGCGAGGTCGGAGGCCATCACCGCGTATCCGCGCAGGATCACCTGGAATCCGTTGATCCGCTCGCAACTGCGCGCATTCATCTTGTGCGGCATCGCCGAGGATCCCACCTGCCCGGGACGGAACCCTTCCGTGACAAGTTCCGAGCCGGCCATCAAGCGCAGGGACGTGGCGAAGTCCGAGGGGCCGGACGCAACTTGCACGAGCGCACTGACTACGTCGAAGTCCAGCGACCTCGGATACACCTGACCGACGCTGTCGAGAACCACAGAAAAACCGAGGTGCTCGGCGACGCGCGATTCCAGGTCGGCCAACTTGGTGTCATCACCGACGAGGTCGAGCATGTCCTGCGCGGTTCCCATCGGACCCTTGATGCCACGCAGCGGATACCGCGCGATGAGGTCCTCCACACGCGCGAAGGCGATGAGCATCTCCTCCGCAACGGTGGCGAATCGCTTGCCCAACGTCGTCATCTGTGCGGGAACATTGTGGGAACGCCCGGCCATCGGCTGCTCGGAGTACGCCACCGCAAGCCCGGCCAATCGATCCAGGGCCGCAACCATCTTGTCTCGAACCACCAGCAGAGAGCGCAGCACCAGCATCTGCTCGACGTTCTCGGTGAGATCGCGCGAGGTCATGCCCAGGTGGGCCACTTCATGTCCGGCCAGAGCGTTGAACTCCTCGATGCGGGCCTTCACGTCGTGTTTCGTGATCCGCTCGCGCGCATCGATGGAGTCCAGATCGACCACGTCGATCACGCGCTGGTAGTCGGCGATGACCTCGGCACTCACGTCCACACCAAGGTCGGCCTGGGCGCGGAGCACGGAGAGCCACAGTTCACGCTCTGCGCGGATCTTCGCCTCGGGGGACCACAGGGCCCGCATAGCGGCGGATGCGTACCGATCGGCCAGCACATTGGGGATGCGTGGCCCGGTCACTGCCTTAGTCTCCCATGCTGGCGTGCAGGGCGATGTCCCACCGATGGTGGGAGCCCTCAAGGGTGATCAGGCCCACCGCGGAGTACGCGCGGGTCCGCGCCTCGGCCAGGGACGCACCCCGTGCCGTCACCGACAACACCCGGCCACCCGCGGACACCACCTCGTCGGCCTGCAGACGCGTCCCCGCGTGGAACACGTCCACTCCCGACACCGCCGCCGCGTCAGCCAGACCACCGATCACGTCACCGGTGCGCGGGGACTCCGGATACCCCGACGCCGCGACCACCACGGTCACCGCGTACCCCGGTTCCCACTCCAGGTCCCTCACGGAAGAGAGGTCCCCCAGAGCAGCCGCACGCAGCACATCCACCAGGGGTGTGCGCAGCAGCGCCAAGACCACCTGCGTCTCCGGATCACCGAAGCGCGCGTTGAACTCCACTACGCGAATTCCTCGCGACGTCAACGCCAGACCGGCGTAGAGCAAGCCCTGGAACGGAGTCCCGCGCGCGGCCATCGCATCGATCATCGGTTGTAACACGCGTGCCGTGACATCCGCGACCAGATCCGCGGGCGCCCACGGAAGGGGTGAGTACGCGCCCATGCCGCCGGTGTTGGGTCCGGCATCACCGTCCCCCACCCGCTTGAAGTCCTGGGCAGGCTGCAGCGGCACCACGCGCACGCCATCACTGATCCCGAACAACGAGACCTCAGGACCATCGAGGAACTCCTCGATCACCACCGACGATCCCCCCGAAATACACCGCGATGCGTGCGCCAGGGCCTCGTCACGATCTGACGTCACCACCACGCCCTTGCCCGCGGCCAACCCATCGTCTTTCACGACGTACGGCGCACCGAAAGCATCCAAGGCAACGGAGACCTCATCCAGAGACGAGCACACCCGTGCCTCCGCCGTCAGCACACCCGCCTCAGCCATCACCTGCTTGGCGAACGCCTTCGACCCTTCCAGTCGTGCCGCAGCAGCCGAGGGTCCGAAGCAGGGAATGCCCGAGGAACGCGCCGCATCCGCAGCACCGGCAACCAGCGGCACCTCGGGACCGATCACCACGAGATCCGCACTCACCTCTACGGCGAGGGCGGCTACGGCATCGGGATCTGAGACATCAACTCCGATGCAGGGGGCAAGCGATGCGATTCCGGCATTACCTGGTGCACATGTCACCTGCACGCCCGAAGAACGCAGCAGCGAAACAGTCAGAGCATGCTCACGAGCACCGGAACCGATGACGAGTACGTGCACCCGTCAGAACTTAGCCGGTGTAGTGCTTGTCGGTGATCGCGAGCACCTCATCGAGGATCGCAAGACCCTCCTTGGCCTCGGACTCGGTGATGATGCACGGGGGCACCACGTGCAGACGGTTGAAGTTGGTGAACGGCATGAGCCCCCGCTTCTTGCACTCCACCACGAGCTCGGTCATCGCCGGTGACGTTCCACCGTAGGGAGCCAGCGGCTCGCGGGTAGCGCGGTCGGTCACTAGATCCACGCCCCAGAAGACGCCGAGGCCGCGGATGTCTCCGATCACCGGGTGACGCTCCGCGAGGTCCTTCAGCCCGGGACCGAGGACGGTTGCGCCGATGTGGGCTGCGTTCGCGACGATCTTCTCCTCTTTCATCGCGTCGATGGAGGCGACGATCGACGCGGCCGCAAGCGGATGACCCGAGTATGTCAGACCGCCCGGGAACACGCGGTCGTCGAAGGTCGCGGCGATCTCCTTGCTGATCACCACGCCACCCACGGGCACATAGCCGGAGTTGGAACCCTTCGCGAACACGATCAGATCCGGCTGCGCAGCCCAGTTCTGGAAGGCGAACCACTTCCCGGTGCGGGCGAATCCGGCCATGACCTCGTCCGCGATCCAGATGATCCCGTACTTGTCGCACAGCGCACGCACACCTTCGAGGTAGCCGGGCGGCGGAACGAGGATGCCCGCTGTTCCCACCACCGATTCGATGATGATGGCCGCCACGGTATTGGATCCCTCGAACTGGATCACGTGTTCGAGGTGGGTCAGCGCGCGCTGCGTCTCCTCTTCTTCATTGGTTGCCCAGAACTCCGTGCGGTAGAGGTAGGGACCGAAGAAGTGCACGTGCTGACTGGCGTACTCATTCGGCCACCGCCGCGGATCACCCGTGGCCGTGATCGCCGCGCCCGTGTTGCCGTGATAGCTGCGATAGGTGGAGAGCACCTTGTGCTTGTGGGTATGCAGCCGTGCCATGCGGATCGCGTTCTCCACCGCATCGGCACCACCGTTGGTGAAGAAAACCTTGCCCATGTTCGGACCGGCGAGTTCCACGATGCGCTTGGCCGCCTCGCCGCGCATGTCATTGGCGTGTTGCGGGGCGATGGTGGACAAGCGCCCGGCCTGCTCCTGGATCGCGGCGACGACCTTCGGGTGCTGGTGGCCAATGTTGACGTTGACCAACTGGGAGGAGAAGTCGAGGAATCGGTTGCCGTCGTAGTCCCAGAAATAGGCACCCTCGGCACGCGCGATGCACATCGGGTTCAGCGCACCTTGCACACTCCACGAATGGAAGACGTAGGAACGATCGAGATCGAAAACGCGCTTGCCCTCGGCGGGATCAGCAGCCATGACAACTCCTGCGAAGTCGGTGGTGGATGCACTGTAGAACTGCGGAAATATTCAGGACAATGAGGGTGCGGAAGTCAGTCCGTGGATCGGGATGCGTAGGGGTGTGCGCTGCTGGCCCTGGTCGTCGAAGTTCTCCGGGGCCAACCAGGTCTCAAATGCCTGCCTGGCCGTGGGCCACTCGGAATCCAGGAGCGAGAACCAGGCCGTGTCCCGATTCCGACCCTTGACCACAGTCGCCTGACGGAAGGTTCCCTCGTAGGTCATGCCCAGGCGCTTGGCTGCCCGAATCGATGCCTCGTTGAGCACATTGCACTTCCACTCGAAGCGTCGATAACCGAGGTCGAACGCCTGGCGCATCATCAGGTAGATCGCCTCCGTGGCTCCTGCAGTGCGCTGGAGGAGGGGCGAATAGGTGATCCAGCCGACCTCGATGCTGCGCGCATTCGGATCGATGCGCATATAGGACGCGATTCCGACCGGCTTATCCGTGCGCTGATCGATGATTGCGAAGAACATCGGGTCGGGCCGGTGTTGCTTCGATTCGATCCAGGTGCGCAGTTCCTGAGGTGATTCGAACGGCCCGTGCGGCATATAGGTCCATAGGTGATCGTGACCCTCGTACGCCGCGAACAATCCCTGGGTGTGCGAGTCCGCGTCCAGTGGCTCGAGTCGGACCAGGTGGCCGACGATGTGTGCTTCCGGCAGAGGTACCACCTCGCGCGGCTCGACAGGCATGCCGATCGGGTTGCCCCGTTCATCCCGCTCGTACGCGATCACGTAATGAGGTCCCGCACCGAGATCGTCGCGTTGCGCTCTTGACCGACACCCACGGCACTGATCGGTGCACCGGAGATCTCCTGGAGGAACTCGACGTAGGCCCGCGCGTTGGCCGGGAGATCGGCGAGTGACTTCGCCGTGGAGATGTCCTCGGTCCAGCCGGGGAGGTATTCGTAGATCGGCTTCGCGTGGTGGAAGTCGGTCTGCGTCGTCGGGATCTCGTCGACACGGGTGCCCTCCACGTCGTAGGCCACGCACACGGGAATGCGATCGAAGCCGGTGAGCACGTCGAGTTTGGTCAGGAAGATGTCGGTGAGGCCATTGACCCGGACGGCGAAACGCGCGATCGGCGCATCGAACCAGCCGCATCGACGTGGCCGACCGGTGGTGACACCGACCTCACCTCCGATGGATCGGAGCCTCTGGCCGTCATCATCGAAGAGCTCGGTCGGGAACGGTCCCGAGCCGACGCGGGTCGTATAGGCCTTCAGGATCCCGATCACGCGCGTGATGCGCGTGGGTCCGATGCCGCTGCCCGTGCACGCACCACCCGCCGTCGGGTTGCTCGATGTCACGAACGGATAGGTGCCGTGATCGACGTCGAGCAGGGTTCCCTGACCTCCCTCGAGCAACACCACCTTGTTCTCGTCGAGGGCGCGGTTCAGCACGAGGGAGGTGTCCGCGACGTAGGGAGCCAACGGTGCGGCGAAAGCGAGCAGGTCCTCGGTGACGGCGTCGACGCTGAGGGCCCGTCGGTTGAACACCTTCACGAGTGTCTGGTTCTTATTTGTCAGCGCGCCCTCGACCTTCTGGCGCAGGATCCCCTCGTCGAACAGGTCCTGCACGCGGATGCCGATGCGTGCGATCTTGTCGCCGTACGCCGGTCCGATGCCGCGGCCGGTGGTCCCGATCTTCGCCTTGCCGAGGAATCGCTCGGTGACCTTGTCGAGGGTGACGTGGTAGCTCGTGATCAGGTGCGCGTTCGCGCTGATCAGGAGTTTCGACGTGTCGACGCCGCGCTCCTGCAGGCCCTTCATCTCATCGAGGAGGACCTGCGGATCGATGACGACGCCGTTGCCGATCACCGGAATGACCGCTGGGGTCAGGATTCCGCTGGGCAGGAGGTGGAGGGCGAACTTCTTGTCGCCGATGACGACGGTGTGACCGGCGTTGTTGCCGCCTTGATACCGAACGACGTAGTCGACGCGCTCACCGAGGAGATCGGTGGCTTTTCCTTTGCCCTCGTCCCCCCACTGAGCTCCGAGGAGCACGATCGTAGGCACGAGGGATGAGGCTATCGGATGAGCGCGTGCCCCAACGCAGTTCCGGAGGCCCAGGCCGCCTCCACGCGCGGGCGTCCCGCCCACGCATCACCGGCGTATCCCACGGGGGCGTTCGGGTGCACCCAGCACGCCTCCGGCCTGGCCTCGATGGGACGCGCAATGGACCAGCGGTGCGCCCACACCCAGTCGGGCAGGGCATCGATACCGAGAACCTGACGCACGGTCGCAACCGCGAACGGGCTCACTCCGCTCGGATCGTCGAGGTGCGCGGCCGCGAGAACCGGGTTGACGTGCGCCACGAGCACCGGTGCATCGTCACCGCGTCGGCGTCCGTCGTCGGCGATCCATGTCAGCACCGGATCGTCGTTGACGAAGACCCCATCGATCTCCGACCACGTGCGCTCGGTGAACACCATCGTCACCGCGATGACCGGTTCCCACGGAGGTGTGTCCTCGGGATGAAGATCGCCCGGAATGAATCGCTCTGCCTGGGGCATCGGCATGCACACCGCAACTCTGTCGAACTTTTCTCCGTCGACGGTGATACCGGCGCCATCGTGCGCCAGCGCGGTGACCGTCCGCTCCTGCTGGATGGCAGGCAGGTGGGACGCGAGATCGTCGACGAGGGAGCGCAATCCCTCGGGCGCCGCGTAGCGGATCGGACCGGTGCGCACACCGATGATTCCGCCCGGCTCGTAGACGTGGAAGGTGTCGGTCCAGGGACGGGCGAGGCCCCGATCGGTCCAGTCCTTCACGACGGCGGTGAATCCCTCGTCCCCCGCAGTGAAATACGACGCGCCGTAGTCGACGATGCGTCCGTCGAATCGGGTTCCCGTATCGCGGAGCCGGCGGGATGCCATTCGTCCGCCCGGGGCACGCCCACGATCCAGGATCGCGACGTCGCATCCCGCGTCGACAAGCACACGCGCGCAGGCCACACCCGCGATGCCGGCCCCGAGCACCGCCGCCTTCACGCGCGGGGCATTCCCGGATCACAGTCAGTCATGAATGCGTCGAGCCGCACCACTTCATCAGTCTCGCCGATCGATGACGCCGCACGATGGAGTGAACGCAAGCAGCGCAGCACCCCGCGATTGGCTTCATGCGACCACGGCACCGGACCGTGTCCTTTCCACCCATTGCGCCGCAGTGAATCGAGACCGCGGTGGTAGCCCACACGCGCGAAGGCGTAGGACTCCAGGACGCGGTCCTGCGCCCATGCGTCGTCGGCGAGGACAGCCCAGGCGAGGGAGCTAGTGGGGAAATCGCGCACCACCTGGCTGGGATCGGCCCCCGACTCCAGCGCCTGCGCGGCCGGATCGACCGGGAGCAGGGTCGGTGGCGGACCACCGAGCAGGTTCTCGCCGACGCTCATCTCAGGTGATCGACGCCGCGTAGATCTCCGCGATCGCCGCATCCAGCGTGGCGGTGAACTCGGCGTCGGACATCTGCGCGGTGAGTCCCTCGCTGAGTGCCCGCGAGAAGCTCGCGATCATCCCGTGGTTGTTGGCCAGGATGTCGCAAGCCTCATCGCGCGAGTAGCCACCGGAGAGTGCGACCACGCGCATGACGCGCGGGTGCTTGATCAGCGGTGCGTAGAAGTCGTTGTGGCTCGGCAGGGAGAGTTTGAACACCACCTGCTTATCCGCAGGAACGCGATCCAGGCCCGCGAGCAACTTGTCGAGGAGTGTCGCCTCGATCGCTGCTTTCTCCGGGCTGTGAATGTCGACCTCGGGCTCGAGGATCGGGACCAGACCCGCGTTGAGGATCTGCAGGCCGATCTCGAATTGCTGATCCACGACCGCGCTGATACCCGCGTCGTTGTTGGACTTGATGACCGAGCGCATCTTGGTTCCAAACACACCCTTGGAGACCGCGCGTGCGAGGAGTGAGTCGAGGTCCGGCATCGCCTTCATCACCTGGGCACCGTTGGCCTCGTTCTCGAGACCCTTGTCCACCTTGACGACCGGGACGATGTTCTTGACCTTCCAGAGGTACTCGGCCGTTCCCATTCCTTCGATGTCGCGGTCCATGGTGCCCTCGAAGAGGATCGCAGCCAGGACGCGATCTCCCGTGAATGCGGAGTTCGTGATGATGCGGGCACGCATCGCGTGCACCAGGTCGAACATCTCCTCATCATTAGAGAAGGCGCTCTCGTCGATGCCGTAGAGCTTGAGGGCCTTCGGGGTGCTGCCACCGCTCTGGTCGAGCGCGGCGATGAAGCCCGGGGCGGAGGAGAACTTCGTGGCCATCTCCTGGTTCATGCGTAATCCCTTTCTGGAGGTCACCCCAAGCCTAGCGATGAACGTGCAAGCGTTTCCATTCGGTTAGAGGGCCTGACCGAACACGTGCTGGCGCACCCAGGTGTGCATCGCGATGGCCGCAGCGGCACCCACGTTGATGGAGCGCGTGGACCCGAACTGGGTGATCGCGATGGTCTGCGCGCACAGGGCCGCGAGCGCGGGTGAGAGCCCCGAGCCCTCCTGACCGAAGACCAGGACGCACGCCTCGGGCAATCGCGTGGTCTCCAACGGGGTCGACGTATCCCCGGTGTCGATGCCGATCAACGGAAGGCTTGATTCATGCGCCCAGGAGGCGAGATCGCCGGGATGGGGATGGTGGTGAATGTGTTGGTAGCGATCGGTGACCATCGCACCCCGGCGGTTCCACCGCTTGCGCCCGACGATGTGCACCTCGGCGACCAGGAAAGCGTTCGCCGTGCGGATGATCGACCCAATGTTGAAGTCGTGCTCGAGATTCTCGATCGCGATATGCACTGGATGCCGACGGGCGTCGAGGTCTGCGACGATCGCCTCGAGCTTCCAGTAGCGATAGTGATCGACCACATTGCGGGCGTCACCCTCGGCGAGCAGCTCCGGATCGAGTCGATCGTCATCGGGCCACGGGCCAACCCACGGCCCGACACCCACGTCCGGCATGGATCAGGCGAGGCCGAGGTCAGCGAGCGAGTACGCGGCGAGGTAGGTGAGGCCGCGCGCTTCTACGGCGGCCTGCGCTCCGCGGTCGACGATCACCGCAACGGCGACGATCGTGGCGCCCGCTTCTTCAAGTGCATCGACGGCGGCGAGAACGGAGTCGCCCGTGGTCGAGGTGTCTTCCACCGCGAGGACGCGTTTCCCCGCGACATCGGGACCCTCGACCCTGCGATGCAGACCATGCGTCTTCTCGGTCTTACGCACCACGAAGGAATCGAGGGACTGACCATCCGCCGCAGCGCTATGCAGCATGGCGGTTCCCACCGGATCGGCACCGAGGGTCAATCCGCCCACGGCCTCGTAGTCGAGATCCGCGGTGAGTTCGCGCATGACCGTGCCGACGAGTGGCGCTGCGGTCCCATCGAGAGTGATGCGTCGAAGATCGACGTAGTAATCGGCTTCACGACCACTCGAGAGGACAACGCGGCCGTGCACCACGGCCTTGTCGAGGATCTGCTGACGGAGGGCGGACCAGGGATCTGACGGCATGAGCCAACCATAAGGTGAGGACATGGCCACCGTCGTCGTACTTCCCGATGACGCATGGCCTGCCCGTCAGAAGGTCATCGACGGGATCCCCGAAGCGGTGGATGTCTGTGGAACGAGTGCGACCAAGGTTTGCGGCGAGTTGGTTCGGATCAACCCGGATCCACCCCTGGTCGTCGTCGCACATGGATCATCGTGCGCGTACCTACCGGCGATCGCGCTGGCTCAGCGCACCGCGCATCGACGGGTGGGTGCCTACGTGTTGGTCGATCCACTTCCACCCACGAGTTCGGACGCCTGGCCCGATGCACCGGTGACCGTGGTCACCGGCGATGCACAGATCGCCCGATTATCAGCATTGCGTGGTTGGTCGGTCAGCGAACTCGATGTTGTCGCAGCCATCCAGCAGATCGCGCGCGACGCGGACTAGTCCGACATCAGCGCGGAGCGCACGCGCGACGCGGTCGCCTTGCGCACGAGCGAGCGCGGTGCGATACGTAGGAATTGGGCAAGCAATCGGTACCGCACGGACGGCACGCTGATCGCCTTTCCCTTCATCGCATCACGCCATGCGTCGCTAGCAACCCGGTCGACATCGAGCCACATCCACGCGGGTACGCCCTTCATACCCACACCCATGCGTTGATGGAACTCTGTTCGCACGTAGCCCGGGCATAGCGCGGTCACGTGAACTCCTGTGCCGCGATAGGTGGCGTTGAGGCTCTCGCTGAAGTTCGTCACCCACGCCTTGGCAGATGAGTACGTGCCGGAGGTGATCCACCCGGCGACACTGCTCACATTTATGACGATCCCGCTATTGCGCTGCACCATGCGCGGGAGGCAGGCGTGGGTCAGGCGCATCACGGCGCTGACCATCACATCGATGGTCTGCTGCTCGCGTTCCACCGACGCCTGGGTGAAGGATTCGCGGAGACCGAAGCCCGCGTTGTTGATCAGGACGTCGGCACGATTCGCGATAAGCGACGCGACGCGATCCACCTCGGCTTGGACGCCGAGATCCGCCGATTCCACGGTGACTCTCGTCCGGGCCGAGAGTTCGGCCGCCACCTGGTCGAGACGTGCGCGGTCCCGAGCCACAAGCACGAGGTCGTGTGTGGGGGCCAGGAGGCGAGCGAAGCCCAGGCCGATCCCCGAGGTTGCGCCGGTGATGACCGCGGTTGACCGTTCCGACATGGGCACATCCTTGCGCGGATCGTGACGCCCCGGGAGGCCGTACCGTAGAAGGGTGCGCAGGGTGATCGCCATCGCGTTCGGTGTTCTTTTGGTTCTCGGCATCGCTCCGGCTGCGACGGCGGCGCCGACGCCACGGATCGTGAACGGGGCCCCCGCGGATCCCGCTGCATTCCCCTTCGTTGCAGCCCTGCTCGACGCAGACTCCTACCGCAAGCAGGGGGTCTACCAGGCGCAGTTTTGCGGCGCGAGCCTCACCGCGCCCTCTGTGCTGGTCACCGCGGCACATTGCGTGGTGGACCAGAAGACCGGCGAGCGACTCGATCCCACGGAGATCCTGGTCAGCTTCGGGCCAACCCTGAAGAACGCCACCCCGCGCGTGATCGGGATCACCGAGATCACCGTGCACCCGAACTACCGCCTGCGCACCGCGGATAACGACATCGCGGTTGTGACCCTGGCGCAGCCGGTCACGGATATTCCCGTGATCCCCGTCGTGAGTCTGGCCAAGCTCGAGGACTACACCACGGCGGGTACCAAGGCGACGATCGTCGGGTGGGGCAACACCGCATCGAGCGGCAACGTCTTCCCCGATGCCCTGCGCAGCGGTCAGGTGGAGATCTTCCCGAGCATGTCGTGCGGTAACGGGAAGTCCTACGTCGTGGACGGTGTGCGATTCCGCGGATACCGTTCCAGCGAGGCGTCCGCAGCGAACATGATCTGTGCGGCGGGGGTGACCGCGGACGCCGAGGTGATCGATGCGTGTCAGGGCGACTCGGGTGGTCCTCTCCTCGTTGGCACGGGAGCAGAACGCCGGCTGGTGGGTGTGGTGAGCTGGGGCGAGCGGTGCGCCAGCTACTTCCCCGGTGTCTACACCCGCGTCAGTTCCGAACTGGAATTCCTGCGTGTGACGGGGGCAATACCCGCCGTCGCACCGAGCGCGCCACCGCGTGTGACGGCCGTGGGCCTCGACGGGCAGGTGCGCGTGACGACCGTCGCTCCCTCGGATGGCTCGGAGGTGACCGGATTCGCCGTCAGTGTCATCGATGCCACGACCGGTCAGGTGCGCACGTGTGCATCGGCACCTACCCGGCGCTCGGGAACGTGTGCGGTCAGCGGACTCGCGAACGGGACTCGCTACCTAGTCAACGCAATCTACGGGAGCCCGCTGGGCAACTCCCCCGTCTCGCCGAACACCGAGGTGACTCCCTCGACACAACCGATCGCTGGAGTGATCCGCGATTGGAAGCGCGATAGTGGCCGAGTGCGGTTCCGCGCTACGCCCTCGGAACCCAATGGCCAATCGGTCTCTGCTGACATCGTGATCTGCACGCCTGCCGAAGGGGATGCGATCCGTGGACCCATCTCACGGGGGCGCGCGACGCTGGCACTTCCCCCGGGGACCTATTCGTGCGTGGTGCGCATCGAGACCGCGGCCGGGGCGGCGGAATCGAGTCCCACGCCGGTGCGAATCAGCCGCAGCTGAGCTGCGCGCACATCGGCGGTCTGCGCCTGCACCTGCAGGAACATCGCCTCGCGCACCCGGCGCTCGGCCGAAGTCCCGGTCACCATCGCGCCACCGGAACGCGCAACGACCACGGCCTGCGCCGCGCGCGCGGCCAGGTCCAAGGAGGCGGCACGGACCTCGCGGCGCACCTCGGGGTCGCCATCCGCGTCGGCCAAGGCATAGGCACTCGCTCGAAGGCTCCGTCCCACGGACGTGATCTCCTCCGCGAGTTCCGTGGCTTCGTTTGAGCGGGATGCGCCCACCAGTTCCGCTACAGCACCCCGCACCACGCCGAAGATCGCGGGACCCGCATCCGACGTCGTGCGGTCATCGCGCTCCCGCCACGCGTCCACCGACTGCACGGATGTCACGCACGCGTCGGGGATGACGACGTCGGTGAACGTGATGGGCCGGGTGTGGGTTCCCCCCATCGCGAGCAGTCGTAGGGGTTCACCGACCTCCATTCCCGCGAGCGGGCTGGAATCCGAGTGTCCCGCCGGAAGATAGAACGTGATGAAGTGGTCCGCCCACTCACCGCTGCCCCGCACCATGATCATCACGACGTCGGCGATATCCCAACTCGTCACCCAATCGAGTCGACCGTTGACGACCCATCCACCCTCGGTGCGGGTGGCGAGGGGATTCGGTGGCCCGGGTCTGCGGACGTGGGCGAAGGCGAGCGCGCCGAGGTAGGCACCTGTGCTGAGGCCGGCAAGCCATCGGTCCTGCATCCCGCGTGCATTCGGCGACAGCTCACTGACCTGCGCGGACGCGAGCGTGCGCATGCACCCGAAGTGCTGGGTCCAGCTGAACCACACCGACCCGTCGGCCATGGCGAGTCGCTCCGCCAGTTCGCGTTGCTGGCTCGGGGGTTCCAGGGGTGCGCCAAGCAGGCCCGCGCGCGCGAGCGCGTCGATCGTGGACCGCTGCACTCCCTCGGCGTCCGTCCGCGCCGCATCGTCGTCGATGTGATCGAGGAGCGCGCTGGCGTCCGGGGGGAGCGGCGCGACCGCGGGGCCCATGGGATCCACCCGGTCACGCTAACGCCGCTAGCGTTGCGGCGTGCGCTACCTGGTGCCGCGGATGTCCGAGCACATCACGTCGATCTTCGGCGAGATGTCCACGCTTGCGGCCGCAACGGAGTCGATCAACCTCGGACAGGGCTTTCCGGACACCGACGGCCCCGAGGAGATGAAGGAGATCGCACGGGAGTGCATCAGTGCGGGCCGCGGGAACCAGTACCCGCCACCGCACGGCCTCCCCGCCCTCCGGGAGGCAGTCGCGGCGCACCAGAAGCGCTTCTACGACCTGGACGTCGACGGGGATACCGGGGTCGTGATCACCACGGGGGCGTCCGAAGCGCTGAACTCCGCGTTCCTCGGGCTGATCGACGACGGGGACGAAGTGCTGGTCTTCGAGCCGATGTTCGACGTCTACGCCGCCGGTATCTCGCTGGCACGCGGTGTGCGGGTCGCGGTTCCCTTGTCCGGGCCGGGGCTACGTCCTGACATCGATCGTCTCCGCGCCGCGGTCACTCCGCGCACCCGAGTGATCCTGATCAACTCCCCGCACAATCCCAGCGGAATCGTGTTCACGCGGGCCGAGCTTGAGGCCATCGCAGCGATCGCGATCGAGCACGACCTTCTGGTCATCAGCGACGAGGCGTACGAGCACCTGTGGTTCGACGACGACGTGCACATCCCGATCAGCACCCTGCCGGGAATGTTCGAGCGCACCGTCACCATCGGATCCGGCGGAAAGATGTTCTCCTTCACCGGCTGGAAGATCGGGTGGGCGAGCGGGCCCCGCGACCTCATCGCCGCCGTGCGCGTGGTGCGGCAGCACCTGACCTACGCCTCGGGGGGGCCATTCCAGTACGCGATGGCGCACGGACTCGGCATGCCCGATCAGTACTACACCGAATACCGACGCTCGATGTCCGAGCAGCGCGACATCCTGTCTGCCGGACTGGCCACACTCGGTTTCGACGTAATCCCCAGCCAGGGCTCGTACTACGTCACGACGAACGTGCACAGCATCGGGGCGCCGGACGGACTCGAGTTCTGCCGGGCGTTGCCACATCGCGCCCGCGTCGTGGCGATTCCGCACCAGGTGTTCTGCGACGACGAGTCGGTGGGCAAGCCCTACGTCCGTTGGGCGTTCTGCAAGCGGCCCGCCGTTCTGCAGGAAGCCATCACGCGCCTCGGCCCATTGCAGATCCCCTGGCAGCCTTAGCGGCCCTCCACCGTCAACGTCAGTCCCTCACCCGAAGGCTGCGATCCGATCACGACTTTGTCGCCATCGCGCACATCACCGGACAGGATCGCCATCGCGAGCTTGTCCCCCACGGCGGTCTGGACCAGGCGACGGAGCGGTCGCGCCCCGTACACCGGATCGAAGCCGGTGTTCACCAGCCACTCCTTGGCGTCCTCGGTGAGCTCGATCTCGATGCGACGATCCGCAAGGCGACGCTGAAGGCTCTCGATCTGGATGCCCGCGATGCGGTGCAGTTCCTTGCGGTCGAGCGGATTGAACATCACCATCGCGTCGAGTCGGTTGAGGAACTCGGGACGGAACTGCTGGCGCACCACGTCGAGCACCAGTTTCTTGCGCTCGTTGAAGGGCATGTCCGTGTCGATGAGGTACTGGGAGCCCATGTTCGAGGTGAGGATCAGGATCGCGTTGCGGAAGTCCACGGTGCGACCCTGGCCGTCCGTGAGTCGACCATCGTCGAGGACCTGCAAGAGGATGTCGAAGACTTCCGGGTGGGCCTTCTCGACCTCGTCGAGCAAGATCACCGAGTAGGGCCGACGACGCACCGCTTCCGTGAGCTGTCCACCCTCCTCGTATCCGACATAACCGGGTGGCGCACCGACGAGGCGTGACACCGAGTGCTTCTCGGAGTACTCGCTCATGTCGATCCGCACCATGGCGCGCTCGTCGTCGAACAGGAATTCCGCGAGGGCCTTGGCCAACTCGGTCTTGCCCACACCCGTCGGACCAAGGAAGAGGAAGGAGCCCGTGGGTCGATTCGGGTCGGCGATGCCGGCCCGGGCACGACGCACGGCATCGGAAACCTCCTTGACCGCCTCGTGCTGACCCACCACACGATGGCCGAGGTCGTCCTCCATGCGCAGCAGCTTCTGGCTCTCGCCTTCGAGCAGGCGGCCAGCAGGGATACCGGTCCATGCGCCGACCACTTCGGCGATGTCGTCGGCGGTGACCTCTTCCTTGACCATGGTGGCTTCGCGGGCCTGGGTTTCAGCGGTCACCCGCGCGAGTTCATCCTCGAAAGTCGGGATCTCGGCGTACAGGATGCGCGATGCCTGCTCGAAATCACCCTCACGCTGGGCACGCTCGGCCGTGGCACGCAGGTCGTCGATGAGCACCTTGATCTCACCGATGCGATCGAGTCCCCGCTTCTCCGCATCCCAGCGGGCACGCAGACCGCGTAACTCGCCATCCTTGTCCGCGATCTCCGCACGGATCTTCTCCAGTCGTGCCTTGGATGCGTCATCGCTCTCCTTGGCGACGGCCAACTCCTCCATGCGCAGGCGATCCAGTTGGCGCTGGAGGACGTCGATCTCCACGGGAGAGGAATCGATCTCCATGCGGAGCCGGCTCGATGCCTCGTCCATCAGGTCGATGGCCTTGTCCGGGAGGAAACGCGAGGTGATGTAGCGATCGGACAGGGTTGCCGCAGCAACAAGAGCGGCGTCGGAGATCGCCACTTTGTGATGCGCCTCGTACTTTTCCTTGATACCGCGCAGAATCGCGATCGTGTCCTCCACCGACGGTTGGTCCACGTACACCTGCTGGAAGCGACGCTCGAGTGCTGGATCCTTCTCGATGTATTCGCGATACTCGTCGAGGGTCGTGGCACCGATCATGCGGAGTTCGCCGCGCGCGAGCATGGGCTTGAGCATGTTGCCCGCGTCCATCGCGGAATCTCCACCCGCGCCCGCACCGACGACCGTGTGCAATTCGTCGATGAACGTGATGACCTGACCGTCTGATTCCTTGATCTCGTCGAGGACGGCCTTCAGGCGCTCCTCGAACTCACCGCGGTACTTGGCACCGGCGACCATCGCACCCAGGTCGAGTGCGATCAGGGTCTTGCCCTGCAGCGAGGTGGGGACGTCGCCTTCGACGATGCGACGGGCCAGCCCCTCGACCACGGCGGTCTTACCCACACCGGGATCTCCGATCAGCACCGGGTTGTTCTTGGTGCGGCGCGAGAGCACCTGGATGGTGCGTCGGATCTCTTCGTCACGGCCGATGACCGGGTCGATCTTGCCTTCGCGGGCGCGGGCGGTGAGATCCACGCCGTACTTCTCGAGAGCCTGGAAGGTGCCCTCCGGATCCTGGGTTGTCACGCGCGCTGATCCCCTTACCTCGTGGAGTGCGTCGAGTAATGCTGCGGGTGTTGCTCCCTGCTGGGCGAGACGGTCGGAGACCCCGGGGCCACCGTCCTTGGCCAGGCCGATGAGCAGGTGCTCGGTGCTGACGTACTCGTCACCGCGTTCTTTCGAGAGTTCCTGCGCGTCGTTGAGGACGCGTAGTGCTCCCTGATTGAACTTCGGTGCGGCGACGGAGCTCCCCTGCGCCGAGGGCAGGGACTGGAGCGCCTGACGCACTTCGCCGGTGAGTTGCTGGGTGTTCGCACCCACTGCGTCGAGGAGCGCCGACGAGATGCCGGGTCCTAATTGCAGCAGCGAGTCCAGTATGTGAAGCGGCTCCACCTGCGGGTTGCCATTGGCGGCGGCGATACGCACGGCCGCGCCGAGCGCGTCCTGGGCTTTGGTGGTGAATTGCATGTCCATGGCTATGTCGTTCGCTTTCTAGTGGTTCCGTAGGCGGCGCTGGGGTTGCCATACCTCGAGTGCACGTGATCGTGCCTGTGCGGTGAATTCCTCCAGCCGCGTGCGGAGGAATTCGATCTCGGCCTGGAGTTCGAGGACGCGACGGATGCCCTCGAGGCTCAGACCCTCGGCGGACAACTGCGCGATCTCGCGTAGGCGATAGACATCCATCGCGCTGTAGAGGCGATTGCGCCCGCCCACGCGGGTGGGCGATACGAGTCCGAGACGGTCGTATTGGCGCAGGGTTTGCGGGTGGAGACCGGCGAGCTCGGCGGCCACCGAGATTGCGTAGACGGGCGTACTCGAGGGAACGCTGAACTCCTCGCGAGGCGCGGTCATGATGCACCACCGGACATGGTGAACAAGTCCTTGCGCGGATCCTCCGACGCCGTCGCCTCCGCAAACTTCTCCAGGGCTTCGCGAGCTTCACTAGACATGTTCTGCGGCACCGCGACGTGCACGGTGGCCAACACGTCGCCGTTCTTTCCGTCCTTGCCGCGAACCCCCTTGCCACGCACTCGGAAGGTGCGACCATTCGCGGTGCCAGCCGGGATCCGCACCTTCACGCTCTCTCCGCGCGGTGTGGGAACCGAGATGTCCGCACCGAGTGCGGCCTCCGCGAATGTGACCGGTACGTCGACCGTGATGTTCTCGCCCTTGCGCCCGAACACCGGGTGCGCCGCCACGCTCACCTTGACGAAAAGGTCTCCCGCGGGACCCCCGCGCTCGCCCGGGCCTCCCTTGCCCTTGAGTCGGATGCGCGAGCCGTCCTTCACGCCTGCCGGGATCCGAGCCTGCACGGTGCGGGTGCTCATGCCGCGACCGGAGCCGCGGCATGAGGGACACGGGTCGTCGACGTAGAGCCCGCGACCCTTGCAGGTGGGGCACGGCTCGGCGAAGGCGAACCCTCCGGCGTTGCGCGCGGTCTGTCCCGAGCCGTTGCAGGTGGGGCACATGCGCGGGACGGTGCCGGCTTTCGCGCCGGTGCCCTTGCACGTTGCGCAGGATCCTTCGCTACTCAGACGTAGCGGGACCGTCACGCCATCGAGGGCGTCCTCGAAGGACAGGGTCAGATCGCTCTCGAGATCCTGACCACGACGCGGCTGCCGCGCGCGGCCGCCGCCGCGTCCGCGGTTGAACACGCCACCGAGGAAGTCGCCGAAACCACCGGAGTCCTGTCCGAACAGGTCCTCGTAGTTGACGTTGTACTGACCGCCACCGAAGCCGCCACCACCGAACCCACCGCCGCCGAATCCACCGGAGGCGAAGAGGGCACGGGCTTCGTCGTACTCCTTGCGCTTCTCCGGGTCGGACAAAACGTCGTAGGCCTCAGAGACCTCTTTGAACCGGGCCTCGGCCTTGGCGTCACCTGGATTCTTGTCCGGGTGGAGTTCGCGGGCCAGTTTCCGGTACTTCTTCTTCATCTCGTCCGCGGATGCATCCTTCGACACACCCAGGACGGCGTAGAAGTCCTTCTCCAACCAGTCCTTGTTCATCTACTCACGTTCTTGTCAGTCAGTGCCTGCAACGGACACGCGTGCAGGCCTCAGCACGCGGCCGGCGAACCGGTACCCCGGCTGGAGCACTCGCACCACGGTGGGCTCGGTGATCTCCGGATTGGGTTCGCTGGTCAGCGCCTCGTACTCGGCCGGATCGAAGGGATCGCCGGCGGTGCCGAAGCTCTCGAGACCGATCTTGGTCGCGACGGCTTCCAGTGATTCACCGACGGCGCGGAAGGCGCCTTCGAGTTCACCGTGTTCGCGCGCACGATCCACGTCATCGAGGATCGGGAGGAGATCGGAGAGCACGTTGCCCACCGCCATCTCGCGAATCAACTCACGGTCACGCTCGACGCGCTTGCGGTAGTTCGCATACTCGGCGGTGACGCGCTGCAGGTCCGCGGTCAATTCCGCCACCTTCGCATCCTCGGCGGGTGCGGGTGCGCCAGCCGGGGTCTCCGACTGGCGCACCTCACGAACCTCGAACGTGTCCGGGTCGATGCGACGCTTGTCGCTGATGCGCACGCCCTCCGACTCGAATTCCTCGTCGGGGTGTTGGCTCACTTCGACTCGTCCTCATCCACGATCTCGGCGTCGACGACATCGTCCTCAGCGGTGTCCGCTGCGGCATCGGCAGCTCCCGCAGCACCCGCGGTGCCCTCCTGCTGCGACATCGTGTACATCGCGGCACCGAGGGCCTGGCTCGCTGCAGCAACCTTGTCGGTTGCCGTGCGCATGCCGGACAGGTCGTTCGCCTCGATCGCCTTCTTGAGCTCGTTCAACGGCTCCTCGACGTTTGCCTTGGCATCCGCCGGGACCTTGTCGGCATTGTCGGCGAGGAACTTCTCCGTCTGGTAGACGAGGGCCTCCGCGTTGTTGCGGACCTCCGCCTCCTCACGGCGCTGCTTGTCCTCTTCGGCATGCTGTTCGGCGTCGCGCATCATGCGATCGATGTCCTCCTTGGACAGCGCACTGCCGCCGGAGATCGTCATCGACTGCTCCTTGCCCGTGGCCATGTCCTTGGCGGACACGTGCACGATGCCGTTGGCGTCGATGTCGAAGGTGACCTCGACCTGCGGGATACCGCGCGGTGCGGGCGGAAGACCCGTGAGCTCGAAGGTGCCGAGCTGCTTGTTGTACGCGGCCATCTCGCGCTCACCCTGGTACACCTGGATCAGCACCGACGGCTGGTTGTCCTCGGCCGTGGTGAAGATCTCCGAGCGCTTGGTCGGGATCGTGGTGTTGCGCTCGATGAGCTTCGTCATCACGCCACCCTTGGTCTCGATGCCGAGGGACAGCGGGGTGACGTCGAGCAGGAGCACGTCCTTGACCTCACCCTTGAGCACACCCGCCTGGAGGGCCGCGCCGATCGCGACGACCTCATCCGGGTTCACACCCTTATTGGCCTCCTTGCCCGTCTCCTTCTTAACCAGATCGGCAACAGCCGGCATACGGGTGGAGCCACCGACGAGCACAACCTGATCGATCTTGTCGACGGTGATTCCCGCGTCCTTGAGGACCGACTGCACCGGTGCCTTGGTGCGATTGAGCAGATCCGCCGTCATGGACTCGAACTGAGCACGGCTCAGCGTCTCCTCCAGGTGCAGCGGGCCGTCGGCGCTCGCGGTGATGTACGGCAGGTTGATGGAGGTCTGCGTCGAGGACGACAGTTCGATCTTCGCCTTCTCTGCGGCCTCACGCAGGCGCTGCATGGCCATCTTGTCCTTGGACAGATCGACACCGTGTGCGTTCTTGAACGAGGTCACCATCCAGTCGACGACGGCGTTGTCCCAGTCGTCGCCACCGAGGTTGTTGTCGCCACTCGTGGCCTTCACCTCGACGACGCCGTCACCGATCTCGAGCAGCGAGACGTCGAAGGTGCCACCACCGAGGTCGAACACCAGGATGGTCTGCTCCTTGTCACCCTTGTCGAGCCCGTAGGCGAGGGCGGCCGAGGTCGGCTCGTTGATGATGCGCAGCACGTTCAGGCCCGCGATCTCGCCGGCCTCCTTGGTGGCCTGACGCTGGGCGTCGGAGAAGTACGCGGGCACGGTGATGACCGCGTCCGTGACGTTCTCCCCCAGGTAGGCCTCGGCGTCGCGCTTGAGCTTCATGAGCGTGCGCGCGCTGATCTCCTGCGCGGTGTACTTCTTGCCGTCGATCTCGATGGTCCAGTTGGTGCCCATATGGCGCTTGACCGAGCGGATCGTGCGGTCGACGTTCGTGACGGCCTGGCGCTTGGCGACCTCGCCCACGAGCACCTCGCCGTTCTTGGCGAAGGCCACGACGGACGGGGTGGTCCGGGAGCCTTCCGCGTTTGCAATGACGACGGGTTCGCCGCCTTCGAGGACCGAGACCACGGAGTTGGTGGTTCCCAGGTCGATACCCACTGCACGAGCCATGTGTCGTACTCCTTCTATCTCCACCGGGTGCCTCACCCGGACTACCTACGCCGGGGGGATCCCCGGAAGTCTGGACCACAAGTGTGCCCGCTTGTCAGAGAAATTGCAAATTCTGACTCATACTCTTTGAGTCGTATTGACTCATATACACCGGAGCACGGTCCGACTGGGGAAAGCCACATGTCGGACACCTCCCGGCGGGTGCACCGGGCATCCCGCGGTAGGCCTCTCAAGCCCGGTTCCCCGAGGGCGTTAGCGTCGGCCCGTGGAGCACATGGCGATCCGGGCGACCGTGGGCATCGCCATCACCCTCGTGCTGCTGGCCTTCGCCCTCAAGCGCGGCTGGTTCCTCTATTCCCTGGCGAAGTCCGGCCAGCCCGCCGTGGGCCGGACCACCGACGCCCCGAAGCGCATCGAGGCCGAGGCCACCGAGGTCTTCGGGCAAAAGAAGCTGCTGAAGTGGACCATCCCGGGCCTTGCCCACTTCTTCGCGTTCTGGGGATTCGTCATCCTCGGCATCACGGTCGTCGAGGCTTTCGGCGAACTCGTCATTGAGTACTTCGCCTTCCCGATCATCGGCAACTGGGCGGTCATCCGATTCATGGAGGACCTCTTCGCGGTCCTTGTCTTCATCGGCATCGTGATGTTCGCGATCATCCGCATCGTCAACAATCCCGCGAAGCAGGGTCGAGCATCCCGCTTCTTCGGGTCACACACCACGGGTGCGTGGTTGGTGCTCGTGATGATCTTCCTCGTGGTGTTCACGCTTCTCACCTATCGCGGCGCGAAGGTGAACATGATCGCCGGAAACCCCGATCACGAATGGAAGATGGACGGTGCGTTCGCATCCCAGTGGTTCGGTGTGGTCCTAGAACCCCTCGGCAAGGACGCGAATCTTTGGATCGAGACGGTGTTCGTCTGGGCGCATGTATCGGTCATCCTGGTATTCCTGCTGATCGTGCTGCATAGCAAGCACCTGCACATCTTCAGCTCACCGATCAACGTGTACACGTCACGGCGACCCAATGCTCTCGGTCCGCTCCTCCCGATCTACTACAAGGGCGAGCCGGTCAACTTCGAGGATCCGCCCGAAGACGCGCGCTTCGGTAAGGGCCAGATCCAGGACTTCACGTGGAAGAACTACCTCGACTTCATGGCGTGCACGGAGTGCGGGCGCTGCCAGTCGCAATGCCCAGCATGGAACACGGAGAAGCCGCTCAGCCCCAAGTTGTTGATCCTCGATCTTCGTGACCAGATGTATGGCACTGCGCCGTACCTGATGAAGACCGCGGGGAACGATCTCCCCCAGGGCGACATCGACGAGAAAACTCTCGAGCAGTTGCCGGCGAGCGTGCAGGAACTCGTACAGACACCCTTCATCGGATCCCGCGAGGGAACGGAGCGCGCAGCCGACGACGGCTACACCTTCGATGGTCATCGGTCGATGGGCCCGGAGTTGCCGATCATCGCCGACGACGTCCTGTGGTCCTGCACCACCTGCGGCGCCTGCGTGAACCAATGCCCGGTCGATATCGAACACATCGATCACATCGTCGACATGCGTCGCCACCAAGTCATGGTGGCCACTGAGTTCCCCAGCGAACTCAACGGACTGTTCAAGAACGTCGAGAGCAAGGGCAATCCCTGGGGGATGAACGCCTCGGCCCGCAACGCGTGGATCGAGGAGGTGGACTTCCCGGTCCGCGTCTTCGGCATGGAGGGCGAGGAGCAGATCCCGGTCGATGTCGAGTACCTCTTCTGGGTCGGATGCGCCGGAGCACTCGAGGACCGGGCCAAGCGCACCACCAAGGCAGTCGCGGAACTCCTACACACCGCCGGGGTGAACTTCATGGTGCTTGGCGAGAACGAGACCTGCACGGGTGACCCAGCACGGCGTGCGGGCAACGAATTCCTGTTCCAGATGCAGGCCATGCAAAACGTCGAGATGCTCAACGAGATCAAGGCGACCAGAATCGTGGTCACCTGCCCGCACTGCCTGAACACCCTGGGCCGCGAGTACCCGCAGAACGGTGGGCACTACGAAGTGGTGCACCACACCCAGTTGCTGAATCAACTCGTGAGCGAGGGTCGCCTGACTCCGGTCAAAGAAGCCTCGGGCTCGGTCACCTACCACGATCCCTGCTACCTCGGCCGTCACAACAACGTCTACGCACCTCCGCGCGAACTCATCAACGTCAGCACCACCACGCGCGTCGAGATGCCGCGGCACGGGGAGAAGTCTTTCTGCTGCGGCGCCGGTGGTGCGCGCATGTGGATGGAGGAAAAACTCGGGACGAAGGTGAACGTGAATCGAGCGGATGAAGCCATTGCCACCGGCGCCGGGACAATCGCCGTGGCGTGCCCGTTCTGCTCGGTGATGCTCCATGACGCGGTCACCGCACGCCAGCAGGCAGGTCAGGCACCCGGCGTGGAAGTCAAGGACGTCGCAACCCTGCTCCTTGAGGCCACCAGACCAGGGAGTTAAGGCTCTCTCGTTCTCGGTGAATTCCTGTTGGCCGAGGGTGCGGAGGCCCTAGGGTGCGGCACATGGGTCGCTCCCGGGCGGTCATGGGCGTCGCCCTGCTCAGCCTCGCCCTCATTGGCATCGGGGTGGCGGGGATCTTCTCCCAGGCGCAGCAGAACACTTCACCACCAGCGTCGGCGCAATGGCTCGGTGAGCCGAGAATCCAGACGGTGGTCGACCCCGACGGCAACCTGCTAGCGACCATCAGTTCATCCATCGAATCAATCGGTGAGACGATCGCGCGTCTTCCCAGTACGGAGTACGGCACGGCCTTACTCGCGGCGATCAGCGCCAACGGCATCAATATCGACAAGGCGCTCTCGCAACGCAATCTCGCCGCGATACCCCAACCCGATGGCAGCGTGGTGGCGCTGCTCTCCGTTGACGTCGCTGACGGTGAAGCACTCTGGGAGGCACTGTCCTGGGATAGCTCTGGAAACCTGTTGACCAACCTGCCCATGCGGCAGCACCTTCCGGCGAACCCTTCCCCGGATGAGAACTGGATGAGCGAAGGGTTCATCAATGCCGAGCAGCCCTACCTGTCGCAGGGTCGGGTAATCGGCGAGCAGGGAACCTGCGTACTCGTCGAATCCTCCACCACGAGCGCCGCGGTCACATCGACCACCGAGGCAACCTGGTGTCCAGGCGAGGGCCAGGTGCGCTCCCGCAACGTTGAGAGTGATTCGACGATCTTGTTCGGGGCACCCACGTCACAACCGACGGTTGCACCCGTCCCCGACGTCCCAATGCTCAAAGTGGCAACCACCTACCCCGCACCTTTCCCGCAGCTCAGCGTCCGTGACTGGACCACCCTCGGTGGCCTGATCGTCGTCGCCGATCGCACATCGGGCGATCTACTGGCCTGGGTGCCCGGCGACGACTCGCCAATTCGATGGTGGCACCATCCCGGAGGGTTGATTACCGCGCTTAACAGCACCGGCAACCTCGTCCTGATAGCGACCTCTGTGCGCACCCTCGTCGCCGTGGACGCTGCCGGACAACTGCGCTGGAGTGCGGAACTGACAGATGTTGCTCGTCACATCGATCCCATTACTGAGGACGCAGTACACGTGGAGCTTGTTTCCGGGGAACGTCTCATCCTGGATCCTTCGTCAGGGAAGGTGCGCGATCGAGAGCGCGCGTATGCGATGGATCGAGTGAAGACAGGGCCCCAGCTGCTCGGTAGCCACCTGATAAGCGTTGATGCCGCGGGTGGTGTGACCCGTGTCAAATGAGCCCCTTGGGATGTTGACCTCACTCAGAACTACGTTCGTCGACCCGGTGCGTCTCGGAACGTTGAACCTCCACAGGCGATCGACTCAGACCGCCGGAATCACGATCGGCATAGCTGTTCTCTTCAGCCTCGTCATCGTCGCGATCCTCGCCGCCAATCCACTGCGCGCCAGCGCCGAACTGATCGCCGCCCCAGGTGAAACCGAAGTGATCGTCGTCCCTGCTTACCTGATTCCGGCGATCTTGGCGCTCCTGGGTGTTTCCGCAGCTCTCGCTTTGACTGGTGCTGTGCGCTGTAGTCCACTCATTGCACTGCCGCTCGTGGTCGTCTCCATACTGGTGCTCACCGCAATCGTCGCAAGCAGCGTGAATTCCTTAACGAATCCGACCCTCACGGTCGCGGCCTTCGCACTCCTCGGAATAGTTACCGCGCTGTTCATCGGCGCACGTTTCCGGCCGGGAGGAACAGCACGCGACTTCATCATCTTTCTCGCACCAATCCTCAGCTCCATGGCTCTGGCACAACGCGGATTCACGGAGATAGCTACCGCTTCCGGGATTCGAGTAGATGTGGTGACGGTGGCGCTCGCCCTGTCCTTCATCGCCGCGCTCGCACTGCCCGTCGCCGTGCTGTCCGGCTTCGCCGCAGTCGACGTGGGCACCGGACTCGTCACCGGAATCGCACGGGGCCTAGGAACGAAGATTCGCCCGCAGGTCGTTGTGGTTGTGATCGGAGTCCTGATCCTCACGCAAAGCATCCTCACGATTTCCGATCTCCGCGATTCATCCGTACGGCAACACTTGCTCATCGCCGGCTCCACGGCGCTTGCATGTGCCGTGGTGTGGACCCTGCTGCGGATTCGCGGTGCCGGTGAGGCAACCGCCCGCGACGACGCTGGAAGCCTCGCCGGGCCCACGGCCTACGGCCTCTCGCTCACCGTCATACTCGGCGGAATCATCGGCATGGTTGGGCTGGTGCTAGGCCTGACGCTGGTTCCCGGCGCGAGCGTGGCGCTCCAACCCGTGGTCACCGGCTTCCTCGACTCCCCCGGGCCATGGCTCAACCGCATCGCTGTGATCATCGGATTGGTGGTGCTCAGCGCCATCATGCGACGATCGAAGCCGCTGCTCGCAGGTGTCGCTGGGCTGGGGGCACTCCTCATTACCGTGAACTCCCTGTCGGCGGCCGGCGTCGTGTGGTCTCCACCGGTCTTCGCGGATGTGGCGTTCATCGGCGTTTGTGCGTGGCTCCTGCGCGTACTGTGGTTCCACCGCGAGAGGTGGGGTGAACTGTCCGGCACAGCGCTACTCGCCTTGGCCCTGACCCTCCTCCTCCGACAGCCTGACGTCCTCGCACAGCCCTTCACGTTGGTCATCGGTGGCTCTGCGACGGCTGTGATCGTCGTCGGTTTGGTCTGGAGTTTCCTCACCGACGGCGCGGAACCGGCACACTCACCTCGAGGCCTGGGACGCGATGCCCGACTTCTACTCCTCCTCGCGAACTTCCTCTTTGGTGCGACGGTCGTCGCATGGGCCACGATTGGGCGCCAGCCCTTGCTTGCTGATGCACTCGGTCAGGCGACCACTCTGGGTGTCCAATCGATCGGTA
>Ga0194132_10000594_pt1 | contig 74095 bp, 80 predicted proteins | sample TA2KigOf80mmetaG_FD_148612 | JGI IMG/M metagenome (GOLD analysis project Ga0194132, IMG submission 148612) | Freshwater microbial communities from Lake Tanganyika, Tanzania - TA2015054 Kigoma Offshore 80m | ecosystem: Environmental > Aquatic > Freshwater > Lake | place: Tanzania: Lake... | reverse complement strand
CTTCACGTCCAGCGCGACGCGCTTGCCGTCGTCCGTCACCCGGCCGGGGCCGGCGGCGACGACCTTGCCCTCTTGCGGGCGCTCCTTGGCCGTGTCGGGCAGGACGAGACCGCTGCGGGTCGTCTCCTCCTGCTTCACGGGCTGTACGACCACACGGTCTCCGAGGGGTTGCAGGCTCCTAGCCACGATTGCCTCCTTCCAAATGTGCTTGCCCCGCGAACGCGCCACGGGACAAATAGCTACCAAACATAAGAAACGGCTTTAGCACTCACCGAATCGGACTGCTAAAGCCTGACGCCATGCTACGAGACGACCTTGGCAGTGTCAAGCGTCGATTGATAATCGCGCCGCGCCGGACGCCCCACGGGGCATTCCTTGACATGCTCCGGCACCGAGTAGAACATCGCGAATGGGCGGCGATGGCCCCGCCGCCCCGGAGATCCCGTGACGGACGCACCCATTCGAATCGAACAGCGGGGTGGCATCGCGATCGTGGTCCTCGCCGACCCCGGCGGCGGCAACCGCATGACGCCGTCCGCGATCCGCAGCCTTGCCGACGCGTGCGCGCGCGTGGCGGATGACGGCGACATCCGAGTCGCCGTGCTCACGGGCATGGCCGGCGTGTTCGCGACCGGCATCGTGCCGCTCGACGCCGAGCGGCCCTTGCCCCGGCCCGCCAGCCTCGTCGCCGCGATTCGAAAGCCGGTCGTCGCGGCCATTGACGGCGACTGCCTCGACCAAGGCCTCGAGCTGGCGCTGGCGTGCGACGTGCGTATCGCGGCGCGCGGCGCTCGGTTCGGCATCCGGCACGTCGCCCAGGGGATGCTGCCCTGGGACGGCGGCACGCAGCGGCTCACGCGCGCCGTGGGCCGCGCCCATGCGCTGCGGTTGCTGTTGCTGGCCGATACTATTGGAGTCGACGAGGCCCTGGCCCTGGGACTCGTCGAGGCGGCGTTCGAGCCCCCCGATCTGCCGGCCGAGGCGCTGGCATTCGCGGAGCGCATGGCGCGGGCGGCGCCCATCGCCGCGGCGTATGCGAAGGAAGCGGTGTCGAGCGGCGCGGAAATGCCCTTGCCGCAGGGCCTGCGCCTGGAGGCGGATTTGAGCGTGCTGCTGCAATCCACGGCCGACCGCGCCGAAGGGCTGGCGGGCTTCGCGCAGCGGCGCGCCCCGCGCTTCGAGGGCCGGTGATGTTCGAGACGGTCGACTTCGCCGTGGAAGACGGCATCGCCACCGTGACGCTGAACCGGCCGCACGTCGTCAACGCGCTCGACGTGCGGATGCGCGACGACCTGTGGCAGATCTTCGGCGCGGTGGCCGACGATCCGGAGGTGCGTGGCATGTTGCTGCGCGGCGCGGGGGAGCGTGGGTTTTGCGCGGGCGCGGACCTCGCGGAATTCGGTTCGGCGCCTTCGCAGGCCATCGCTCGCGAGGTCCGCTGGGAGCGCGACCTGTGGGGCCTGTTGCTCGCGATGCCCAAGCCGACCGTCGCGGCCGTCCACGGCCATTGCATCGGCTCGGGTGTGGAGATGGCGTGTCTCTGTGACCTGCGCGTGGTCGCGGACGATGCCCAGTTCCGCATGCCGGAGGCCCACCTGGGCATGATTCCGGCGGCGGGCGGCACGCAGACGCTGCCTCGCATGGTGGGCCGCGGCCGCGCGCTTGAGTGGCTATTGTCAGGGCGCACCCTCTCGGCCGCGGAGGCCGCGCGCGCCGGCCTCGCGACCATGGTCGTGCGGCGACCAGGCCTGGAGCCGGCCAGCCGCCGGCTGCTGTCGCGGCTCGCGGCGATGCCTGAGGCGGCATCACGACTCGCGAAGCGTGCCATCAACGAGGGCGCCGACCTGCCGCTGCCGCAAGCCCTCGATCTGGAGGCACGGCTGGCGGCGGGACTGCTCACTCAGGCGAGAGGATAGATGCACACCCACGAGCTGCTCACCCTGTCGGCCGCCATCGTGCCCGATCGCGCGGCCATCGTGTTCGATGGCAAGCGCATATCGTTCGCGGAGCTCGCGTTGCGAGCGAACCGGCTTGCCAACGCACTCGCCGACCGCGGCGTCGGCCCTGGCGACCGCATCGCCGTCATCGACGTCAACGGCCCGGCGCACCTCGAGCTCTACTTCGCCGCCGCGCGCCTCGACGCGCTGTACGTGCCGCTGAACTTCCGCGGCCGGGGAGAGGAGATCGCGTTCCCCTTGCGCCATGCCAAGCCGCGCGTGCTCGTGGCCGGCGAGCGATACCACGGCCTCGCCGACAGCCTCCGCGGCCAGTCGGCTGTCGAGCACCACGTAACGCTCGGCGAGCCGGCGCGCGGCTGGCTGCCGTTCGCATCGCTGATGGCGGCGGGCGCCGAAGACGAGTTGCGCTTTCCCGAAGGCGACCCCTCGCGGACCGCCGTGCTGCTGTTCACCGCCGGCACGACCGGCCAACCGAAGGCCGTGATGCTGAGTCACGACAGTTTCACGTCGTACATGCTATCGAGCGTCGAGCCGGCCGACCCCGAAGTGGAGGAGCGCACGCTGTTGACGCTGCCCATGTACCACGTCGCGGGCCTGCAATCGGCGCTCGCGTCCATTTACGGCGGCCGCACCCTGGTGATGCAGCGCCAGTTCGAGGCGCGCGAGTGGATGGCGCTGATCGAGGCGGAGCGCATCCAGCGCGCCCTGGTGGTGCCGACGATGCTGAAGCAAGTGTTGGACCATCCGGAGTTTCCCGGCCGCGACCTGAGCAGCCTACGCGTGCTGACCTATGGGGGCGCATCCATGCCGCCGTCCCTGATCGAGCGGGCCATCAGGGCGCTGCCGCGCGTCCAGTTCATCAACGCCTTTGGGCAGACGGAGAGCGGGTCCACCATCGCGATGGTGCCGCCGGAGGACCACGTGCTGGAAGGCCCGGCCGAGGTGGTGGCGAGGCGTCGCAAGCACCTTGGCAGCATCGGCAAGCCGCTGGCCGATATCGAGGTGCGCGTGGTCGACGAGGACGGTAAGCCCGTGGCCGGCGGCGTGACCGGCGAGATCGTGGCGCGTGGGCCGAGGCTGATGCGCGGCTACTGGGGCCAGGAGGCCGAAACCGCGCGGGCGGTGCGCGGCGGCTGGCTCTACACGGGCGACCTCGGCTATATCGACGAGGACGGGTATATCTACCTGCAAGGCCGGGCCAAGGACTTCATCAAGCGCGGCGGCGAGATGGTGTCGCCGGAGGAAGTCGAGAACGTGATCCACGCGCACCCCGGCGTGGAGGAGTGCGCCGTGGTCGGCGTGCCGGACGAGACGTGGGGCGAGCGCGTCGTCGCCGTCGTGGTGCCCAAGGCCGGCGCCAGCGGGCTGGAGGAGGCGCTGCTGGAAAGCTGCCAGCAACACCTCGCGCGCTTCAAGCGGCCCGAGGGGATCGTGCTGGTCGACGAACTGCCGCGCAATGCGCTCGGCAAGGTGCTCAAACGGGAGCTGCGCGAGCGGCTGACCCGGCGGGCTGAGTGACCTAAAGCGGTGGGAGCGCCTTCACTCGGACGTTCCTTCCCGAAATCGCCAGAAAGAACCGCTCAGGCGGCCCCAGCCACTTCTCGTTCCAGCGCCTGCCCAGAGGCGGCCCCGGCCGTCCCCGCCATCGCCTCGCCGGGCGTCGCGATCCGCTCGTCCCATTCCATGCCGCCGCGCTTCAGCTCGTAGAACCAGCCGGCCAGCATCACCAGCGTGAAGAAGCCGACGGCCGCCAGCGCGCCCCAGCCGAGCGCGCCCGCGCGGACGGCCCAGGGGAACAACAGCACGACCTCCACGTCGAACAGGACGAACAGCAACGCGTAGCGGTAATAGCGGATGTTGAAGCGGTCCCAACGCCCGCCAATCGTCTCCATGCCGCACTCGTAGGTGTCGTACTTCAGCGGGTTCGGCCTGCGGGGGCGCATCCGCAAGAAGCCGCCGAGGAAAGAGATGACGAGCACGCTGGCCGGCACTGCGACCGCCACGAGGCTCAGTATGAAGACAAAGCCATATTGCCGAAGGTAGTCAGCCACTTTGTGCGCTCGTTCACGAACGGTTCGATGCCATGCTAGGCCGCGCCGGTAAGCGCGTCAAGCGCGCCGTCGTCGTCACTGGCGCGTGCCGGCCGCGCGGTTGGCGCTCATCGCTCCGCCGAAAGCCCCGCCGGCCAATCCCAGCAGGCCGTTATACAGCCCAAGCACGACGATGAGCACGCCCAGGGCCAATCCGACGATGGTGCCGAGAACCGGCGCGTCGGCCACGGCGCCGACGATGGCGGCGCCCGGCGACACGGCCACCGCGACGAGCACCGCGCCGAGTATGCCGGAGAGGAATCCGGCCAGCGCGCCCTTGCCTGGATCCCCGGCCATGTAGCCCGCCACGAAGCCGCCGATGATGGGGCCCAGGACCGGAATCACGTCCAGCACCGCGATCGCGACGAACCCCACGGCAGTGGCTGGAATCAGCGAACCGCCCTGCGCTCGCCGCCGCGCGTCACGCGGCTCCATGCTCCCCACGCCTGCCTCCTATCGCCGAGGACCGGCTCACGAGCGGGCATCCGGCCCAAGGCTCTCGTCGAGCAGCTCCAACAAGTCCTTGGCCGATTTCCGCTCGCTCGCGCCCTTCGCCCCAATGCCCTCCTCCATCATCTGCAAACAATAGGGGCACGAAACGCCCACCACATCGGCCTTGGTGTCGAGAAAGTGCTCCGTGCGGATGTGGTTCACCCGCTTGCCCTGCTCCTCCATCCACATGCGCCCACCGCCCGCGCCGCAGCAGAACCCGCGCTCGTGGTGGTGGCTGCCCATCTCCACCAGTTGCACGCCCGGAATCGCGTTGGCGATTTCACGCGGAGGGTCGTACACCCCATTGTGGCGTCCCAGGTAGCATGAGTCATGGTAGGCGACCGTGGTGTTGAGCGCCGCGACGGGCCGAATGCGCCCCCGCTTCACGAGGTCGGCCACGAACTCCGTGTAGTGCAGCACCTCGTACTTCCCGCCGAGTTGTGGGTATTCGTTCTTCATCGTGTTGAAACAGTGGGGGCAGAGGGTGAGCACTTTCTGGACGTTGTAGCCGTTGAGCGTCTCGATATTTTGCCGGGCCAGCAGTGAAAACAAGTATTCGTTCCCCATGCGGCGCGCGGGGTCGCCGGTGCAGGTCTCCTCGCTGCCAAGCACGCGGAAGCGCACCTTAGCGGCGTTCAGCACTGAGGCCATTGCCCGTGCCACCTTCTGCCCGCGCTGGTCCAGCACCGACGTGCAGCCGACCCACAGCAGCACCTCGTGCTCCGGGTCCTCCGCCATCGTCTTCACGCCCGTGCCAGCGATCCAGTCGGTGCGGGTGGCCTGCGTGCCGCGCCAGGGGTGCCCGCGCTGCTCCAGCGACTGCAACGCCGCCGCGGCCGTGTCGGGCACCGACGCCTGCTCCATCGCGAGGTGACGCCGCATATCGACGATGGTGTCGATGTGCTCAATATGCACCGGGCAAGCCTGCATGCAGGCGCCGCACGTCGTGCACGACCACAGCGCCTCCTCGCTCATGTCGCCGCTCAACAGCGTCAGGCCGTTGGTCGACACCGACTTGAGCAGGTCGGGCGCCTGCCGTTGCAGGTGGGCCCTGCCCTGCTGCATCAGCGCGCGCGGCGACAACGGCTTGCCGCTGGCCCAGGCGGGGCACTGGTCCTGGCAGCGGCCGCAGTTTGTGCACGCGTCGAACTCCAACAGCTGCTTTCTGCGGAACTGTCGCAGCTCGCTCACCCCGAAACGCTCCAGCCGCTCCAGGTCGCCCATGGGCCGCAGGGCGCCCTTCGGCTTCGCGGTGGCCGAATCCAAAAACACGTTGATGGGGCTGACGAAGATGTGCATGAGCGGGCCGAAGCGCACCGCGGCGTAGACGAACGTGGCCGACATGAGCGCGGCGTGCAGCCACCACATGCCAAAGTGGCTCACCTCCATCGCGTGGACGCTCATGCCGGCAAGGCGGGCGGGCACCGCGAACGCATAGCCCAAGGGCGACCACCACGCCCAGTCCGGGTGGTAGAGCGGGCTGCTCGGCTCCAACTCCGTCGCGGCCATGCGCAGCCCCTCGACGGCGAAGCCCGTCACGGCCTGAGCCAGCAGCAACGCCAGCAGCACGCCGTTTTCCAGGAACGTGTTGAGCCGTGGCGGGCGCTGGACGTACCGCCGGTGGATGGCGATGCCCAGGCCGGCGAGGAGCGCCAGGCCGCCCAAGTCCCATAGGAGGCCGAGCTGGAGGCGCCAGTACATGATGACGAGCCGGAAGCCGAAATAGCGCTCCAGGTTGAACTCGATGGCGGAAACCGTGGTGGCGATGAAGAGGACCAGGATGCCCCAGAAGATGAGGGCGTGCATGAGGCCGGGCAACGGCTCGCGGCGGAGGAACCGGCGGTGGCCGAGCCCCTCGACGAACAGCAGGCCCAGCGCGGCGCGCAACCGCGCCGACCAATGCGGGGCCATTGCATCCGGCTGGCCCAAGCGCCAGTAGCGCGAGCGGTTCCAGATGCCCCACATGATCGCGGCGAGGGAGATGATCCCCGTCAGGTAGACCAGCGCCCCGAGGGGGTAGCCGATGTTCCAGAAATCCAATCGCCCATTCAACTGGTCCGGCACGGGTAATCCTCCGAAAGGCGGTCAAGACCACGAGTCTAACAAAGATTGGCGGCTCTCCATGAATGATAGTTGACACTTACGGAAGCCTATGCTACAAAGCACAACATGGACGCAGCATTGAAGGCAATCGCCGAGCCACGGCGCCGGGAGATCCTGAAGCTCATCCACGTCCACGAGATGACGTCGGGGGCGATCGCGTCGCACTTCGACGTGACGAGACCCGCGATCTCCCAGCACCTGCGGGTGCTGGAGGAGGCCGCCCTCGTGACCGTTCGCCGCGAAGGGACGCGCCGGCTCTACAAGGCCCGGCCCGAGGCGGTCAACGAGCTGCGCCGCTACTTGCAGTGCTTCTGGTCGGAAGGTCTGGGTGCGCTCGCGGAGGCCGCCGAGGCCGAAGAACGAAACGAACGGGGGAAGGGACGATGACCCCGCCGACGAGCGATGACATCGCCGGGTGCGACGTGTTGATCGCGGCGCGCCCCGAAACCGTGTTTTCGTTCTTCACCGACCCTTCCAAGATGGTGCGGTGGAACGGCGTCGCCGCGAGTCTCGACCCACGCACGGGCGGCGAGTATACGGTCGACCTTGGCGATGGCATCGTCATGGCGGGCAGCTACATCGAGGTCACGCCGTTCCCGCGCATCGTCTACTCCTTCGGCTGGCAGGGCAGCCCCAAGGTGCCCCCGGGGTCGACCACGGTGGAGATCACCCTGCGCCGCGAGGGGCAAGGCACGCGCGTCCACCTGCGCCACTTCGGCCTGCCTGACGAACACGAACGCGGCCTGCACGCCATGGGTTGGAAGCACTACCTGGCACGGCTCGTCATCGCCGGCGCGGGGGGCGACGCCGGCCCGCACGTCCGGCCCGGCATGTAGCGGCGAGCGACGCCGCCAAGGGCTTGCCTGGGGCGAGGAGGGAATCGCATGGCCGTCGACGTGGTGACCGACATCGTGATCGACCGTCCGCGCGAGCAGATGGCCGCCTTCGCCGCGGACCCGGCCAGCGCGCCGGCGTGGTATGTGAACATCGTCTCGGCCGAATGGAAGACACCGCCGCCGCTGCGCGTCGGATCGCGGCTCGATTTCGTCGCGCGCTTCCTCGGCCGCCGCCTGGCCTATACCTACGAGGTGATCGAGTTCGCGCCCGCGTCGCGGCTCGTCATGCGCACACAAGAAGGCCCGTTCCCAATGGAGACGGCCTATGCCTGGGAGACCGTGGGCGCGGGCCGCACGCGGATGACGCTGCGAAACCGGGGCAACCCCAGCGGGTTCGCGAGGATCGCCGGGCCGTTCATGGCGATGGCGATGCGGCGCGCCAACCGGAAGGACCTGGCCCGGCTGAAGGCGTTGATGGAGTGCGCCTGACACGGCCGCCGCCCCATGTGCTTGGAGATTCGATGAACGGAGCCGCCAAGGCCCGTTCCAAGGGAGGAACTCATGCCACAGCCCATTGTCCACTTCGAGATTTCGGCGAGGGATTCGAAAAAGCTGGGCCAGTTCTATTCATCCGTGTTCGGCTGGAAGATCGACGCCAACAATCCGATGCACTACGGGGTGATCGACGGCAAGCAGGGGCCGACTTCGGCATCGACGGCGGCATTTTCCAGACGGGCGCCCCGCAAGACCCGACGGGGCCCGGCCTGCGGATCTACGCCAACGTCGACGACGCGGACGCCTACGCCGCCAAGATCGTGAAGGCCGGCGGCACGGAGGTCATGAAGCCCGGCGAGGTGCCCGGCATGGGCATCAAGATTGGGCTGTTCAAGGACCCAGGGGGCAACATGATCGGCGTGGTCCAGACGATCGGCCTCATGCCGCCGCGATAGTCGTGTCCGTTTACGTCACCGCCCGGTTCCGGGTGCGCGCCGACGCCCGCGACGCCTGCCTGCGGGCGATACGCGAGTTCGTGGCGGGCATCCGCGCCGGCGAGCCCGATACGCTCGAATACACATCGGTGCGGCCGGTGGACGATCCCAACGCGTTCGTCCATTTCTTCCGCTTCGCTGACGAAGCGGCGGAGCGGCGACACGCGGCGTTGGCGAATACGAAGCGGTTCGTGGACGCGCTGTATCCAAGCCTGATTGGCGAAGTCGAGTTCACGCGCTACCAAGAGGTCGCGAGGGCGCGGTAGCCGGATGCGCGGCACGCGATACGAAAGGGCCCCGAGCGTGCTCGGGGCCCTTCCCACGTCGGCGTCGTTTTTCGCCGGCCAGCAGCGCTACTTCCGGCTCGCCAGCATCGCGCGCACGGTCGAGCCGATTTCGGCCGGGCTCGGGATCACGTGGCAGCCGGCCTCCGCCAGGGCCTTCATCTTCTCGCTCGCCAGCGCCGCCGTGCCGGTGATGACCGCGCCCGCGTGACCCATGCGCCGCCCCGGAGGCGCCGTTTGGCCGACGATGAGGGCGGCGACGGGCTTCTTCACGTTCGCCTTGATGTAGGCCGCGGCCTCCTGCTCCTTGACCCCGCCGATCTCGCCGATGAGCACGATGGCCTCGGTCTCGGGGTCGGCGTTGAACAGCTTCAGCACGTCCACGAAGGTGGTGCCGGACACCGGGTCGCCACCGATGCCGACGCACGACGACTGGCCGATGCCAAGGGTCGTGAGCTGCTGCACCGCTTCATAGGTGAGCGTGCCGCTGCGCGAGACGACGCCGACCTTGCCCGGCATGTGAATGTTGCCCGGCATGATGCCGACCTTGGCCTTCGCCCCGGGCGTGATGAGGCCGGGGCAGTTGGGGCCGATGAGCCTTGTCTGCTTGCCTTCCAGGTAGCGCATCACGTACATCGAGTCCTTCACCGGCACGCCCTCGGTGATGCAGATGACCAGGGGCACGCCGGCGTCGGCGGATTCGATCATCGCGTCGGCGGCGAAGGGCGGCGGCACGAAGATCAGCGATACGTTCGCGCCGGTTTCCTTGACCGCGCGGGACACCGAGTTGAACACCGGCACCTTGTCGAACACTTTTTCGCCACCCTTGCCCGGCGTCACGCCGGCGACGAGGTTGGTGCCGTATTGCATGCACCGCTCGGCGTGGAAGCTGCCCTCCCGGCCGGTGATGCCCTGCACCAGCAGGCGAGTGTTCTTGTCGACGAGAATGCTCATCCGATTCCCCCTACTTCGCCGCGATGGCCGTGGCGGCCTCTTGCAGCGTGTTGACGAGCGAGATCTTGAGGCCGGAGCCGGCGAGGATCTGCTTGCCCTCGTCGACGTTGGTGCCCAGCATGCGGACGACCATGCGGGGCTGACGCCCAGCCGCCTCGATGCCGGCGATGAGGCCGCGCGCGGCGACGTCGCACCGCAGGATGCCGCCGAAGATGTTCACGAGCACCTGCGTGACGCTCTTGTCGGAGAGCATGAGCTCGATGGCCTTCGCGATCTTCTCCTCGTTGGCGCCGCCGCCCACGTCGAGGAAGTTGGCGGGCTGCGCGCCGGCGAACTTCACGATGTCCATGGTCGCCATCGCGAGGCCCGCGCCGTTGACCATGCAGCCGACATCGCCGTCGAGCTTCACGTAGGCGATGCCATGCTCCGAAGCCTGCACTTCCAGCGGGTCTTCCTGCGATTTGTCGCGAAGCTCCGCCTCGGCCTTGTGGCGGTAGAGGGCGTCATCGTCGATCGTGACCTTGGCGTCCAGCGCCAGCACCTTGTTGTCCTTCGTGATCACGAGCGGGTTGATCTCGATCATGGAGCAGTCTTTTTCCATGTACGCGTTGTAGCAGGCATTGAGCAGCATCGCGAACGGACGCGCGGCCTCGCCCGTCACGTTCAACGCCTCGGCCACCCGGCGCACCTGGAACGGGTACAGCCCGATGGCCGGATCGATGGGTTCGGTGATGATCTGATCGGGGTGGGTCTTCGCCACCTCCTCGATCTCCATGCCGCCCGCCTGCGAGGCAATGATGACGGGGCGCCGGCGCCCACCATCGGTCGTCATGCTGAGGTAGAGCTCGCGCGCGACGTCGACGGTCTGCTCGACGAGCACCTGATGTACGGGGGCGCCTTGCGGGCCGGTCTGGAAAGTGACGAGCGTGCTGCCGATGAGCCGTTTGGCTACCTCGGCGGCCTCGGCGCCGCTCGACACCACTTTCACGCCGCCGGCCTTACCGCGACCGCCCGCGTGCACCTGCGCCTTGACCACGGCACGGCCGCCGAGCTGCTCGGCCGCCTTCGTCGCCTCGGCCGGCGTGCTCGCGACGGAGCCCTGCGGGATCGGCACGCCATAGCCAGCCAAGAGTTTCTTGGCCTGGTATTCGTGAAGCTTCATCCGTCTCACTCCTATCGGGGATGGACCCGGCGGCGGCGCCGCGGGGCTGGCGCATGATAGCAGAGCATCCCACCGACTGCCGTATGTAGCGGAAAATTGAGCCTCGACGCACGGCGCGGCCGGAACCAGGGCGATGGCTCGCTAGGCGCTCGGAGCGCCCGGGCCCACGTACCGCAGGACGAGCAGGCCGTGGTTCTTGTCCGTCACGTAGATGTAGCCGCGCGCGTCGACCAGCACATCCTCGGATTGCGTCACCAGCTTCGTGGGCAGCGGGCCTCGGCGCACCGTGGGGTCCGCCGGCACGAAATGGCCGACCTCGGTGGGCATGTAAGGGTCGGAGATGTCGTAGACGCGCAACCCGGCGTTGAAGTAGGTCATGTGCACGAGGTTGTCGACGGGCATCAGGTGCGGCTGGTGGTGGGGCATGTGCTGATTGTGCGGGCCGAACCTGCCGCCCTTCGCCACGAAGTTGCGGTAAGGCATGCCCGGCTCCGGCGCCGGCGTCGGGAACAGCGACATGATGCGCGGTTTGCGGGCATCGGCGATGTCGACCACCGCCGCGTAGTTGGCGAAGTCGAGGCCATCCTCCAGAATCGCCTCGGAGTTGACGACGGCGAGCTTGCGGCGCGGTATCGGCAGCACGGTGTGCAGCCCGATGAAGCCGCCGAGATCGCCGAACGAGACGCGGCTGACGAACCGTGGCCGAGTGGGGTCGGACACGTCCACGATCACCATGCCCGCCTTCCCATAGGGCAGATACGCGAGTCCGTCGTCGACGTAAGCCGGGCCGTGCAGGCTGACGCCCGGCGTGCCGGCCTCGCCGCCCGCCAGCCACTGGCCGGGAAACCACCAACGGCCGACCTCGACCGGGTGCGCGCGATCGCTTAGGTCCGCGATGACGAGAATGTTCCCGGCGAACCCCTCGACGCCGGCCGCCAGGTAGGCGTAACGGCCGCCCACGTAGAAGTTGCGGTGCGTGCCGGAGCCGCCGGTGTTGAAATGGCTCACCAGTTTCGGAGCCGTGGGAGTCAGCACGTCCCACAGCAAAATGCCGGCCTCATGTGGAGGGCCCGATGGCTCGAACCCCCACGCGACGGTTTCGGCGAAGGGCGCCCCGGCGGCGATGGCCTCCAGCGCGCACACCATCAGGCCGTCGGCCACCTGCACTTGAATCGTCCACGTGTTCTTGCGCCACGGCTCGAAGTGCGACACCGAGGGCCTCCGTGGGTCGGTGACGTCCACGACACCCCAACCCGGGTCCCACAGGTGCGCGACGTGCAGATACCACCGCCCGTCGACAACCTGCATCGCCATCTTGAACCCGGGTCTGCCGTTTAGGTCATGGTAGGCGACCAGTTCGACATTCCGCGCCTGCTCGATGCCTGGTGCCGTCATCGTCATTGCACACGCCCTGGCGAAAGATTGTCGGTCAGCCGGCCCGCGGCCCCGGCCGCCGCAAGCGCCGCGCCGGTGACGGTATCGCTGTTGTGGATGGGTGTAAAGCCGCGGGCGGCGGCAGGCCGTGAAAGCCGAGAGTGCTACGATGTTTGACGGCTTTTTGACTATCCGCCGTGAGATAGGGGTGCCGCGCCCTTGTCCTATCGCGCCCGGATCCTGCTGACCCAGTGGCTCTTCGATATCGCCGGGCCGATGCACATCGTCGGCATGTTGCTGCTGCTGCCGTTCATCCAGGCTGACCTGGAGGTCGCGCGCACCACCGTTATCTGGATGTATATCGCCTATACGCTGACGACGGCGGCGATGCTGTTGCCGATGGCGTTCCTCGGCAACACGCTTGGACGGCGCAGGCTCGTGCTGTTCGGCGTGGCGATCGACATGCTGTCGCAGCTCGGCCTGTTTCTGGCGCCGTCGTTCTCCATGCTGGTGGCGATACGGGCCATCGGCGGCATCGGCAACGCGATCACCGTGTCGAACCTCCCGCCGCTCGCGGTCGTCGCGTGGCCCCGTGAGCGTCGAGGCCAGGTGCTCGGCCTCATGTCCATCGGCATTGGCATCGGGCAAGTCGCGCAAACGCTCGTCGTGGGCGTGGTGGCCGACAATTTCGGCTGGCGCTACCTGCTGCTCATCACCGCGTTCATGTACGCGCTGCTGTGGCTCGTCGTGTTCCTCGTGGCGAAGGAATCGTCGACCACCGGGAACGAACGCTTCTCGCTCCGCACGTTCGACTACCTCGGCGTCGTCTTCATCGGCGGATTCCTCGCCGCGCTCACGCTGGGCGCGCAGCGCTTCGCCGCCGCCGGCACGCGGGCGCTCGGTCTCGCGCTGCTCGGCGCGGCGATCGTATCGGGCGCCGCGTTCATCCTCAACGAGCGACGCAGCCCTCGCCCGCTCATCGACCTGGGCCTGTTCAAGGGTGGCATCTTCGGGCTCACCATCGGCAGGCAAGTCGCGGGCGCCCTGTTGCTGGCGACGCTCAACACCCTGCTGCCGTTTTACTTCGTGCAGGGGCTCGGCTGGAGCGGGTCGCACGCGGGCCTGGTGCTGGTGGCGTTCACCATTGGGAGACCGGTGATGGGCCCCATCTCCGGCTACCTGGCGGACCGCGTGGGGCCGGGCAAGCCGGCGCTGGCGGCCATCGTGCTGATGATCGTCGGGTGCGCCCTACTCGTGACGCTCGGCGAGGAGCCGCCGCCGTGGCGCATCGTCGTCTCGCTGTTCGTCGTGGGCTCCGGGTTCAGCATGTTCATACCGCCGAACCAACGCATCATCTTCTCGTCGGTCCCGGCGGAGAAGTTGAGCCTCGCGCCGGCGGTGTTCGTGCTGACCGGGCACGGATCGAACTCGATCGGCGGGGCGCTCGCGGCGACGCTGCTGGGCTTGTTCTTGGCGGGGGGCATCGCCGCGGCCTTCACGCAGTCGTTGGGCGTGATGCTGGCGTTCTTCGCCGCCGTCGCGCTGCCGACGTCCGCTCTCATCGCGCGGCGCTCGCGGCCATCCCGGGCCGAGCGGGAAACGGGCGGTTAGCCCTCGTAACCGGCCTGGAACTCCGCCTCGGCGCGGAGGGCATGCTCGTGCCGCATGGCCGTCACCATGAGGGCGATGAGCGCGCCCACGCCGAGCGCGGCCATCCCGCCGATGAGCGGTATGCCCATGCTGTCCTGCGGGCGGGCGATCTGCGCGTGGGTGAGAAAGTGCCATGCGCCGAGCACGCTCGACGATGCGAGCCCCATGAGCGGGCCGAAGTGCAGCACGCACACCGGCACGGCCAGCACCAGCACCAACTCACCGAAGCCCACCGGCATCGTGCCGCCGGCGGTGCCCCACGCGATGACGAACGTGGCCGTGAAGAGCAACAGCAGGTCGAGGCCGGTGCTCACGGTCAGCGCCGCGTTCGCGCCGCGCGACCGCGCCCAGAACAGCAGCGTGATGCTGGTGAGGCCGAGTCCAACGGTGAGCCAGTAGAACGAGTCCCACGCGGGCACCGCGTCGCGCTGGCTCAACAGCAGCAGGACGCAGATGGAATACAAGGACACGCGCACGACGGCGACACCGGTGTCGGTGCACTCCACCGTTCGCCGCGCGGCCGCCTTTCGCAACGCGCCGAGCAAGGTGCCCCCTCGACCGGGAGCGCCTGTTTCGTGGACGCACTCCCCGTCGCCTACCATTTACGCATTGGGCGGTGGGGGCGTCGTGAGGGACGGCATGCAAACCGGCTGCGTGCCGGCGCGCAAGCGAGCGCGGCACCCGTTGGAGGCGACGGAGCGGAGTTCAGTCCACGTCGATCTCGGCGCCGAAGTATTCGAGCATCGGCGCGAAATAGTAGTCGGTCCAGCCCTGCTCGTAGCTGGGGCCTTGGCCCTTGGGAATGTTGGAATGCCGCAGCGTGACGCGGGTGCCGCCCTTCACCGCCTCGAGGACGATTTCGAGGCGCGAATCTTTCGACCGGGCGGGGAACTCAGTGGTGCGCCACGCTTGCACGATGCGCTTGCCCGGCTCCAACTCGAGGATGGTGCCCGAGATGTAGTCGTCCCATGCGGTGAATTTGCCGCCGACGCGGGCATCGCATGTCGCGCCGCCGCCGGTCATCTCCGCGTGCTTGTCGGCGTCCAGCCACGCCTCGTAAATCTCGTCCGGCGTGGCGGGAATCATCTGGGACACTTCGATAGAGTCAGGCATCGCGCGCCTCCTGGCATGCAATGTGCGGCATTGTAATTTAAGTAATGGCTTACGGTCAGGCTCCCGCGCGGCGTGGGCGAGCGAGGACGCCCTTCCCGCAACTCCGCGGCGGATCCGCCGGGCACGTTGCCCCACTCACGAGCGTTACGAACGGGTCGAACGCGGCGGCATGGTGGGTCATGGCCGCAACCGTTTGGCGAGAAGGATGTCCGGCTTCCTGCGCCCGTTAGCGTCGGGGATGACGCCCACGATGGTGAAGCCGATGCGCGTATAGAACGCGATCGGGTGGTCGCGGTCGGTGGAGGCCGCTGCCAGTCGCGCGGGCAGGGCATCATAAAGGTCGACGCCGCCGAGCGATGAGCGGAAGTCTTCGTCGTCGGCGCCGAGCAGCAGCGTGAGCCCACCCTTGTCGCGGGCCAGCGATTCGACGGCGGCGACCAATGCCGTGCCGATGCCGCGTCGCTGCGCGTCCCGGCGCACGACGAGCGGGTGCAACTCCCACACGTGGCCGTCATATTCCGGCCGCGCGCCGGCCCACCCCAGGATGTCGCCGTTGGCGGCGCGCGCGAGGAACGCGTGCCGGCCGTCGGCAAGACAGTCTCGCACCTCATCCCGCGCGCCGGCGAGGGAACCGAAGCCCGCATGGCGGGGCGGCCCAATCTCCGCGTGCAAGATGGCGGCGGCTTGCTCCACCGCGCTGGCATCGTCGGCGTCGAACGTCTCGATCGTGAAGCCGGCGTGTCGCATGCGAGCCTCGGTAGGGCCGCGAACGCGGCTCAGGCGCCGGCGTTCGGGCGGGGCGGCCGCGCGAGCAGCACGGTTGCCGCGGCCGCGAACCAGGCGGCCGCCACCATCATCCATGCCCACGTGTACCCGCCCGACGCATCATAAACCAGCGCGATGGCGACCGGGCCCGCGGCGGTCGCCACCGTGGAGGCCGGCCGCAGCAGGCTGCCGACCGCTCCCAGGTTCGCGCGCCCAAAGTAGTCCGCCACCAGCAGCGGTCCCAACAGCACCCAACCGCCGACGCCGAAGCCGGTCGCCGCCATGTACGCGACCAACGCGGGCATGCCGGAGATGTGCAGCATGACCAACACGCAAGCTCCCGTGAGCACGGTGCACGCGACGAGGAGATGCCCCACGGCGAAGCGGTCGCCGAGCCAGCCCCAGGCGACGCGCGCCAGCATGGAGAACGTGCCGTACATCAGGTAGGCAACCGATGCGTCGCCGGCGGTGTAGCCACGGTCCGTGAGGAAGGATGTCCAGTTCGCCTGCCAGCCGGGCAGCCCGAAGCCCACGAACGCGAACACCGCCATGACGAGCCAAAACGCTGACGTGCGCGTGGCCTGCCCGCGCGTGAGGCTGCGCTCGTCGGGGCGGCGGCGTGCCTTGGCGGCGGGGGAGCCATCGCCGCTCGCGCTCGCGTTGTCGGGCAGCAGGCCCATGTCCTCGGGGCGCGTGCGGAGCAATAGGCTCGCGGGGACGAGCAGCGCCAGCGTGACGATGCCGAGGGCGAACCACGCATCGCGCCAGCCCAGGCCGGAGATGGCGGCCTGCACGGGGAACACGCCATAGGCCCCGAACCCCGTGCCCATGAGCGCCACGCCCAGCGCGCGGCTGCGGTTACGCACGAACCACTTCGGGATCGTCGTGATGGCGACCACGTAGCCCGAGCCGGCTTGCGTGAGCGCGCCGAGCACGCCGAACAGCAGGTAGAACTGCCACACGGCGTCGACCCAGCGGATGCCCAGGAAGGAGACGCCCATGGCGGCGGCGCTGAGCAGCGAGATATAGCGCGCGCCATTGCGGCGGTCGAGGAACGGTTCGAGCAGCGGGCCGGCGACGGCGCTGAGCAAGGTGCGGATGGTGAGGGCCAGGAATATCTGCGATCGCGTCCAGCCGAGATCGCTTCCCATCGGCTGCGCGAACTGGCCGATGGCCCACACGCTGCCGACGCTGGTGAAGAACCCGCCGACGAAGGTGACGCCGACGATGACCCATCCGTAGTAGACACGCGACGAGCGGGCGGGTTGTATCTGTTGCACATCGACTCGCGGGGAAGGTGACGGCTCGAACCCTAAGCGGTTGGCGGAGGGAGTGGGATTCGAACCCACGGTAGCCTTGCGGCTACAACAGTTTTCAAGACTGTCGCAATCGTCCGCTCTGCCATCCCTCCGGCGCCTCGATCATGATAGCGACCGCGTGTCGTGCGTCGCAAATGGCATCGGCGCGGCGGCGCCGCCGCGCGGAAGCCTAGCTCACTTCGTCGGCGGCCGTCTCAATGTAGCGCTCGACCGCCGCGGCAAGCGCCGGCTGCCGCCGCAGCGATGGGTCGCGCGCGACGATCTGCCTGGCCTCCTCGCGGGCCCGCTCCAGAATGTCGCGGTCGGACAACTTCGCCACGCGCAGCGTCGGCAGGCCCGACTGCCGCGTCCCGAAGAAGTCGCCCGGGCCACGCAGCCGCAGATCGGCCTCGGCGATCTCGAAGCCGTTAGCGCTCCGCACCAACACCTGGAGCCGCTCGCGCGCCTCGAATGAATCCGAGTCGGTCAGCAGGAAGCAGTAGCTTTGGTGCGCGCCGCGCCCCACCCGCCCACGCAGCTGGTGCATCTGCGACAGGCCGAAGCGGTCGCCGCCCTCAATGAGCATGACCGTCGCGTTCGGCACGTCGATGCCCACCTCGATCACCGGCGTCGCCACGAGCACGTCGATCGCGCGCGCGCGGAACGCATCCATCACCGACTGCTTCTCGGCGATTGGCATGCGGCCGTGCAGCAGGCCCACCCGCACATCCCGCAGCGACGTCGTCCGCAACCGCTCGTACTCTTCCGTCGCGGCGCGCGCCTGCACCGCCTCCGACTCCTCGATCAGCGGGCACACGATGAACGCCTGGCGGCCTTGCGACACCTGCTCGACCACGAACCGCTCCGCGCGGTCGCGCTGGCCCGGCTCCACGATCCGCGTCATGATCGCCTGGCGGCCCGCCGGCAACTCCGGCATCACCGACACGTCCAGGTCGCCATAGAGCGTCAGGGCCAGCGTCCGCGGAATCGGCGTCGCCGACATCACCAGCAGGTGCGGCTCGCCCACGCCAAGCGCGCCACGCTGCCGCAGGGCCGCCCGCTGCAGCACGCCGAAACGGTGCTGCTCGTCGACCACGGCCAACGCCAGGCGCGGTATCTCCACGTCGCCCTGAATGAGCGCGTGCGTGCCGATCAGGATGTCGAGGGTGCCATCGGCCGCGCGCGCCTGCAGTTCGCGCCGCGCCTTTGCTGGCGTGCTGCCCGTGAGCAGGCCCACGCTCACCGGCTTCGGGTGGCCGTCGACGTACACGGAGAACCAGTGACTGTGGTGAGCGGGCTGGCTGAGGCCGCTCAACAACCGCTCGACGTTGATGAAGTGTTGCTCGGCCAACACCTCGGTTGGCGCCATCAGCGCGCCCTGGTAGCCGTCCGCCACGGCGGTCAGCAGCAATGCCACCGCGACCACCGTCTTGCCGCTGCCGACATCGCCCTGGAGCAGCCGGCTCATGGGCCGCTCCGCCGTCTCCATGTCGCGGCTGGCCTCGGCCATGGCCTTGCGCTGGCCCTCCGTGAGGTTGAAGGGCAGCGTCTCGACGAACGCTCGCACGACCTCCGGATTGGGGCGCAACGGTATGCCACTGGCCGTCTGCGCCACCTGTCGCCGCGTCGCCATCGCCAGCTGCAGCACGAGCAGCTCGTCGAACGCCAACCGCTGCCGCGCGCGCTCGAAAGCATCGAGCGACGGCGGATAGTGGAGATGCAGCACCGCCTCGCCCAACGACGGCAGCGACAGCCGTTGCCGGTCGGCGGGCGACATGTGGTCGGGCAAATGGTCCGGGCGACGCCTTCCCTCCGGGCCGAACACGCCGTCGAGCGCATCGCGGACGATGCGGCGCATGGTGCGCTGCGGCACGCCCTCGGTCAGCGGGTACACGGGCAGCAGGCGGCCGGTGTTCACGAGCCGGGCGGTCTCAACGTCGTCGAGGATATCCCACTCCGGCGACTCCATGCGCTTCTTGCCCTGGAACGCCGTCACCGTGCCCGCGAGCGCCAACCGCACCGGCGCGCCGGCCGGCCGTTCGGCCGCCCGCTTGAACTGCTGCGCCAGCCAAGGATTGCCCCACCACAGCACGCGCATGTTGCCCGTTTCGTCGCCGACGTCGGCCTCCGTCGCGCGGATGCGGCCGCCGCGGCCGAGGCGCGTTTCTTGCGCGCCCCACAGCGTCACGACGACGGTCTGGTCCCTGTCGATCTCCAGCGCCGCCACGGTCCGCCGCTGGCTGTAATCCAAGTGCCGGTTGGGGAAGTGGTACAGCAGGTCGCGGACGGTGCGTATGCCGAGCTTCACCAGCTTTTCGGCGGTGGGGTTCGTGACCGAGCGCAGCGACGTGACCGGGTCGCCGACTTCCGGCGCCGGTGGCGGTGCAGGCGGCGTTGGAACGCCACCGGGCGCGGCACTCGTTTTCGCGGGCGCGGGCGGCTTGGCGGCCGGCGTTGGCGAGGGTGGGTCGCCGATAACGTGCCGTACCCGTTCCACCCAGCGCTCGCGTTGAGCCGCCGTCAGGGCGGCGTAGTCGGCCGACAGCAGCCCCTCAGCGGCGAGGCGGTGCACCTCCAAGTTGTCGGCGGCGCCGCGGGCCAGCGTTTGGAGGAACCGGTCGATCCCGCCCGTCACTGCCCTGTTCGCGAAGCCGTTGTCGGCTTCCAGCGCCAGGATGCGCCGGAGGGCCCGCAGGCGGTCGGGTTGGGCTTGCGTCGTCACGCGCGTTAGCCTAACGGACACGCGGGCGATGGGCCAGAGGCGCGTGACCGCGCTGGCCGAGGCGAGGGCGGCGGGGACTACATCTTCTCGGGCGTGCTCATGCCCATGAGGTCGAGCGTGCGCGCGAGCACGGTCTTGCTGGCTTCGCACAGCCGCAGGCGGGCCTTCGTGACCGCCAGCGGCAGGCTGCCGTCGTCGCTGGGCAGCACGCGGCAGTGGTCATAGAACCAGTGGAAGGCGTTGGCGAGCTCCAGCGCGTAGTGCGGCAGCGCCTGGGGGCCAAGTGTCACCGCGATGCCGTCGACGATCTCGGGCAACATCGCCATCTTGCGCAGCAGGGCCAACTCCGCCTCGTGCGTCAGCAGCGACACGTCGCCGTCGGCCCACGTCACGCCGCGCTCGGCCGCCTGCCGCAGAATGCCCGCGATGCGCGCGTGCGCGTATTGCACATAGTAGACTGGGTTCTCGGCCGACTGCTTTTTCGCCAGCTCCAGGTCGAACTCCATCTGCGCCTCGGCCGAGCGGGCAAGGAAGAAGAAGCGGCAGGCGTCGGCGCCCACCTCGTCCACCAGCTCGCGCAGGGTGACCAGCTCGCCCGTGCGCTTCGAGGCGCGCACCACCTCGCCGCCGCGCTTCAACGTCACGAGCTGCGAGATGATGATGGTGAGACGGTCGGGGTCGATGCCGAGCGCGCCCACCACCGCCTTCATGCGGGGCACGTGGCCCTGGTGGTCGGCCCCCCAAATATCGATGACGCGGTCGAACTGGCGCGCCGCGAACTTGTTGTAGTGGTAGGCGATGTCGGAGGCGAAGTAGGTCGGCTGGCCCGTGCCGCGCACCAGCACGTTGTCCTTGTCTTCGCCGAGCAGCGACGACGTGAACCACAACGCGCCTTCGCGCTCGGCGGTGTAGCCGCGGTCGCGCAGCATCCGCATCGCCGCATCGACCTGTTTGCTGTCGAACAGCGATCGCTCGCTGAACCAGACGTCAAACCGCACGCCAACGCTCGCCAGGTCATCGCGGATGTTGGCGATCATGTAGTCGAGGCCGATACGCAGCATCTCGCTGACGGCGGCGGCGCGGTCCATCCGCAGGAACTGATCGCCATGCCGCCGCGCCAGCTCTTGCCCAAGCTCGGTGACATAGGCGCCGCGATAGCCCCCCTCGGGCAGCTGTTCGTCGCTTCCGGCGGCCTGCGCGTAGCGGACGTACAGCGACTCGGCGAAGAGCCGCATCTGCGTGCCCGCATCGTTGATGTAATACTCGCGCGTGACCTCGAACCCCGCGGCCGCCAGCGCATTCGCCAGCGCGCTGCCGAGCACGGCGCCTCGGGCATGGCCCACGTGCACGGGGCCGGTGGGGTTCACGCTCACGAACTCGACCTGCACGCGCTTGCCCTTGCCAGTGTCCGTGTTGCCGTAGGCCGCGCCCGCCTTCACCGCGTCCACCGCCTGCTGCTGCAGCCAGCGCGACGTGACCCGGAAGTTGAGGAAACCGGGGGGCGCGACCTCCACCGCCTCGATCACGCCGTCGGTCTTCACCAGCGGCTGAAGGCGGTTCGCGATCTCCAGGGGTGCCATGCGTGCGACGCGCGCGAGGCGCAGCGGCAGGCTGGACGCGAAGTCGCCATGCTCTGGGTTCACCGGGCGCTCGATCGGAACGACCGGCATCGCGGCCGACGGCAGAATGGCTTGGCGTTGCGCCTCTTCCACCGCCTCGGCCAGCCGCTGGGCAATGATGTCTCGAATTAGCATGGTGCGGCGATGATAGCAGGGCGCGCCGAGACGGTGAAGGCGACGGCGTCCCTCGCGCCGCCGGGGAGCGGGCGGGCGAGCGCCTACCCCTCGCCCACGGATAGCTCGACCCGGTTGCCGGCGGGGTCGGACACGTAGACGGAATAGCCGGCGCCGCCCCGGTGCTCGCGCACGCTTTCGACCTTGAAGCCCTTGGCCTCGATCTCGTCCACGAGCTCGCGCGAATCGGCCGGCCCTTCGACCGCGAAGGTGTGGTGCGGCACACCAGGGCGCGGGCCATCTGTGGCGTCGAACACGCCGAGGCCGACACCACCGACGCGCATGCGGACCACGCGCGCGCCGCCGATCGTATGCTCCATGCTCACGTCGGCCCCCAGCACGTCCTGGTAGAAGCGCACGGTCGCGTCGATGTCCCGGGCGTTGAAATTCCATGAGCGGAACGCGGCGACCTTCACCATGTCCTTGCCTCTTCGATCTACGTTCGCAACCAGTTCACGTGACCGGATACGTCCTCGGACCGTCGCTTGGCCGCGAAGACGGCGTATTCCCGCTTGCTCTCGCCGATGGTCGTGTCGCCGCCGTGGCCCGGCAGCACGCGCGTGCCGTCGGCCAGGGTGTAGAGGCGCGTCGTGATGCTGTCGACGACCTGGTGGAATGCCTCGGGGCCGCGCGTCATGCCGGGCCCGCCAGGAAACAGCGTATCGCCGGACACGAGACAATCGCCGACATGGAGGCAGACACCTCCGGGAGTGTGGCCCGGCGTGTGGATCACGCGCACGCGCAACGCGCCAAGGCGCAGGTCGTCGTCGTGCTCCAGCGTGAATTCCGGCTTGCCTGGCAGCCGCGGCTCGTCGGCGGGATGCACGCCGACCGGCAGGTCGGTGAGACGTTTGAGGTCCGCGTATCCGGCGATATGGTCGGGATGCGTGTGCGTGACGAGCACGCCCTTCACGCGGAAGTCGCGCGCCTCCGCGAGCAGCCGCTCGAACTCGGCGGGCGCGTCGACGATGTAAGCCTCGCGGCTCTTGGGGTCGGTGATGACGTAGCCGTTGTTGTCGTAAGGCCCCATGCCGGCGACCTTGAAGAGTTGGAATGGGCCATCGAACACCAGCGCCATGGCTCGCCTCCCGGGTGTTTGCATCGGAGTATAGACCGGTGGAGTTACAATCCGCGTAACCCACTAAAAGGCAGGCCATGGAACTGGAACCGGGCATCCATCAACTCACCTTTGGCCGCGAGCCGTTCGCCGGGTTTCCGTCGCCGAACGCATTCCTCGTTTGCGGCACGAGGGTCTCGGTGCTGATCGACGCGGGCTGGGACGACGAGCGCGACCACCAGGCCCGCATGGCCTACATGCGGCAGGTGGGGGCGCCGCCTGTCGCTCAATTGCTGGTGACGCACCGGCACGCCGACCATGCCGGCGGCGCGCTCCGCATGCGCGCGGCCACCGGATCGCCCATCGCGGCGCACGCCCTCGACAAGGACGCCATCGAGAGGGAACGGTTCGCCGGGCGCGGCGAGGTGGACCTGCTGTTGAAGGAGGGCGACAGCATCCCCCTCGGCGGGCTCACGCTCCATGTGCTGTTCACGCCGGGACACACGGCCGGCTGCCTGGCCGCCTACCTTCCGGAGCGTGGCGCGCTGTTCACCACCGACACGGTAATGGGCATATCCACGACCGTCGTGCGCCCCAACGAGGGCGACCTTGGGCAGTATGCCGAGGCGCTCGACGCGCTGCTCGCCATCGGAGCGAAGACGCTCTATGCCGGCCACGGCCCCGCCGTGCGGGACCCGGAAGCGCGGATTCGGACGCTGATGCGCCACCGTCAGGAGCGCGAGGAGCAGCTGCTGGCGGCGCTGGCGTCGGGGCCGGCGAGCGTGCCGGGCCTGCGGGAGCGCATCTATGGCGAGCTGTCGGCGGCGCGCGTGCCGCTGGCGGAGGCGCAGGTGCAAAGCGGGCTCGCCAAGCTGGTGCGCGAGCGGCGCGCGAAGGCAACGGATGACGGCTATGTCCTGGCGTAGGCGGCGACGTGGCGCCCCGTGCTATCCTTCGCCCGCTATCCTTCGAATGGGAGTGCGGCCGTGACAACCGTGGCGCCAGCGCAGACTAAGATCTACCCGGTCACCGCGACGATCAACACCAAGGGCCACCTCGTCATCGGCGGGTGCGACACGGTCGCGCTGGCTCAACAGTTTAGCACGCCGCTTTACATTTACGACGAGGCGACACTGAAGCTCATGGCGCGCGGGTTCATCGACGCGTTCCGGTCGCGCTACCAGCGCACGCAGGTGGTGTATGCGAGCAAGGCGTTCATCAACGTCGGCCTCGCGCGGCTGCTGGCGGGCTACGGCCTGGGGTTCGACGTCGTTTCGGGTGGCGAGGTGGCGGTGGTGCGTGCCGCCGGCGTGGAGCCGGCCAAGCTGTTCTTCCACGGCAACAACAAGACACCGCAAGAGCTCCACGAGGCGGTGGCGGCGGGCATCGGCCATATCGTCGTCGATAGCTTCCACGAGCTGGACCTGCTGGACGGCATCGCCGCGCGCGAGGAGCGCAAACAGAACATACTAGTACGCGTGTCGCCGAGCGTCGACCCCCACACACACGCGCACACCACGACAGGCATCCTCGACAGCAAGTTCGGGTTCCCCATCGAGACGGGGCAAGCCGCGGAAGCCGTGCGCCGGGCCATCGCCTCGAAGAACCTGGAATTGCAAGGGCTGCACTTCCACCTCGGTTCGCCCATCTTCGAGCTGGAGCCGTATGCCGAGGCCATCGGCGTCGTGCTCCGGTTCGCGTCGAAGATGCGCGAGGAGGGGTTGCAGCTGCGCCGCTTCAGCCCCGGCGGCGGGTTCGCCATCGCCTACACCGAGGCGGACCACCCGCCAGCGCCCGAGGCCTACGCCGAAGTGATCGTGGACGCGTTCCGGCAGGGGCTCAGCGACTACGATCTGCCCGACCCGGAGCTGATCGTCGAGCCGGGGCGCGCGATCGCGGGCCGGGCCGGCGTCGCGCTGTATACCGTGGGCGCCACCAAGGAGGTGCCCGGCATCCGCACCTACGTCGCGGTGGACGGCGGCATGGGCGATAACATCCGGCCGGCGATCTACGGCTCGAAGTACGTGGCGACCGTCGCGAACCGCGCCGCCGAAGCGCCTTCGACGACGGTGACGATCGCGGGTAAATACTGCGAATCAGGAGACGTGCTGATACGGGACGCGAAGCTCGCGCCGGTGCAAGCCGGCGACCTGATCGCGATTCCCGCGTCCGGCGCCTACGCGCCGTCGATGGCGAGCAATTACAACCTGAACGGGCGCCCGCCGATCGTGGTCGTGGCCGATGGCAACGCGCGGCTCATCCGCCGGCGCGAAAGCTACGCCGACCTCATGATCGGTGACGTGCTGTAGCCCATGTTCCGCGTTCACGGACACGCGCTCGCCGTGCGGTATTTCGAGCGCAGCCTTCGCGAGGGGCGCCTGCACCACGCCTATCTGCTGGCCGGGCCCGCGCATGTCGGCAAGATGACGCTCGCCTTGCAGCTGGCCGCCGCCGCCGAGTGCGAGGGCGTCGACCCCCCGTGCGGCACGTGCAAGCCGTGCCGGCGCGTGGCCTCCGGGCAGCATGCCGACGTGCGCGTCATCGCCGTCGACCCCACCGGAGGCGAGGACGGCAAGGGCCCCAGGACGCAGATTGGCATCGACGCGGTGCACGACGCCATCGGGGCCGCCCACCTGCGTCCCTACGAGGGCAAGCGGCACGTCTTCATCGTGCAGGATGCCGACCGCATGAGCGCCGACGCGGCGAACGCGCTGCTCAAGCTGCTGGAGGAGCCGCCGCCCGACGTGCTCTTCTTGCTCCTGTCGACCGACGCGCCAAACGTGCTGCCGACCGTCCGCTCGCGGTGCGCGCTCGTCGATCTGAAGCCGCTGCCCGTGGCCGAGGTCGCGCGGGTGCTGCGCGAGGAGCACCACGTCGACGCCGAGCATGCGGAGTCGTTGGCGCGGCTGTCGCGCGGCTGCATCGGCTGGGCGATCGAGGCGTCGCAAGGCTCGGCATTGCTCGCGGCGATGCAGCAACGGCTGGAGAAGATCGCCGACATCGTGGAGGGAGACCTGGAGACGCGGTTCGCCTATGCCGACGAACTGGCGCGGCGGTTCCAACGCGACCGCGCCGCCGGCCGCGACGAGCTCTACCTGTGGCTGCGATGGCTGCGCGACATCATGCTGACGCAGCAAGACCGTGGCGACGGGATCGCCCACCTGACCTGGCGCGACACGCTGGCTCGCCAGGCGGCCGCCTTCACGCCGGCGCAGGTCGTCCGGTGGCTCCATGGCGTGCTCGAAGTGCTCGAAGACGTCGACCGCAATGTCAACACTCGGCTCGCGCTCGAAGTGATGCTCCTCGAGGCGCCCGCCGTGGCACCGGCGGCTTCCGCCTGACGTTCACGGCTTCTACACCCGCGTCGCGGCTTTTTGCACGGCGAGTTCACGGGTGCCGCGTAGTATGGGATGGTGCCGGGCCACGGCCTATTTTCACGCGGGAGCGTGTTCATGTTGGCACAGGGCGTTTCTCGGACCGCGACCCGAGTCGTCGGCGTCCGGCAGCGGGCGAGGCACGAGGCGACGTATTGCGATCCGGCGACCAGGAGTTCCCCGCCGGCGCGGCGGTCGTCGTCGAAACGGCGCACGGCTTGGACGTGGGCCCCGTGATTCTGGAGCCGCGGCTGCTGGTGCACCGCGACTCGATGCTGCCGCTGCTGCCGGTGCTGCGCCTTGCCACCGACGAGGATTTGGCGCACCGGAAGGGGCTGGACCTCCACGAGAAGGAGGCCTTGGTGCTCGCCAAGATCAAGGCGAAGCAGCTCGGCCTGCCCATGAAGTTCAGTTACGCCCGCTACAGCCTGGACGGACGCAAGCTGCTGCTGGAGTTCACGGCGCCCGAGCGCGTGGACTTCCGCGAGCTGCTCCGCAGGCTGGGCGCGTCGCTGCAGGCGCGCATCGAGCTGCGGCAAATCGGCGCGCGCGACGAAGCCAAGAACGTCGGCGGCATTGGGCGTTGCGGCCAAACATTGTGCTGTTCCACCTGGCTCACGAAGTTCGAGGCGATCTCGGTCCGCATGGCGAAGGAGCAATCGCTTCCCGTCAGCGCCGAGCATCTCGCGGGCATGTGCGGCAAGCTGAAGTGCTGCCTGTGCTATGAGCACGAAACCTACCGCGAGATGAACAAGCAGCTGCCCAAGATCGGCTCGCGCGTGACGACGGCCGAAGGCCACGGTAAAGTGATCGTCGGCCACCCGCTGAAGGGCACCGTGTCGGTGCTGCTCGACCGTCGCTCGCCGGAAGATGCGATGCGCACTATCGAGCTCCCGTGCGCCGACGTTCGCCCGGAGTAGGCCCGGCGCCATCGACGCGCTTCCCTCGTCTTCCGTAAGATCCGAGAAGACTTGGCCGAGTGGGAGCGATTGCCGGTGGACGAGCAGGAGCGGGTCGTCGGCCGGCGCAAGGCCGACAGCGCGCCGCTCGACATCGGCGGGGGCGAGGGCGCGCCGCTCGACAGTCACAAGGAAAAGAGCAGCGTCACGATGGCGGACGGCACCGAGGTCGAGATGCTGCGGCGCAGCTTTCCCTATGCCGACGAGCGCGAGGCGGGGCTGCTGTTCGTGTGCTTCGTGCGCGACCCGGCGCAGTATGAGGCGGTGAAGAACCAGATGGTGAGCCCGGCGACGAATGGGCGGCACGTGGGGAAGGACGCGATCGAACGTTTCTACACGGCGGTCGCGGGTGGGTACTACTTCGTGCCGCCGCTGTCCGATCGCGATGGCTACATCGGCGATTTCTTCTTCGCGTGACGCCCGACGGCGGCCGGTTCACGGGCAGGCAACGACGCGTTAGGCGGAGGCGGCGGTGACGATGGTGGAGCCGTTGTTGGAGGAGGCGGCGGAGAGTGAAATCACGTGGGGCGCGGTGCCGAGCTTGTCGAGCCAGGGGATGTAAGGACGCCACTCGTCGGGCAGTTGCCGGTGCATGAAATGGGCATAGGGGTTCAATCGCGGCGCTTGCGGTTCCCGTCTCAGCCTCATCCCGGCCTCTTTCGGGGTCCTGCCCGCCTTACGATGATTGCACGTGACGCAGGCCGCCACGACATTCTCCCAGGTGTGCGGGCCGCCTCGCACGCGCGGCATCACATGGTCGAGCGTGAGGTCGCGTCCTTGCCTCCCGCAATACTGGCAGGTGTAGCCGTCGCGGAGGAACACCTCGCGGCGCGACATGCGCCGGTTGAACACCGGCCGTCGCACCATGCTTACGAGACGGATGACGGTGGGGATCGGAAACGCGGAGCCGGCGGTGCGGAGTTCGCCCCGGCCGTTCTCCAGCAACCGTGCCTTGTCGCGCATGAGCAACACCACGGCCCGACGGACTCCGCAGATGCTCAGCGGCTCATAGTTCTGGTTGAGTACCAAGACAGGTAGGCTCACGTTGCTATCCAACAACCGGTGGCTTCGTCGCGACCATCATAGGCCGAAGCGAATCGCCGGCGCAACGCGAATCCCGTGCGACGGCCCTTGGTTTAGCCTGACGTGAGCCCGCCGACCTTATCGTCGATCAGGTCCTTGCCCTGTTGCAGGAGGTCCTTCACGCGCTGGAACTCCTTCGGCATGAGCGCGGTGATGAACCCCGTCCGCTCGGCGAGCGGGCCGGCGAGCGTCGACGCCTGCACGGCCTTCTCCATGGAGGAAAGCGGCACGAGCCCGAACGCCGTGACCAAGGCCGTGGCCGCCAGCGCGCCCGTGAGCACGCCGACCGCCAGCCCGGCCGCATGGTCGACCCAGCCGAGCATCAGCACGTTGAGCACCGTCTTCACGGCGCGGCCAACCAGCCAGGCGCCGACGAAGACGAGCAGGAACACGGCGGCGAAGCCGGCGGCCTTCTGAATCGACTCGCTCTCGATGAAGGTCATCAGGTCGGCGGCGGCGGTGTATAGGCGGCTGGCGGCGATGACGCCAAGGAGCAGCCCCACGAGGGTCACCGCCCACCGGATGACGCCGTTGCGCCAGCCGAAGAAGGCGGAGATGGCGATGACGACGATGATGACGATGTCGACCCAGTTCATGTGCCCGGTCTCCTGGGGGCGCGTTGGCCGCGAGCGTGTCGCGGCCACAGGCTGAGACTATAGCCGTCCGCGAAGACGGCGGGCAATGAACTTGGCTGGCCGTTATGGTGAAACTACACGAAGAAAATGGGATTATCGCGCGTGATCACGCGCGTCTCCGCCTTCATCCCATCGCGGACGTATTTGGGCAAGCCCAGCAGGCCGTGGTGCGCGATGCCGTCGTAGTAGCGCAGCGGCGACGCGAGGCGCTCGGCGATGCGACGGTCGATCTCCTCGGCGCTGATCTTGCCGAGGTCCGGGGAATCCGCCATGCCGGCGGCCTGGAACCCCCAGGTGCTGACGAATGCCGGCATGTAGACGCGGTACGGGTGGACGTGGTGGAACGCGGTCGCCACCGTCTTGTGGATGGCGGTGAACACGTCGGTGTAGTTCACGGGGCCGCAAGGGCCGGACTGCAGCACCGTGAGGCCACCGGGGTTGAGCCGCCGTTGCACCAGCTTATAGAAGTCGACGGTATAGAGCAGCCACGCCGGGCCACCCTCCAGCGGGTCGGGGATGTCGATGATGATGACATCGAAATGCTCGTCCGTGTCCTCCAGGTACTTCAGCGCGTCATCGTGCAGCAGCGTCAGGCGCGGGTCGTCGAACGCGCCGGCGTGGTGGTTCGGCAGGTATTGCTTGCACAGGTCGACGACCTCTTTGTCGAGGTCGACCATCACGCACTTGGTCACGGTGCGGTGGCGCAGCACCTCGCGGGCTGTCGCGCCCTCGCCGCCGCCGGCGATAAACACCGTGCGGGGGTTGGGGTGGGCCACCATCACCGGCTGCACCAACCCCTCGTGGTAGACCCATTCGTCGGCCTCGGACGACTGCGTCTTGCCGTCGAGGACGAGCATGCGGCCGTATGACCCGGTTTCCAGCACCTGGGCATGCTGAAACGGCGTCTGGCCCTGGTGGAATATCTTCTTGAGGCCGGAGGCGTGCACCAAGTCCGGCGTGATGACTTCGAGGTACCACGTCGTGTGGTCGGGCGGGAAAAGCATTTCCAGTCCTATCTGTTCCTGATTGACGCAGGGATGTTCAAGGTGCCGCGCTCGATCTTCGTGATCTCCGGGTCCCTCGATTCGAAGTCACGGATGATGAGCCGCGCGGCGTCGATGGGGTCGAACGACTCTCCGCAGGTGAAGATGTCCACCGCGGCATAGCCGTACTCGGGCCACGTATGAATGGATAGGTGCGATTCGGCGATCGCGATCACACCCGTCACGCCTTGCGGGCTGAACTGATGGAAGATGTGGTCGATGATGGTCGCGCCCGTCTCGCTGGCGGCATTGAGCAGCGACGAGCGGATGAACGGCAGATCGTTCAACTTCTCCGGGTTGGAGTCCCGAAGTTCAAGCAGGATGTGCCTTCCGAGTGCGTTCACTCACAAAGCCCCCCTTTACGAGGAACTAGCGCTAAAAAAACGCGCAGAGGTTCAGAGTATCAAAAAGGGATGGGGGCATTCAATAGTTTTCGGCATGGATATCGGGCGAAGGCATCAGCGCAGCCAAGCTGCCGCGGTAAGCCCGGCCCACTTGCCGTATTGGCCGAAGAGCAACGATGCGCGCTCCGCCTTCGCCGGGTGGTGTATCGTCGCCGACCGTGGAAGGTCCTGCAGCACGGCCGCCGTTTCGAGCGTCGGCGTGCCCACCACCAGCAGCGGCACGTCTTGCTCCTCCGCGCGCGAGGAGACGTATTGCGGAGGCTGCTTGACTCCCGTGAGGATGAGGCAAGCGAGCGGGAAGTTGAGCGCCGACATCTGCAAGTCGGCGCGGCCGCCGCGCACGATGACGGCCTGGTTCGGATACCGGCCAAAGTAGTTGCCGCCCCATTCGAGGAACAGCCCACCTATCATGAAGTGCTCCACGAGGCGTTCGCTCTCCTGGGGCGCCGTGAAATAAGCGGCGCCGATGCGCGACGCTATTTGACCGACGGTGGGCGCGAGCAACAGGCGGTCCTCCGGCACGATGCCGAGCGCGGGGACGCCGGCAGCAGTCAGTTCCGAGGCCAGGCGCTCGGATGCGTCATGCTGGCCGTACAGCGTGCGTCGATTGATGACGACGCCCGCGAGCCGCGTGCCGAACGCCGCGCGCCAAACCGACGCGTCGGCTTGGCCCAGAGCACGAGCGTAGGGCACGACGCCGATCACGGTGGCCTGCAACCGCTCGGCGAAGGCCGCCGTGCCCTCGACGGTAAGCGGCAGGCCCTCGACCACGGTGACGTCGGCATCCTTCGCGACCGCCCGCACCCGCGTCTCGGCGGCGGCGAGCAGCTCGCGCGACGCGCCTTCGGCAACCACCGTGAGCGAAGTGACGGCCGCGGCGCCGGCGAGCAGTGCGGCGTCGGCATCGCCGTCTCGCGTCGACAGCGGCTTGATCGCGACCACCCGGTGGCCTCTCGCGCGAAGGGCGCCGGCTATGCCCATGGCGGTGGCGGTGGCGCCGGCTCCGGGGCGCGATCCGGCGATGTAGAGAACACCCATGTGAGCGGGTCAGCCTTTCGAAGAACGTTGCGCGGCGATTATAGAGCGTGCGGCCATATGTGACGAGAAGCACAATCCGTATCGTGGCGCGGTTGTGGGTGGTGGCGGCGTCCGATATACTCCCAGTTTGGCAGGAGGATATGAGCAAAACGCCCCTTCACCAAACCGTCACCGTCCGCGTTCCGGCCACGAGTGCGAACCTGGGGCCCGGCTTCGATTGTTTGGGCATGGCCCTGGGCATGTGGAACCGCATACGCCTGCGCTGGGGCGGCCCCACGGCCATCACCGTCCACGGCGACGGCGCGGGACACCTCCGCACGGACTCGTCGAACCTCATGTACCGCGCGGCGCAGCTGATCTTCGCCGAGTTGGGGCATGAGGGCGCGGAGGTCCGCATCGAGACGTGGCAAGACATTCCACTGTCGCGCGGCCTTGGCAGCTCGTCCGCCGCCATTGTGGGCGCGATGGTCGCGGCGAACGCGCTGTTCGACTTCCCCGTGTCTCCGCCACGGTTGCTCCAACTCGCGACCGATCTGGAAGGCCACCCGGACAACGTGGCGCCCGCGCTGCTGGGCGGATGCGTCGTGGCCGTGCGCGACCACGAGAAGGTGCTCGCCGCGCCGATCCCCCTGCCCACCGACCTGCAATGCGTGGTGTTCATTCCGGAGATGCCGCTGGCGACAAAGAAGGCGCGGTCCGTGCTGGCGCCGCAGCTGTCGCGCGCCGACGCCGTGTTCAACATCGGGCGGGCGGCATTGCTCGTCGCCGCGTTCGCGACGGACCATCCCGAATACCTCGGCATCGCCACGCAAGACATGCTCCACCAGCCGGCGCGGCAGACGGTGTACCCCGAGATGAAGCACCTGTTCGCGGCGGCGCGGAAGGCCGGGGCGCGCGGCGTGTTTCTGTCCGGTGCGGGGTCGTCCGTCATCGCACTCACGACGAAGGGCGAGCACCGCGCCATGACCATCGGCTATGAGATGGCCGACGCCGCCGACAAACTGCGGTTTCCCGGCGCGTTCCGCGTACTCGAGCCGTCCGCCGTGGGGGCGCAGGTGCTTGCGTTGGGCGTGGAGGACTAGATGGCCGTGATCGTGCAGAAATACGGCGGCAGCTCGGTGGCGAACGCCGAGCGCATCCGCAATGTGGCGCGACGCATCCAGCGCGCGCACGCGGCGGGCAATCAGGTCGCCGTGGTGGTCTCGGCGATGGGCGACACCACGGACGAGCTCATCGCGCTGGCGGCTTCCGTTTCCGCCAACCCGGACCCGAGGGAGATGGACTTGCTGCTGTCGACCGGCGAGATCGTGTCCTGCACGCTGGTCGCGATGGCCCTGCGCGACATGGGCGTCGGCGCCGTGAGCATGAGCGGCGAGCAGGCCGGCATCCGCACCGACAGGCTGCACGGTAAGGCGTCCATCGTCGCGCTCGACCCAGCCCGGGTGCGGTATGAGCTCGACCAGGGGCGCGTCGTCATCGTCGCCGGCTTCCAGGGCGTGAACGAGGAGATGGACGTCACCACGCTGGGCCGGGGCGGCTCCGACACGACGGCCGTGGCGCTGGCAGCCGCCTTGGGGGCCAGCCTCTGCGAGATTTACACCGATGTCGAGGGCATCTACACCGCCGACCCGCGCATCGTGCCAACGGCGCGCAAGCTCACCGAGCTGGGCTACGAGGAGATGCTGGAGTTGGCAAGCTACGGCGCCAAGATGCACCCGCGCTCGATCGAGCTCGCCGCCTGGTACAAGATCCCCGTGTTGGTGGCCCACAGCGTGAAGGATGCGCCCGGGACGCTGATCCATGACATCGCCGGAGGTGACGGGGTGGAGATAACCAAGAAGGTGCGCGGCGTGACCTACGAGAAGGGCGTCGCGCGTATTACCGTCCGCGCGGTGCCGGACCGGCCCGGCATCGCCGCGTCGCTGTTCGATCCGCTGGCGGCCGCCGGTGTGAGCGTCGATACCATCGTGCAGAATGCCAGCGCCGAGCGGCTGACGGACCTCTCCTTCACGGTGGACAAGGTCGACCTGCACCGCGCGCTGGACGTGGTGAGGCCGGTCGCTCAACAAATGGGAGCGAAGGACGTCGTGAGCAACGACAGCCTCGGCACGGTGAGCATCGTGGGCACCGGCATGCAGAACGCGCCGGGATATGCCTCGACCATGTTTCGCTCGCTGGCGGACGCGAAGATCAACATCGAGATGATCACCACGTCGCAAATCCGCATCACCTGTATCGTCGGCGAGGCGCAAGTGCCGGCGGCCGTGCGGGCGCTGCACAAGGCCTTCGAGCTCGACGCCGCGAGCTAGCCGGCGCATCGTCCTCGCGGTCCGGCGGCCGCGCACCTCGCGCCGTGGCGACCCATGCGCCGCCGCGCTCATCCACGCTCGCGCTGGCTCATCGTGAACACCTCGCGGCCAAGCGCAAAGTGCGCGTGGATTCGTCGAAAAACCCCTTGACTGACTTTTCACCACGCTCAAAACTAGCCTCGTCTCCCTTGAGAAAGGCGTCACTGTCGGCAGGCCGGGGCCCGCGAGTTAGTTATGGTTGAATGGAATGCGGAAAGCGGTGCCTCGTGGTGAGCATTGAGCGGCTACTTCGAAACGCACGGGTGATCGCCGTCGTCGGGCTCTCCGACAGGCCGGAACGAGCAAGCCACGACGTGGCCCGGTATCTGCAATCGCAAGGCTACCGCGTGATACCGGTGAACCCCCACCTCACGGGCCCCGTCCTGGGCGAGCAACCTTATCCGGACCTGCGCTCCGTGCCGGTGAGCGTGGACGTGGTGGACATCTTCCGAAAGGCCGAGGACGTTCCGCCGGTCGTGGAGGAGGCGATCGCGACCGGGGCGGGAGAGGTGTGGATGCAGCTCGGCATCGTGAACGAAGCGGCGGCGGCGAAGGCCCGTGACGCGGGGGTCGACGTCGTGATGGATAAATGCATGAGAGTTGAACACCGCGAGTTAGTCCGCCAGGGCAAGTTGCCCGGCAAGGGCTGACCGCCAAAATCGAACGAAGGACGCGTGACGACAGATTGCATGGTGACCCAACTCGATGAACGGACAAAACTGATACGTGAGAAATCGCGCGAGGCAATCGGCCTGGCGATGGAGAGCCGCTGGCAGGAGGCGGCGACGGTGAACCGCGAGTTGCTCGAACTCGACCCGAGCGACATCGACGCGTCGAACCGTCTGGGGAAGGCACTGCTGGAAGCGGGCGACTGCGCCGCGGCCCGGGAGGCGTTCGGCTACACCCTCCGCATAGCGACAGGCAACACCATCGCGAAGAAGAACCTGGAGCGCATCGACGCGTTGGGCGGCAACATCCGCCAGGCCTCGACCCAGCGCATCACGCCACAACTGTTCATCGAGGACAGCGGCAAGACGACGCAGGTGCCGTTGCTGGCACCCGCCCCCCATGAGCAACGCTCGACCATCGCCGGGGGAACGTCGGTCGAGTTACGCAAGCAGGGCGATACGCTAGCCGTCCACGATGGCTCGTCGGGGCAATACCTGGGCCTGCTGCCGCCGCTGCTGGGCGCACGTCTGGCGAAGCTGCTGCAGGCCGGCAACCGCTACGAGGGCGCCGTCTCGTCGAACACGCCGGAGCAGATCACCGTGCTGCTGCGCGAGACATTCCAGCACCCCTCGCAGCGCAACGTCGTGTCGTTCCCAACGCGCGAGCGCATCGCGCAGCCCGTGGCGGAGCCGCCCCGGCAACAAGACGACGACGATGACGCGGATGCCGTGACGGCCGCCGCCGCGGGCGACTGGGCCGCCGAGGAAGAGGATGTCTTCTCGGAGGATCTCGACGTCGACGAGGACGACGAGGCCATCGAAGGCGAAGTCGATGACGAGGACGACGCCGATGACGAGGAAGATAAATAGCGCCGCCATCGCGCCTACGGCCCGCCCCACCCTGTCCGGTTGAAGCTACATCGGCCCCCCCCGGCCGTCGAGCCCGCGCCGCCTCGTATAATGGCGATAACCGTCCTTTCGCGGGGTACCATCTCCATGCCCACCGTTGTCGTCACGGCCTCCAACGCCGAGGAAGGCGCGCCATACGTCGCCGCCGTGGAGCGCCAAGGCGCCACGGCTCGCTTGATCACGCCTGGCACCTTCAAGGGCGTCGCGCTGGCGATGGGTGGCGCCGGCGGCATGCTGCTGTGCGGCGGCGTCGACGTGCATCCCAAGTATTACGGTGAGCGGATCGACCCGTCCGCCCACGTTGAGACGTGGCCGGAGCGCGATGAGATGGAGTTGGCCCTGCTCCGCGAGGCGCTCGCTCATGACATGCCGGTGCTGGCGATCTGCCGCGGCATGCAGTTGCTCAACGTGGCGTTCGGCGGAACGCTCATCCAGCACTTGCCCGACCATGGGTCGGGCAGCGGCGAGAAGAACGGGCAGCCAGTGACACACACGATTTACGTGACGCCGCCAAGCAAGCTCGCGGCTATCGTTGGGGGCGGCGCGTTCTACAAGGTGAACTCGTGGCACCACCAAGGATTGAAGGAGCGCAACCGCGCGCCGGGACTGCTGTCCACCGCCTACCATCCGGAGGACGGCGTGGTGGAAGGCCTGCAAAGCACGAAGCACGCTTGGGTGATCGGCGTGCAGTGTCACCCGGAGCGTGAGACCGAGGTGCCCAAGAGCTTCCAACGGCTGTTCACCAGCTTGAACGCTTGGGCGGACGAATTCGAAACATCGGGAGCGCGCACGTGAAGGTGAACCGCGAGGCATGCGACCACGCCCAGATCACGCAGGAGGGCCGCTGCGTCAAGTGCGGCCTTCAATTCGTCGAGGCGTGGCGAGAATCGCGGTACGGCCGAACGGCTATCCTCCGGCGGAACCTGGCGCTGGGCATCATCATCGCGGCGTTATTCGTGCTCGCCGGCAACTACTACGGCCCCTTGTGGTTCAACATCGGCGTCGCCGTGGCCGTCTTCTTCGGCGCGCGCGCGATGGTCGGCGTCAACGACCTGCTGACCCCACGCGGGTTCTATCAAGGCCGGCTGCAGAAGCTGTATCCGGTGTGGGCGTTCAATATCTACTCCCCGCACCGCACCTTCATGGTCGTCGGCAAGGGCAAGTTTCCAATTGCGCGGTCCGTCTACGAGCAGTTCCGCGAGGGCGACCTGCTGCTGGTCGAGTTCCTCCGCTGGTCGAAGCTGCCGATCGCGCTCTACAAGGCTCGCTCCTAGGAGCCGCGGCCCGGCCGTCCATCCATAGGACACTTGTTCTATGCGATGCCCATCGCTCGCTTCATGATGCCGTTTAAGGTATACTGAGAAACGGCATTTTCCGTGCCATTCGTGCGTGTCACGGCGCACCCCTCAGTCTCTCGCGGAACCTCCGCGCCGGTATGCGTCTGTCCGTCCACGGCCGTTGTCGAAAGGAGCATCCATGACCTTGGCCAACCCAGGCAGGATCGAGTCTCGCCAGATCGCGCAGGAGATGCGCGAGGCGTATCTCGACTACGCCATGAGCGTCATCGTCGCCCGTGCCTTGCCGGACGTGCGCGATGGCCTGAAGCCCGTCCAGCGCCGCATCTTGTTCGCGATGCAGGGCATGGGGCTGCGCCCCGGAGCATCGTACAAAAAGAGCGCCGGCGTGGTCGGCGAGGTGCTGGGCAAATACCACCCCCACGGCGACGCGCCGGTGTACGACGCGTTGGTGCGCATGGCGCAGGACTTCTCCATGCGCCATCCCCTCGTCGACGGCCAGGGCAACTTCGGCTCGGTGGACGACGACCCGCCGGCGGCGATGCGGTACACGGAAGCCCGCCTCGCCGCGATCGCGGAACAGATGCTCGTCGACATCGACCGCAACACGGTCGACTTCACGGACAACTACGACGGCTCGCAGCGTGAGCCGATGGTGCTGCCCGCCCGCCTGCCCAACCTGCTCGTGAACGGCGCGGCCGGCATCGCGGTGGGCCTTGCCACCAACATACCGCCCCACAACCTTCGGGAAGTGTGCGACGCGATCATCCATCTGATCGACCATCCGGACGCGACCGTCGACGAATTGATGAAGTTCGTGAAGGGGCCGGATTTCCCGACCGCCGGCATCATCATGGGCCGCGAGGGCATACATCAGGCCTATCACACAGGGCACGGGCGCATCACCGTGCGGGCCCGCGCCGCCGTGGAAGAGGCCGAGCGCGGAACTCGCCAGCGCATCGTCGTGACGGAGCTGCCCTACCAGGTGAACAAGGCCGCGCTCGTCGAGAAGATCGCGAACCTCGCCAAGGAGAAGCGCATCGACGGCATCTCCGAGGTGCGCGACGAGTCCGACCGCGAGGGCTTGCGCGTGGTGGTGGAGCTGCAACGCGGCGCTTCGCCGTTGCAGGTGTTGAACAACCTGTATCAGCACACCCCCATGCAGAATGCGTTCCATGTCAACATGGTCGCGCTCGTCGATGGTCAACCGCGCACGCTCACCCTGCGGACCGCGCTGCACCACTATGTCGAGTTCCGGCGGGTCGTGGTGCGCCGGCGCGCCGAGTATGACCTGGGCAAGGCACGCGAGCGCGCCCATGTGTTGGAAGGCCTCCGCATCGCGCTCGCCAACCTCGACGCGATCATCAAGCTGATCCGTGAGTCCGACGATGTCGACTCGGCGCGCGTCGGACTGATGACTCGGTTCGGCCTGAGCGAGATTCAGGCGCAGGCCATCCTCGACATGCAGCTCCGCCGCCTGGCGGCGCTCGAACGCGAGAAGATCGAGCAGGAGTACCAACAGCTGCAAGACCGTATCGCCGACTTGGAATCGCTGCTCGCGAACCCCGTCCGTGTGTTGAGGGTCATCAAGGACGAGACGACGGACCTCCGCAAGAACTTCGGCGAGGACCGGCTCACCGAGATCGCCGATGAAGAGGCAAAGGGCTATACGAACGAAGAGCTGATCGCCCATGCCGATGTCGTGATCACGCTGAGCGACCGCGGCTACATCAAGCGCCTGCCCATCGAGGCCTACCGCCTCCAGCGCCGGGGCGGAAAGGGCGTGCGCGGCCAGGAACCACGCGAAGGCGACGCCGTCGCGCAATTGGTCGTCGCGGACACCCACGATTGGCTGCTGTTCTTCACCGACCGCGGCCGCGTGTACCGTGAGCGCGTCTTCGCCATCCGACAGGACAACAGCCGCCAGTCGCGCGGGCAACACCTCAAGGAATACTTGGAGATCAGCGGCGACGAGCGCGTGACCGCCGTCGTGGACATCGCCGACCCGCAGGCCGACAAATACATCGTCATGGCGACGCGCAAGGGCGAGATCAAGCGCATGGAGTTGCGGATGTTCGCCAACATCCGCAAGAACGGCCTCGCCGCCATGGACTTGGAGGAGGGCGACGAGGTGCTCACGGCCCGCCTGGCCGACGCGCACATGAGCGTCATCATGGTCACGCGCAACGGCAAGGGCGTCCACTTCCCGCTCGACGGCGAGAAGGGCGTGAAGGTGCGCCAAGGGCGTGGCGCGGGCGGCGTGCGCGCCGTGCGCCTGCTGGGTGACGACGAAGTGGTCTCGATGGACGTCGCCACCGAGGACAGCCAGCTGCTCATCCTCACGAAGCGTGGCTATGGCAAGCAGACGCCCGTGAAGGATTTCCGCCAAACAGGCCGCGGGGTGCAGGGCGTCACCGCGTACAAGATCACCGAAAAGACGGGCCCCATCGCGGCCGCGGTCGTGACCGGGCCCGACGTGGAAGAAATCATGGTCGGCTCGTTGAAGGCGATGGTGTTCCGCACCAGCCTGGACGAGATCCGCAGCATGGGCCGCAAGACGCAGGGCGTGAAGGTGATGAGCAAGCTGACCGAGGGAGACGAGGTCATCTCGGCCAGCGCCTTCAAGGAACGGGACGCCAGCGTGCTCCAAGACATGCCCACGCTGGCCGCGCCGTCGGTCAACGGCCGCAACGGCCACAAGACGGCGCCGCAGCTCGCGTTGGGCCTCGACGACGATGGCCCGGAGGCCGCCGAGGATGAGGACGATGAGCCGCTCGACGAAACCGAGGAAGCCGGCGACCCAGACCAGGACGAGGGCGCCTAGGTTCTGATAAACTCCCTCTTGGGGATTCGAGGGCCTCGATGGCATCGGGGCCCTCTCGTTTGCGCGGCGCTGAGTGCCGGCTACTTGCCAGCGGCGCCTTCGTCACCTAGAATCGAGCGATTATGACGCAATACGCAATCATCCACACGGGCGGTAAGCAGTACCGGGTATCACCCGGGGACCACATCACCGTGGAGAAGTTGACGGCGGAGCCCGGCTCCACCGTCGAGTTCGACCACGTCCTCGCGGTGTCGGGCGATGGAGGTCTGACCGTCGGTCAGCCGACCGTCGCGGGTGCCAGGGTCGTCGCCGAGGTGGCCCAGCAGGGCAAGGGCGACAAGGTGGTCGTGTTCAAGTACAAGCGCAAGGTGCGCTATCGCGTGAAGAGCGGCCATCGCCAACAGCTCACCGAGCTGGCGATCAAGGAGATCGTGGGCGGCGACTCGGCGACGGCGCGCGCAAGGAGTTAGTCTCGTGGCACAAAAGAAAGCAGGCGGCAGCAGCAGCAACGGCCGCGACAGTCACGGCCAGCGCCTCGGCGTGAAGCGCTTCGCCGGCCAAGACGTGCGCGCTGGCACGATCATCATTCGCCAGCGTGGCACCAAGGTCGCGCCGGGCCGCAACGTGGGCGTCGGCAGGGACTTCACGCTGTTCGCGCTCGTCGACGGCACCGTCGATTTTGATTACGCATCTAAGGGTAAGAAGCGGGCGAACGTCGTGCCCGTCGGCACCGCTTAGCAGCGGCGAAGTCGCCGAGGAGGAATCGATGAAGACCGAGATCCATCCCAAGTACTACCCGGACGCGCAGGTCGTCTGTATCTGTGGCAACACCTTCACCACCGGCGCGACGCAGCCGCTGATCAAGGTGGAAATCTGCTCGAATTGCCACCCGCACTACACCGGCGAATCGCGCATCGTGGACACCGAGGGCCGCGTCGAGCGCCTGAAGCGCCGCTTCAACCTGAAGTGAGACGAGCCCTGGACCAGAATGCAGTTCGTTCGACCGCCCCGACACCGCTCGGGGCGGTCCTGTAATCGGCGGGGTCGCCGCGCGGCTAGAGGTTACGACATGGCCCAGCAACAACAGTTTACTTATGGCGGACAGGCGGTCATCGAGGGCGTGATGATCCGCGGGCGCCACGTCTACAGCGTGGCCGCGCGCCGTCCCGACGGCACGATTTGCACCGAGCTGAACCATGTGCCGGTGTGGGGCGCCGGCAGCTGGCGGAAGATACCGCTGCTCCGGGGCACGCTCGTCCTCATCGAAACGCTCGTCGTCGGCATGAAGGCCCTGACCTTCTCGGCGCAGATCGCGGCCGGCGAGGAAGGCAAGGAGAACGACAAGCCGATACCGGCGTGGAGCCTCGCGCTGACGATCGCCCTATCGCTCGGCCTTGGCATCGGCTTGTTCTTCGTGCTGCCGCTGGTCATCACCCATTCCCTGGTCGACCGGTTCGTCAGCAACTCCGTCGCCAGCAACTTCACCGAGGGCGTGTTGCGGCTGCTCATCTTCATCGCCTACATCTCGCTCATCGGCATGATGCCCAGCATCCGCCGCGTGTTCGCCTATCATGCCGCCGAGCACATGGCCGTGCACGCGCACGAGCACCGCCTGCCGCTGGACACGGCCAACGTGCGGAAGTTCCCCGCCGCCCACCCGCGCTGCGGCACCGCGTTCCTCCTCACGGTGATGCTGGTGTCCATCGTCGTCTTCGCGCTGCTGGGCACGCCGGCGCTGCCGCTCCGCATCGCGTCGCGCATTTTGCTGATCCCACTCATCGCGGGCGTGAGCTACGAGGTCATCCGCTTCAATGCCCGGCATGAGGCCAACGCGCTGGTGCGGCTGCTCACGCTGCCCAGCCTCGCCATGCAGAAGCTCACCACGCGCCCACCTGACGACCAGCAGATCGAGGTCGCCATCGCGGCGATGAACACGGCCATCGAGGGCGACCGCTCCGCGACAGCCGCGGCGCCGGCGCCCAATCCCTAGACGGCCAAGCCAACCGTCGCGCAGGAGGTCCGTCCATGGGTTGCCTCGCCATCCTCGCGATTCCCACGGCCGGCATCAGCTTCTTTTTCAGCTCTTGGCTCACCATGCTCTTTTGGGGCATTGTCGCCCCCCGACGTGGGGGTCGGGACCATCGGGTACGTCAAGGCGATGGTCGTGACGATCGGGCTTTGGATGGTGGTGGCGCCCCTCATCGGGGCGATGGCCTGGCGGCGGCGCGCCTTCGCGCAGTACCGCCAGCTCTAACGCTTGCCGTCGCGCCGACCGGATGCCGACGTGGCGGAGGGCGCGCGGGCCCGCTCCAGCATCTGTCGCGCCGCTTCGCGCAAGTCCGGCGTGTCGTGCCCCGCCAGCATCAACGCCAACTCGCGCACGCGCTCCTCCGCCCCAAGCATCTCCACCTGGGCGAACGTCCGCTCTTCCAGCACGGCCTTGTCGACCCGGAAATGTCCGTCGGCGAAGGCGGCGATCTGCGGTAGGTGGGTCACGCAAAGCACCTGGCTGTGCCGGCCGAGGCGTGCCATCTTGCGGCCTACCGCCTCCCCAGCGCGGCCACCGATGCCGCTGTCGACTTCGTCGAACACCAGCGTCGGCACGCCGTTGGATGCCCGCAGCGCGCTTTTGATCGCCAGCATCAGGCGGGATGTCTCGCCGCCGGACGCGACGCGGCCAAGCGGTTTCAGCGCCTCGCCGGGGTTGGTGGCAACGAGGAATTCGACCTGGTCGATGCCGCTCGCGGTGAACGCGTAACGCTGCCCGTCGGCACCCGGTATCCCCTGAGCCGATGGCCGTCTCGCGAGCGAGACGGCGAACCGGACGCGGCCGAGGCCGACATCGGCAAGCTCGCTCGCCACCGCCGATTCGAGCGCCGCGGCGGCCTTCCCTCGCGCCTCCGCGAGCGACCATGCCAAGCGCCCCGCCTCGTCCACCGCTCGCTGGAGCTGCCGTTCCAGTTCGGATCGCCGCTCGGCCGAGGTATCCAGCGATTCCAGCTCACGCTGGGCGTTCGCGGCGAAGGCGAGCATCGCCGGAACCGAGTCGCCATACTTGCGCTTCAGCCGCTTGAGGAACTGCAAGCGGTCCTCGATCTCGTCCAACCCTCGCGGGTCTTGCTCGATCGACTCACCGAACGAGCGTATCTCCCGGGCGGCGTCTTGCACCTGGATGAGCGCGGCTTCAAGCACGGCGATCCGCGGCGCCAGGGCGCCCGTCGGGTCCGGCGCGTGCCGCAGCGTTCGCAGCGCGTTGGCGATCAGGTCGCTCGCGTTGCGCCCGCCCTCGTAGAGCACGCGGTAGGCGCCGGCGCACGCTTCCTGAATCGCCCGGGCGTTCGCCAGCACATCGCGGGCTCGGAGCAGCTCGTCCTCCTCGCCGAGAGTCAACTTCGCGGAGTTGATTTCGTTGATCTGGTTGGCTAGCAGGTCGCGACGTTGCTCCGCAAGGCGGTCGTTGGTCGCGATGGACGCGATGGCCTGCTCGATGCGCCGCGCCTCGGCGACGACGGCGGCCACTTCGGCCCGCTGCGGCTGCAGCCCGGCGGAGGCGTCCAGCAGCGCGAGTTGGAAGGACGGCTCCAGCAGCGAAAGGTGCGCGCTTTGCCCATGAATGTCCACGAGCCGGGAGCCGATGGCCTTGATCGCGTGCAGGGGGACGGCGCGTCCGTTCACCCGGCTCGTGGTGCGGCCTTCGCGAGCGATATCGCGGGAGAGAACGAGCACGCCGTCCGCGCCGATCTCCACGCCATGCTCGGCCAGCGCCTCCGGCCAGTCGCCTCCGTCGATAGGCAGGTGGAAGACCGCCTCGACGTAGGCCGCGTTCGCGTCGGAGCGGATGAGGTCGCGGTCGGCGCGGCCACCCAGCACGGCGACGAGCGCGTCGACCAGCAGCGATTTGCCGGCGCCGGTTTCGCCGGTGACCACGTTGAATCCAGGGCCCAGGCTCAGCCGGGTCTCTTGAATCACTGCGAAGTTACGGACCGAGAGTTCGGCGAGCATGATTGCCATTGCGCGGGCCCGGCTGTCGTCATTATAGAGAGCCGGTGGCTAGCCGGTCGCGCGCTCGTCTCTTATGGCGAGTAAGGCGCCGGCGAGCAGCAGCGCACCGCCTGGCACCACCGTCCAGCCCGGCACCTCGCCCAGGATTGGGATAGCCAGCAACGTCGCGACGACCGTCTCGCCCCGGACGGCGATGGTCACGACAATGGGCGGCACGTGCGCCAGCGACCAGTTGAGCAGGCTGTGGCCGACAACCTGCGGTAGCAGCGCCGCCAGGGCTATCCAGCCATAGGCGGAGGCGGGCAAGCCCGCGATCGGCGTTTGGAACATCATCGCGACCGCCAGCAGCGTCAGCGCCGCCACCGGGTACACGACGGCGACGTATGGCAGGATGCCGATGTGACCGCGCACTTTCCGTCCCACCATCCAGTAGCCGGCCACCGCCACGGCACCCAGCAGGGCCAGCGCGTCGCCCAGCAGGTGCCGCTCACCCCCGCTGTTGTCCAGGGCCAGCAGGAAGCCGCCCGCCATGGTGAGCGCGATTGCCACGGCCATCGCGCCGCTGACGCGCTCCCGCAAGAAGACGACGGAACCGACGGCCGTGAAGATGGGCGTCGTTGTCACCAGCAGGACGCTGCTCGCGACCGAGGTGTAGTCCAGCGACGTGATCCAGGCGGCGAAGTGCGCCGCGAGGAAGAGCCCTGAAACCGCCAGCCATTTGACATCGTCGCGGGTGAGCCGGCGCAGCCCGTCGCGCGCCAGCAGCAGCGCGCCGCCGGCCACCACCGCCGAGGCGATGAGCATTCGCAGCGCGGCGATCGCGAGCGATGGGGCGTCGGCGAGGCGGATGAAGATGGACGCGCCGGATACGCTGAGGACACCCACGGCCAACCAACCGTAGGTGCCCGTCGCGCGCGCATGTCCGGCGGCCGATTGCTGTTTCGCCACGCTTCAGCCCTTTGCCACGTCGAAACGGAACGGCAGCCGGCGTCAGCCGGGGCTGGCGGCCGTTTGGCGTGAAGCCAGGGTCATCACCTCGTGGATGTTCGAGGCCTGGTCCAGTCGCCACGCGGCTTCCAGCAGCCGCTCGGCCTGCTGCTCGTCGAGCACCTCGGTCGCGAGCGCGCGGAACTTCGCCTCCAGCGCCGCGTCCGACATCGGGTTCTTGGGGGAGCCGGCGGCATGCTCGATGTGCATGGACACGACGCGGCCGTCGGTCAGCGTGATCGAGAGGTGTACCTCCTCCTCCTCGATCGACTTGTCCGGCGTCGCCGAAACCTTTGCTCGAACGGCGGAAATGACGGGGTCGAGCACCTTGGCGTCGGTGAACTGCGCGTCGTGGCCGGCGCCGTCGACCAGGGCAGCCGCGGCGCAATGTTGGAACGAAAACTTGCCTTCGAGCCCCACGCGCGGGTTCGGCCTGTTCATCAGCTCCGGCACCAGCGGGTGGGTGCGGGCAGCGATGGACTGCACTTGGTCCGGCTGGAGGTGGTGCCGGTTCCGCAACGCGATGACCGCCTCTTGAATGGGGTGCGAGACGATGCCGTTCGCGTACGGCTTCAGGCCGTTGTTCTTCAGTTCCCACCGCTCGCCGAGCCCGGCCAGCAGCGCCTCCTCGTTGGACTTGCCGCCGCACAGCACGGCCCAGAAGCCGCGCCGCCCGGCCAGGATTTCATCGGTCGAGGTCATGCCCTCCTTGGCGAGCTGCGCCGCCTGCAATCCGTTGCTGGCGGCCTTGCCCGGGTGCAGCGGCTTCCCCGTGCTGCCAAACACCTCGCGGAGGCCGAGCGCCTGCGTACCGGCGAGGCCGAACGCGTGCACCATTTGAGTCGAATCGAGGCCGAGCAGCCACCCGGCGCCGGCCGCGGCGCCAAACGCGCCGACGGTGCCGGTGATGTGCCAACCCTCGTCGTAGTGCCAGGGGTGGGTGGACAGCGCGACACGGCAGCAGGCCTCGGCGCCAAGGGCGAACGCGGCGAGCACGTCGCGGCCGCGAGCCCGGGTCGTCTCCGCGGCGGCGAGCACGGCGGGCCAGGTGGGCGCGGTCGGGTGCAGGACGGTGGGAAAGTGCGTGTCGTCGTAGTCCTGCAGGTGGGCGAGGTAGCCGTTGATGAGCGAGGCGTGGCCGAGGCTCGTCCGCATGCCGCTGCCGATGACCGTGGCGCGCGGGTTGCCGCCTTCGGCCCTGGCCCATGCCTCCAGCGTGCCGGCGGTGGGGTGGCGGGACGCGGAGAGCGAGATCGCGAGCAGGTTGATGAGGGTACGCGTCGACTCGTGCAAGACCCAATCGGGAATCGCGTCGGCCTTCGTGTCGATCACGAACTCCGCGAGCGTCTTGGTCGGCGGCATATGGGCCTCCAGCGACGGCCCCTGGAGCCTGCGCGCTCGGTGGGCCGGGGTGTTATCCGCCGAGTATAGCGCACGGCTATGCCGCCAGCGCCGCCCCGGAATGCCGACGGGCCGCCCGCCCCGCATGTTGCGCGCGGGCGAGCGGCCCGTCCCCTGCCCGTTGGTTGTTCCGCTGGGCAGCGATTGCCGCCTAGGACGACTTGACGAAGCGCTCCGAGCCGTCGGAGCTGGGCGAGAGCACGCGGATGCCCGTGCGGACGGTGCTGAGGATGTTCGCGACCTCTTCCTCCAGCTTCGTCAACACCTCGTGGGCATAGGTGTCGGCGTTGGCCTTGCGGTTGCGGGCTTCCATCTCCACGGCTTGCAGCAGGCGCTCGCTTTTCACGTGCGCCTCCTGAACGATCTCGTCTGCGCGCTTCTTCGCGTTCTTCACCAGCTCGTTGTCGTCCACGCGCTTGCCGGCTTCGTTCTCCGCCGCCGCCTTCACGCGCTTGGCGTCGATCATCGTCTGGTTCAAGATCTGCTCGCGGCGGTCCAGCACCTCCTGCGCCTCCCCGATGTTGCGCGGTATCGACAGGCGCATCTGATCCACCAGCTCCAGCAACTTCTCCGCGTCGATCATGGCGCGGCCAGTGATGGGCACCTTTTTGGCGTGGGTAGCCATCGCTTCCAACCGGTCGACCAACTCCAAGATCTCCATGGCTCAACTCCTCGGTTCCGTGTGTTAACTCTTCCGCTGTCCCTGCTTAGCTCTCAACGCCGTGATCACGTTGGGAGGGGCCAGGCTGGTGACGTCACCGCCAAGCCGCGCGACCTCTCGTAACAGGCTGGCCCGCACGTACTGGTACTGCAGGTCCGTCATCAGGCACACCACATCAATGTCCGGCGCCAGCTTCCGGTTCATGAGCGCCATCTCGAACTCATACTCGAAGTCGGCGTTCTTGCGGATGCCGCGCACGATCGCCGTCGCGTTCTGCCTCCTGGCGAAATCGACGACGAGTCCGTGGAAGCTGGTTATCGATACGTTGCTCAAATCCTGAATGGATTCGCGAATCAAGGCCACGCGCTCGCCAGCGGTGAACAGCGTGGGTCGTTCCGGCGCGTCGTAGACGGCAACGACGACGCGCTCGAACAGTTTGGCGGCGCGCCGGATGATGTCCAAGTGCCCATTCGTGACCGGATCGAACCGGCCAGGGTACACCGCGATGGTCACGATGCCGCCTCCGCGTCACGGCGATAGAACGCGAGCGAGGAGTCGCCGTACTGGCGGTCCTGCCACAACACCAACCCGCCACAGCGGCCGGGCACGGCCACCCTGGTGGCGTGGCCCACGATCACGATGGCGTCGGACGTCAATAGCCCCGCGCTCGCCAACTGCTCCACCACTTGCGCAGGGAATGGCTGCGCGTACGGCGGGTCCATCAGCACCAAGTCATACCGCCGGTCGAGCTGGCCCAGCGCCCGCTCCACCTTCATGTGCAGCACCCGGGCCCGGTCCGCCACCTTCGCAGCCGCCAGGTTGGCGCGGATCACCGCCACCTGCCTGGCGTTCGCCTCCACGAAGTCCGAGTGGGCGGCGCCTCTGCTCAACGCCTCGATGCCCAGCGAACCCGTGCCGGCGAACAAGTCCGCCACCTCGGCATCCTCCAGCCCAGACGGCGCCAGGATGCTGAACAGGGCGCTGCGGACGCGATCCATCGTGGGGCGGACGCCGGGAGCCTTGGGCGACTGCAACGGAACGCCCCTGGCTGATCCTCCGGTTACGCGCATGCCGCGCCCCGCGGGACGCCGCACGCCGTTACGAAGTGCATCACGCACGGCATGGTACGGGGGACCATTATCTTGGTCAATGGATTAGATTTGCATGTAAATTTGATTTTAGGCTTCGTTTCATATTCTGCATGGTCGAAAGGCTCACGTTTACACTCGGTGGGCCGCACGGGTAAAATGTCGCGAGCTGAGCAAACGGGCGATGTCGTATCCAAAAGGCGTCGCCTGCGTCTCAGTTTTTTCTTAAGTGTCCGATTCCCGGCTCCAAGACGGCCATTCTTGGGAGGTGTCACGTGGCTCCCGAAGAGACCTACCTCACACCCCAGGGCCTGCGGCAACTCCAGGAGGAGCTCGATCAGCTCCGCTCGGTCCGCCGCCAGGAGGTCGCCGACCGCATCCAAGAGGCCAAGGAGATCGGCGGCACGGTGGACAATGCCGAGTACGAAGAGGCGAAGAATGAGCAATCGTTCGTCGAGGGGCGTATCATCGACTTGGAAGCCATGATTCAAAGCGCCGTCATCATTCCCGATCACAGCAAGTCCAAGGGCGGCACGAAGTCCGGCGTGATCGAGATTGGCTCCATCGTCACCGTGCAATCGGCAGCCGACAACAAGAAGCGGAAATATACCATCGTCGGCACCACCGAGGCGGCGCCGGCGGAAGGGCGCATCTCCAACGAATCGCCCATCGGCCGCGCGCTGCTCGGCAAGAAGGTCGGGCAGACGGTCGAGTTCACGGTGCCCTCGGGCGTGCAGCGCCTCAAGGTGCTGGAAGTCCGCTAACCTGCTCGTGCGCCCACCCAACGCCCTTTCGCACCGGAGCCCCCATGCCGCAACGTGGTGATGAACTGAGGGCGAGCCGCGAAGCCAAGCTCGCGCGACTCCGCGACCGTGGCGTCGACCCCTATCCGCCGCGGTTTCACCGCACCCACACGACGACCGAGGCGGTCGCGCTGTTCGAGCGCACGCCGCCCGGTGAGCCGGCGACGGTGGCCGTGGCGGGGCGTGTCATCCGCATGCGCGGCATGGGCAAGGCGTCGTTCGCCGACGTGATGGACGGCGACGGGCGCATTCAGCTGTTCATGCGCCAGGATGCGCTTGGCGAGTCTTACGGTCTGTTGGAGCAGCTGGACCTTGGCGATTTCGTCGGCGCCACCGGCACGCTGATCCGGACGAAGATGGGCGAGATATCGGTCGAGGTGCGGTCCCTCAGCCTCCTCGCCAAGGCCGTGCTGCCGCCGCCCGAGAAATTTCATGGGCTGCAGGACACCGAGAAGCGTTACCGCCAGCGCTACCTCGATCTCATATCGAACCGCGACGTGCTCGAAGTCATGCGCCGGCGAAGCCGCATCGTGAGCGCCATACGACGCTTCTTCGATGGCCGCGGCTTCCTCGAAGTCGAGACTCCGGTGTTGGTGCCCGTGCCCGCCGGCGCCATGGCCCAACCGTTCGTCACCCACCACAACGCGCTCGACCGGCAGCTGTTCCTTCGCATCGCCACGGAACTGTATCTCAAGCGCCTGATCGTCGGCGGCATGGACAAGGTTTACGAGATCGGCCGCGTGTTCCGCAACGAGGGCATCGACCAGGACCACAACCCGGAATTCACGTTGCTGGAGAGCTACGAGGCCTACGCCGATTACAATGACGTGATGCGCATGGTGGAGGAGCTGGTGCCGTGGGTGGCGCTGGAGGCGCTGGGCACCACGACGATCTCCCACGAAGGGCGGGAGATTCACCTGAAGGCGCCGTGGCCGCGCGTGGACCTGCGCGACGCGGTGCTGCGACACACGGGCATCGACCTGAACCAATACCCGGATGCCCGCTCGCTCGCCGACCGGATGCGCCAGGACAACATACCGGTGACGTATGGCGAAAGCCGCGGGAAGCTGGTCGATAAGCTCGTCGGCACCTACGTCGAACCGAAGTTCATCCAGCCGACGTTCCTGGTGAACTATCCCGTGGAAATGTCGCCGCTCGCGAAGGAGAGCCCGGACAACCCCGGCTACGCCGAGCGGTTCGAGGCGTTCGCCGCCGGCATGGAGATCGCGAACTCCTTCACCGAGCTGAACGACCCGAAGGTCCAACGCGAACGGCTGGAGGAGCAGGAACGCCTCCGCAAGCAGTACCAGGGCGAGGACTTGGACCGGCTCGACGACGATTTCATCACCGCGTTGGAGCACGGCATGCCGCCGACCGGCGGACTTGGCATCGGCATCGACCGCTTGGTCATGCTGCTCACGGGCCAGCCCAGCATTCGCGACGTGGTACTCTTCCCGCAGGTACGAACGCTAGAGTAAGCATGCTCGACATCGACATCATTCGCCGCAACCCCGACCTGCTCCGCCGTGCGCTCGCGCGCCGCAATGAATCGCCGTCCATCGTCGAGGAGATGGCCGCGCTCGATGAGGCCGTCCGTCGCGCGACCGTCGAGGCGGATGAGATGCGGGCCAAGCGTAACTCCGCCAGCAAGGCGATCGGCGAGCTGATGAGGCGCAAGGATGCCGATGCCGCCGCCATCGCGATGCAGCGCGAAGAGGTCCGCGAGCTCGGCGAGCGCATCGCGCAGGCCGAGGCTCTCCAGCGTGAAGTGGCCGAGCGGCTCCGCGGCCTGCTGCTCACCGTCCCCAACATACCGAGGGACGACGTGCCCGACGGCGCCGACTCCTCCGCCAACGTGGTCGTGCGCGAGGAGGGCGTCAAACGCCGCCACGACTTCCCGCTGAAGCACCACTGGGAGCTGTCGGAGAGCCTGGGCATCACCGACATGGAGCGCGGCGCGAAGGTTGCCGGCGCGCGCTTCTACGTCCTCGGCGAGCCGGGCTCGCGGCTGCAGCGCGCGCTCGTCACGTGGATGATCGACCTCCACCGCACGAAGCACGGCTACGTCGAGAAGGCGGTGCCCTACCTCGTGAAGTCGGAAACGTTGGTCGGCGCCAGCAACCTGCCGAAGTTCGCCGACAACCTCTACCACGACGCCGAGGAGGACCTCTGGCTGATTCCGACGGCTGAGGTGCCCCTCACGAACTTGCACCGCGACGAGCTGTTGGACGCGAGCCTGCTGCCCATCAAATACATGGCCCACACGCCATGCTTCCGGCGCGAGAAGACGGCGGCCGGCCGCGACGTGCGCGGCATCAAGCGCGTCCACCAGTTCGACAAGGTGGAGATGTATCAGTTCGTGGCGCCCGAGGAGTCCGATGCCGCGTTGGCCGCGCTCGTTGAGCACGCGTCCGACGTGTGCCGTGGGCTGGAGATCCCCTTCCACGTCTTGCAGTTGTGCGCCGGTGACATGAGCTTCCCGTCGGCCAAGAGCTTCGACATCGAGATGTGGTCGCCAGGGTCGGAGGAGTGGCTGGAAGTGTCGTCGTGCTCGAACTGCACCGATTTCCAAGCGCGACGCGCCAATATCCGCTTCCGCCGCGCCCAGAGCGCGAAGCCGGAGTTCGTGCACACGCTCAACGGCTCCGGCTTGGCGCTGCCGCGCGTCATCATCGCCATTCTGGAAACCTACCAACAGGCCGACGGCAGCGTTCGCGTCCCCGACGTGCTCGTGCCCTACATGGCCGGCCAACGCGTGCTGGCGCCGGTCAAGAGGTAGCCCGCCTCAGTCGGTCATCCGCAGCAGCGCTCCATCGACGTCGCGCGGGCCTTCGCCTGCGTTATCCTATACGCATGCTCACCAAGCGCGTGATCCCCTGTCTCGATGTCAATGCCGGCCGCGTGGTCAAGGGCGTGTCGTTCGTCAACCTGCGCGATGCCGGCGACCCGGTGGAGCTGGCGTCCTACTACGACCGCGAGGGGGCCGACGAGCTGGTGTTCCTCGACATCACCGCGAGCGCCGAGGAACGCGACACCATCATCGAGGTCGTCAAGCGCGTCTCCGAGCAGGTGTTCATCCCGCTCACCGTGGGCGGCGGCGTCCGCAACGCAGGCGACGTGCGTAGGCTGCTGCAAGCGGGCGCCGACAAGGTCTCGATGAACACGGCAGCCGTCATGGACCCACGCGTCTTCAAGGAGGCCGCCGACGCCTTCGGCAATCAGTGCATGGTGATCGCCATCGACGCTCGCCGCATCGGCCCCGGGGCACCCACCGCCCCGCCGGCCCCGCTGCCAGCTGACCACCCCGGCCGTGGCCCGCTCGCGGTCGACGCGGGCTCCCGGTGGGAGGTTTACGTGCGCGGAGGGCGGACGCCGACGGGCATCGATGCGGTGAAGTGGGCGCGCTACATGCAAGAGCAAGGGGCCGGCGAGGTGCTGCTGACGAGCATGGACGAGGACGGACGCAAGGACGGCTACGACAACGGCTTGAACCGCGCCGTGTCCGAGGCCGTGACCGTCCCCGTCATCGCGAGCGGCGGCGCGGGCAACGCGGCGCACATGCGGGACGCGATCGTGGACGGCCACGCGGACGCGGTGCTGGCCGCGAGCATCTTCCACTATGGCGAAACGTCGATCGTCGGCGTGAAGCAATACCTCCGCCGTAGCGGGCTGCCCATTCGCCTGGGGCCGGCGTAGCCCGTGCCCATCAAGATCATCGCCTTGGATATGTACGGCACGCTGGTTGCCAATGGCGTCGACCTTTGGCGCGTCACGTTCGAGGAGATCGTGCGGGTACAGCGGCTTCCGGTCACGGCCGCCGGCCTCTGGTCCGCATGGCGGCAGCACGAGGTCAACTTCCGCAAGACGCGCACCAACATGGCCGACCCGGCGTCGAGCCCTCCATTTCGCACCTACTACCAGGCGTGGCGCCAAGCATTCGTCGACACCTTCGCCGCCCTTGGCCTACCGGGCGACCCGAGCGACGCCGCACGACGCTGCACCCGCGACCAAGGCAACCGCCCCGCTTTTCCCGACGCGGCCGCCGTGTCGGACCTCCAACGCCGATGGCGGGTGGGTGTGCTCTCCAACGCCGACCACGGCTACCTGCTCGACCTCATCGCGCTGCGCGGCTGGCGCTTCGACGTCGTCGTCTCCTCGGAGTCGGCACGGGCCTACAAACCCGATCCCCGCATCTTCGCCGCGTTCTGTGCGCGGGCCGGGGCCCGGCCCGACGAGGTGCTGCTCGTGGGCGACTCGGCCTACGACGACGTCCACGGGGCCAAGAGCCAGGGCTTGCGCGCCGCGCTCGTCACGCGGGCTCAGGACACGCCCGGGCGCACGCCGGAGCCGGAGCATCAGCGCCTCATCCCGCCCGACTTCCAAGTGTCCTCGCTGCTCGATCTCGGCGCGGCGCTCGACCGGTGGAGCGCGGATGGCTGATGCCGGCCTGGCCCGCCGGTGACGACCGCCGGCTGTGTATCATGGGCTGGATTCGCAATGTGGTCTGGAGGAGTCCATGACGACCGCTAAGCCGCCCGATGTGAAGCTCGACGCGCAGGGGCTCGTTGCCGCGATTTGCCAGGACGCGGCCACGGGCGAGGTGCTGATGGTGGCCCACATGAACGCCGAGGCATTGCGCCGGACGTTGGAAACCGGCCAGATGCACTTCTACAGCCGCAGCCGGCAGGAGTTGTGGCACAAGGGCGCCACGTCCGGGTCGTTCCTTCACGTCGAATCGGCTCAGATCGACTGCGACGGCGATGTGCTGCTATTCAAGGTGCGCGCCGACGGCCCGGCCTGCCACACCGGCGCGCGCTCGTGCTTCTTCACGCCGCTGGACACGGAACCCACTTACGCGAGGAGCGAGGAGGGGTCCGCCGTGCTGGCCGAGCTTTTCCAGACGATTCGCCAGCGTCAGATGGAGCGCCCGCAAGGCTCCTACACCACCAAGCTGTTCGAGAGCGGCACGGCGCGCATCGCGCAGAAGGTGGGGGAGGAGGGCATCGAGGTCGCCCTGGCCGCCGTCACGCGCGACGTGGGCCGCCTGCCGGGCGAGGTGGCCGACCTCTTCTATCACACGATGGTGCTGCTGGCCGACGCCGGCATTCCGCCGGATGCGGTCTGGGCCGAGCTGCGTAAGCGGCGGAAATAACGCGGCGCGGGACCCGCCGGCTTCTCATGCTGGTCCCTTTGGACGCCGCCAGTCCCTTACATCGCGTAAGCCAGGGTGGGCGTCACGGCCAGCCTCCTCTGGTAGAATGAACCCCCATGTTCAAAAAAGTGCTCATCGCCAACCGAGGCGAGATCGCCTGCCGCGTCATTCGGGCATGTCACAAGGTCGGCATCCAAGCGGCCGTCGTCTACTCCGACGCCGACGCCGACGCCCTGCACGTGCGAATGGCCGACGAGGCCGTCCGCATCGGCCCGCCGCCCGCGCGCGAGAGCTACTTGCGGATCCCCAACATCATCAAGGCCGCGAAGAAGATCAAGGCCGACGCCATTCACCCAGGCTACGGCTTCCTTTCCGAGAAGCCCGAGTTTGTGAAGGCCGCCGAGGATGCCGGTCTCGCGTTCATCGGCCCATCGGCCAAGGCGATGGAGCAGATGGGCGACAAGGTGATGGCGCGCAAGCTGGCGAAGGCCGCCGGCGTGCCCGTGATCCCCGGCACCGAGGGCACGGTGAGCGACCGCGCGGCGGCGAAGGCGGCCAAAGGCATTGGCTTTCCACTCATGGTGAAGGCCGCCGACGGCGGCGGCGGCATGGGCATTCGTGTCGTCGAAAGACCGGAGGACCTCGCGACGGCACTCGAGCGAGCCCGCGCCCAGGCCGCCGGCGCGTTCGATAGCAGCCGCGTGTACCTGGAGAAGCGCATCGTGAAGGCGTCGCACATCGAGGTGCAAGTGATGGGCGACCTTCATGGCGGGGCGCTGCACTTCTACGAACGCGATTGCTCGGTGCAGCGGCGCAACCAAAAGGTGATCGAGGAGACGCCCTCCGCGAAGCTCACCCCGGAAACGCGCCAGGCGCTCGTCGAGTCGGCGGTGCGCCTCGTGAAGAAGATCGGCTACTACAATGCCGGCACCATCGAGTATCTGTTCGATGGCGACTCCGGCCAGTTCTACTTTCTGGAGATGAACACCCGCATCCAGGTGGAGCACCCCATCACCGAGGTCGCCACCGGGGTCGACCTCGTCGAGTTGCAGCTACTCGTGGCGGCGGGCGAGCACTTGCCGATCGCCCAAGACGACATCCACCATTCCGGTGCCGCCATCGAAGCGCGCATCTACCCAGAGGACCCGTCCACCCTGCTGCCCACGTCGGGCACGGTCGAGCACCTAGCGTTGCCGGACGGCGACGGCGTGCGGGTCGACACCGCCTTGTACGAGGGTTACTCCGTCTCGCCCTATTACGAACCGATGATGGCAAAGGTGATCGCTCGCGGCGACGATCGCGACGCCGCCATCGCCAACCTCCAGAAGGCCCTGGACCGTTTCAAGACCGGCGGGGTCATCAATAACATTCCGCTCATCAAGCGGGTGCTCAACCACCCCACCTTCAAGAGCGGCGCCTACACCACCGGCTTCTTGGAGGGGTACCTGAAGGAGCCGCACCAGGCGATGGGCAACGAACTGGTGGCGGCCATCGCGCTCGCCATCGCCCAGGCGCGCGAGAAGAGCGAGGGCGGCCAGCCGAACAAGTGGCGCATTTTCGGGCGGCGGGCCCAGGTGGTCGGCCGGCTCGGCAGCGGGGTGGCCTAGCCATGCGACGGATGCGCGTGCGCGTCAACGGCGAGTGGTACAACATCGAGGTCGGCGACGTGTACCAGAGCCCGGTGGAGGTCGTCGTCGACGGCGAGAGCTACTTGGTGGAGCTCGACTCTCCCGTGGGCCCGGCGCGCGTCAGCTCGGGCACGCCCGCGAAGCAAGAGCGCAAGCAAGAGGTGGCCGGGCTGCGCGGCATCATGCAAGGCAATGACAAGACGATCCGTTGCCCATTGCCGGGGCGTGTCGTCAACGTCACGGTCACCAAGGGACAGGTGATCAATCCCGGCGACGAGCTGTGCACGCTGGAGAGCATGAAGATGGAGCAGAGCGTGCGGTCGGCGCACAGCGGTGTCGTCAAGAACGTCAAGATCAAGAAAGACCAGAGCGTGAACGCGGGCACCCCCCTCATCGAGCTGCAATAGCCCGGCCTCCGCTCCACGACCATCCCTAGGGAGCAACGATCCATGTCCACGACCACCAGCATGTTCGACGTGTGCTCGCTGGAAGAGCTCAAGGCCGCCGGCGCCAAGGCGTTCGACTTCCGCCATCCCGAGTTCGGCTTGCACGAGATCGCGGTGTTCTGGGATGGCTCCACGGTCTACGGGTTGGAGAACCTCTGCCCGCACCTGTTCGCTTCGTTGGCGAACGGCCCCATCGAGCGCGGCCGCGTCACGTGCCCATCCCATGGAGCAATCTTCGACCTGGCGACGGGCGCCTGCCTCGACCGCTTCACCATCGACACGCAGGCCTACCAAACCAAGGTCGAAAACGGCCGCGTCTACATCATTGCCCCCGGCGAGACGAGGGCGTGACCTGCATGGCCTCCGAACCCGGCGCGTTCGATGTCTGCTCGCTGGAAGAGCTCAGGCAATGGGGCTCGAAGGCCTTCGCCTTCAACCACCCTCGGTTCGGCGAGCACGAGATCGCCGTCTTCCTCTACGGCGCGGAGGTACATGCCATCGAGAATGCCTGTCCCCACACTTTCTGGCCCTTGGAAGGCACGACACCCAGCAATGGCACCGTCCGCTGCCAGGGCCACGGGGCGTTATTCGATTTGCGTACCGGCAAGTGCCTGGACCACTACACCACCGACACCACGGCATACCGGGCCGAGGTCCGCGACGGCCGTGTCCACGTCATCGCGCCGGGTGAGACGAGGGTCTAGCGCCATGGGCACCGGCGCCGATGTCTTCGACCTCTGCTCGCTGGACGACATCAAGCGTTGGGGCACCAAGACATTCGATTTCCGCCATCCCGCACGCGGCTACCACGAGATCGCGCTGTTCTGGGATGGCAAGGACGTCTACGCGATCGAGGCCAAGTGCCCGCACGCGCTGGCCCCGCTCGCCGGCGGCGCGGTGTTCGCCGGTAAGGTGCAATGCCCGGAGCATGGCGCCCTCTTCGACCTGCGCACCGGCGAGTGCCTCGACCGTTACACCACCGATACCGCGGCGTACCGGGCGGAGGTGCGCGACGGCCGCGTGCTGGTGAGCGTGCCGGGCGAGCAGCGCGCCTAATTCGCCCCGCGACGGGGCACCCTGCCATGGACTAGGCAGCGGTGCTACCATGGATGTTCGGGGCTTCGCCGCGTCCGGCGTCGCCCGATTTTCCCGCTAATACCTTGTCGAGGCACAATTTGGCTCTCGAAAACATCGTCGTTAAGGGTGCGCGCGAGCACAACCTGAAGAACGTCGACGTGGTCATTCCCCGCGACAAGCTGGTCGTCATCACCGGGCCGTCCGGCTCCGGCAAGTCCACGCTGGCCTTCGACACCATCTACGCCGAAGGCCAGCGCCGCTATGTCGAATCGCTCTCGGCCTACGCTCGCCAGTTCCTCGGTCGCATGGACAAGCCCGACGTTGACTACATCGAGGGGCTGTCGCCCGCGATCTCCATCGACCAGAAGGGCGTGTCGAACAACCCCCGGTCGACCGTCGGCACCGTCACCGAGATCTACGACTACCTGCGCCTGCTGTTCGCGCGCGTCGGCCATCCGCATTGCTACAACTGCGGGCGCCCCGTGGCGCGGCAGACCGTGCAGCAAATCGTGGAAATTATCCAAGACCAGCACGGCAAGCGGCTCATGCTGCTTGCGCCCAAGGTCACGCACAAGAAGGGCGAGCACAAGGAAATCCTCGACGAGGCGCGGAAGCTCGGCTTCGTGCGCGTGCGCGTCGATGGCGAGGTGAAGTCGCTCGAGGACAACATCGTGCTCGACAAGAAGTTCTGGCACGACATCGACATCGTGGTGGACCGCCTGGTGCTCGACGAGGAAACCGAGCGCAGCCGCGTCGTCGACTCCGTCGAGCAGGCGCTCAAGTACGGCGGCGGCCTCATGCGGACCGTCGATGCCGACACGAGCGAGGAGCGCGTCTACTCCGAGCATTTCGCCTGCGCGTACTGCAACATCTCCTTCGCGGAGATCGAGCCGCGCACCTTCTCGTTCAACAGCCCCCACGGCGCCTGCCCGGAGTGCTCCGGCCTGGGCATGAAGCTCATCGTCGACCCCGACCTCGTGGTGCCGAACAAGGACCTGCCGATCTCGGAGGGCGCGGTGCAGCCGTGGGCGCGCGCGGGCTCCTCCACGCCGTGGTATTACAGCCTGTTGAATTCGCTGGCGAAGCAGGCCGGCTTCTCGACGAAGGTGCCCTTCAAGGACCTGCCGGAGAAAGCCGTGCGCCTGATCCTCCATGGAGAGGGCGCCGGCAGCGTGACCATGCGCCACCGCACGCACCAGGGCCGTGAGTTCGAGTGGGACACCAACTTCGAGGGCGTGATCCCGAATCTCGAGCGGCGTTACAAGGAAACCGAGTCCGACTTCATTCGGGGCGAGATCGAGCGCTACATGACGGCCAGCCCCTGCGGGGCCTGCAACGGCGCCCGGCTGAAGCCGGAGTCGCTCGCCGTCACCATCGCCGACCGGAACATCATCGACGTCACCAACCTATCGGTCGCCGAGGCTTCGCAGTGGAGCCGCGCCATCGTCGGCGCCGCCGAAATGCCGGCATTCAAGCCGCGCTGGCCGGACCACCGCGACGCGGCGCGCCTCACCACGCGCGAGCAGACCATCGCGAACCAGATACTGAAAGAGATCGAGGGACGGCTCAAGTTCCTGCTCGACATTGGGCTCGACTACCTCACGCTTTCCCGCACGGCCGGCACCTTGAGCGGCGGCGAGGCACAGCGCATCCGCCTGGCGACGCAAATCGGATCCGGACTCATGGGCGTGCTGTACGTATGCGACGAGCCCTCGGTGGGGCTGCACGCCGCCGACAACGCGAGGCTCATCGGCACCCTGCAACGCCTGCGCGACCTCGGCAACACCGTGATCATCGTCGAGCACGACGAGGCGGTGATGCGCGCCGCCGACCATCTCGTCGACCTCGGTCCCGGCGCCGGCGAGCACGGCGGACGCATCGTCGCGCAGGGCAGCGTGGAGGAGATCGAGCGCGCGCCGGAATCGCTCACCGGCGCCTACCTCTCCGGCCGCAAGGAGATACCCCTGCCGGCGAGACGGCGCCCCGGGAACGGAGCGTGGCTGCACATCAAGAACGCGCGAGAGAATAACCTGCGCGGCGTTGACGTCGACATACCGCTCGGCATGCTCGTGTGTGTCACCGGGGTATCGGGCTCCGGCAAGTCTACGCTCATCTACGACGTGCTGTATAAGTGGCTGGCGCAACGCTTCTACAAGGCGAAGGAGCGCCCCGGCCTCTCCGACGGGGTGACCGGCCTCGACCATATCGACAAGGTCGTGAACATCGACCAGTCGCCCATCGGCCGCACGCCGCGCAGTAACCCGGCGACCTACACCGGCGCCTTCACGCCCATCCGCGAGCTGTTCGCGACGATGCCCGAGGCGAAGGCCCGCGGTTACGAGCCGGGCCGCTTCTCGTTCAACGTGAAGGGCGGCCGTTGCGAGGCATGCCAGGGAGATGGCTACGTCGAGATACAGATGCAGTTCCTGCCCGACGTGACGGTGCCGTGCGAAGTGTGTCACGGCAAGCGCTACAACGACGACGCGCTGGAGATCAAGTTCAAGGACGAGAGCATCGCCGATATCCTGAACATGACCGTGTCGAAGGCCAACCAGTTCTTCTCGAACATCGGGAGGATCCGGAGCAAGCTCGAGACGCTCGACGACGTCGGCCTCGGTTACATCCGTCTCGGCCAGCCGGCGACGACAATCAGCGGCGGCGAAGCCCAGCGCGTGAAGCTGGCGACGGAGCTGTCGAAGCGCGCCACGGGCAAGACTCTCTACATCCTCGACGAGCCCACGACCGGCCTCGCCTTCGACGACTGCGCGCACCTGCTGCGCGTGCTTCACCGCCTGGTGGACCAGGGCAACACCGTGCTGCTCATCGAGCATCACCTCGACCTGATCAAAAGCGCGGACTGGATCATCGACATGGGCCCCGGCGCCGGGCTCAAGGGCGGCACCGTCGTCGCGACCGGCACGCCCGAACAGATCGCGAACCACCCGACCTCGTCCACGGGGGAATACCTGCGGGAGGTGCTCACGCGCCACAGGGGCGACCTGTCGACGCAGGCGGCGGCCAATGGCGCCTCGCGCAACGGCAGGCGCAAGACCGGCGGCAACGGCCACGCCAACGGTGTGGCAATCCCGGCCGCGGCAAAGGCCAAGCCCAAGGGCAAGGCAAAAGCGGCCACGACGTAGTTCCACTCGTCGCACCCAGCGCCCCGCACCGGTGCCGCTCGCCGGGTTCGGCGGGCTAGTGGCTGCTCGACCGGCCCACGCGCGGCCTTCGACTCCGTCGTATACTCCGGCGAAAACGTCGCGCGGGAGGGCCCATGGCCGCCAGTCGCCCCGAGATCGGGCTGTTCGAAGCCATCTACACCGCGCGCGCCATCCGCAAGCTGCGGCACGACAAGCCAGTCTCCGAATCCGATGTCCGCGCGATCATCGAGGCTGGAACGCAGGCCACCAACGGCGCAAACCGCCAGCTGTGGCGCTTCGCCGTCGTCCGCGACCCGGCCACGAAGAACCGGATCGGCGAATGGTACCGCCAGGCGGCCCTGCGGGTGCTCGGCCCCGACGACAACCCCAACCCCAACCACATCGCCAACTCGGGCGAACGCTACCTGCAAGAGCACGCCGGCGAATCGCCCGTGATCATCTTCGTCGTCGCCACGCCAAACTACGGGCAGGCGGTCGGCGAATGGAAGCCCGTCGACGCGGCGAGCGCCGGTTACATGTGCCTCCCCGCGGTGCAGAATATGCTGCTGGCCGCGCGCGGCCTCGGCCTGGGCAGTAACCTCACCAGCGCCATCAATATGTATGAAAAGGAAGTAAAAGAACTGCTCGGCATTCCGGATGAGTGCAAAATCGTGTGCATGCTGCCAATCGGCTATCCGCAGGGCAAACATGGGCCGAAGACACGCAAGCCGGTCGAGGAAGTAACCTACTCCGAAAGGTGGAACCAAGCGCCCCGCTTCTAAAGGGGCTCCGCGGTTTCGGGAGCGTGCAGCATGCCAACAGGCAGCATGGACCTATTCGACGCCATCTACACGACCCGCGCCACGCGCAAGCTGCGCCACGACTTGCCGGTGCCCGACGAGGACGTCTACAAGATTCTCGACGCCGGCATCCAGGCCGCGAACGGCGGTAACCGCCAAGTGTGGAAATTCATCGTCGTCCGCGATCCGCGGATCAAGCGCCAGCTGGGCGACCTCTACCGCGAGCTCGTCAACTGGGTGACGTCGAGCAACCCCAATCGCAAGCTGGACAGCGGCGAACTTTACCTCGGCGAGCACATGGCCGAGTCTCCGGTGATCATCGTCGTCTGCGGCATCTCCAGCGGCAACGAGCCTCCGGACGAGGCAACCGCCGTCGGCGCCACCATGCCCGCCATCGAGAACATGCTGCTCGCCGCGCGGGCGCTGGGCTACGGCGGCAACATCAGCGCCGTGGTGCGCCGCCGGCAAGACGACCTGCGTCGCATCCTCGGCCTGGGCCCCAACGCCTACGCCGCCACGTTGCTGCCGATCGGCGTGCCACAAGGAAGCCACGGCCTCAAGAGCCGGTTGCCCGTTGAAGAGGTAACCTACGACGATACATGGGGCAATCCCACCAGGCTCAAGCGCCCCGCGTCGGTCTGGAAGCCGAAGCTGGAGCTGCTCTCCGAGGGCGACCGCAAGAAAGGCCGCGGCTAGCCAGCCCCCATCGCACGGGAGGACCACCATGATCGTGCAGCTCACGCACATGCGACCGAAGCCCGGCAATTTCGACAAGGTCATCGCCCTCTTCGAGGAGTGGGGCGAAGCCGAAAAGCACCGGACGAGCCGCCCCGCGTACTCGTTCTTGAGCCAAGACGAGGACCACCTGTTCCTCGTGTCGATCCACCACGACCAACGCGAGTACGAGGCCGCCGCGCGAGCGAACGCCGAATGGGTCGCCAAGCTCATGCCACTGCTGGTCGACACGCAAGGGCCGACATACTATGGCACGGTGCTGCGCTACGAGGGCTCGATCGGCGGCGACGGCCCTCACTTGCCCTCGGCCATCAAGATCGGCAACCGGCACGGCTAAACGGAGGTCCGCCATGGTTTGGGGTGAACGCTCCAGCAACCAGCCAGGCCTGTCGTATGACGCCTTCCTGGCGATCGCCCGCCAAGCGGGCCTCGACCTGTCCGACCGCGAGCACCTCGCGCGCCTGTACGAGGACACGCGTGGCGTGCTGCGCGGCATCGTCGGCCTCGAAGCGATCGATGCCGGCTCGGCCGAGCCGGCGGACGTCTACACACCAGGCTCGGAGGCGCGATAACCGTGACGACCGCCATTCGATCGCTCACCGACATGTCCATCGCCGAGCTGGGCAAACACATCAAGGCGAAGCAGGTGTCGCCGGTCGAGGTGATGGAGGCGACGCTGGCTCGCGCCCAGGCGTTGCAGCCGAAGATCAACGCCTTCATCACGCTCACGCCGGAACGCGCGATGGCCGCCGCGCACGCCGCCGAGACCGAGATCCTGAACGGCAAGTATCGCGGCCCCCTCCACGGTATCCCGCTTGGGGTGAAGGACCTGGTGGCGACCAAGGGCGTGCCAACATCGTCCGGCGCCTACTTCGAGAAGGACCACATTCCATCCGAGGACGCCACCGTCGTCGCCCGGCTCACCGAGGCAGGAGCCATCGGCGTCGGCAAGACGAGCACCGTCCAGTTCGCTTACGGCAGCATCGAGCACGACGCCCGGTTCGGCGACGCCCGCAACCCTTGGAACACGGGCCGCGTGACGACCGGCTCCAGCACCGGCTCCGCGGCCGCGGTCGCCGCCCGCGTGGTGCCGCTCGCCATCGGCACTGACACCGGCGGCTCCATCCGCATGCCGTCAGCCAGCTGCGGCATCACGGGCATCAAGCCGACCTTCGGCCTCGTCAGCCGCTTCGGCGTCACCGGCATTTCATGGAGCCTCGACCATGTCGGCCCCATGACCCGTTCCGCCCTGGACTGCGCCATCGCCCTCAACGTCTTCGTCGGCCATGACCCACGCGACGCGTCGACGGTCCAGCGCCCGAAGACCGACTACACGCGCGGCATCCGCAATGGCATCGACGGCATGCGCGTCGGCGTGCCGTGGGACTACATTCGCCCGCTGTGGGATGGCGAGGTCGAGACGGCGTTCCTCAACGCGCTCAAGACGTTGGAGTCGCTCGGCGCAAGGGTCGAGGAGGTGAAGATACCGGAGCTCGATCAGACCGACGCCATGTTCCCGGTCATCAGCGGCGTCGAGGTCGCGGAGATGCACCGCGACCGCTTGAAGGCGCACGCCAAGGAATACCACCAAGACATCCGTCGGCGCATCGAGACGGGCTTCTTCGTTCCCGCGACCGCCTATGTCCACGCGCAGCGGCTGCGTCGCGGGCTGGGTCGAAAATTCGCGCAGGTATTCCAGACCTACCAACTGCTGGCGACACCGGCGAACCTCGTGCCCGCGTTCCCTATCGGCCAAAAGTTGGTGACGGTGCGCGGCAAGGAGGTGCACCACGTCGAGCTGGTGCTCCGCATGATGCGCATCTACAACATCAACGGGGTGCCGGCCGTCTCCCTCCCGGCTGGGTTCTCGCGCGACGGGCTGCCGTTGAGCCTACAGCTAGCCGGCAAGTGGTTCGACGACCCCTTGGTGCTACGCGCCGCCCATGCCTTCCAGCAGGCGACCGACCATCACCTGCGGAAGCCCGAGCTCTAGCCGGTCGGCGGCAGCGCCGGCCCAAGCGTTGCCCGCGCGGCGGCATGTCGCGCCACCGCCATGGTCAGCAGCTGCTCCAAGCGTATCGCTTCCAGCGTCTCGACCACGAGGTCGGCATGCTCCAGCGATAGCTGGCGCGTGAGCAAGTTGGGCACGGCCACGCAGAAGATGCCGGCCGCCCGCGCCGCCGTGACGCCGTTGGGCGAATCCTCGATGGCGATTGCCTCGTGCGGCTCAACGCCGAGCGCCGCGAGCGCGGCCAGGTACACGTCGGGCTCCGGCTTCGTCCTCGCCACGTCGTCCCGCGTCCGCAGGGCATCGAAGTGCGGCAGCAACGCCAGTCGCTCCAAATGGCCCTCCACCCAGCCACGCGAGGAGCTCGACGCGACCGCCAGCTTCAGCCCGCGCGACTTGGCCTCGCGCAGGTGCGAGGCCACGCCCGGCAACACCTGCAGCCGCATGACGATGTCGTGGTGCTTCGCGCGTTGCTCCGAGCGCAAGGCATCGCGGTCGAGCATGCGGCCGAGGCGCGACTCCAGCAAGTCGAAGATGTCGAACTTGCCTGCGGTGCCGCCGATGACCCGGCCCCAGATGTCCATGGTCAACGGCACGCCAAGCCGGTCGAATATCTCGCGCATGCTCTCATACGCGGGACTCTCGGTTTCCAAGATCGTGCCGTCGAAGTCGAAGACAATAGCGCGAACTGTCACGTCCACCATTATCGCACCGCACGCAGCCGCGCGAGAACGCTATACTGCGGCCACTCTCACCATGGAGGCGTTCCGTGACGACCGGAGCCGACGGCGGGCTCAGCAAGGAAGCATTCTTCTGGTACGCGCGAGAGATCGGCGTCGCTTCCGACCTGCATCTGCTGGAGGCGCTCTACCCAGAGGTGCGGACGCTCCTCCGCAACGTCGAGTCACTGTGGGCCATCGACACCAGCGGTATCGACGCGAACGACCCTGACGCCTACCTGCGCGGGGGTGGCGCATGACCACCCGAACCGACGACCTCACGCAGCTCACCGTCGCGCAGCTTGGCCGACGCATCCAGCGCAAGAGCGTCTCGCCGGTCGAGGTGGCGCGAGCGTTCGTCCAACGCATCGAGCAGCTCGAGCCGAGGGTCGGCGCGTTCATCACCCAGACCACCGAGCAAGCCCTCGACGCGGCCCGGGAGGCTGAAAGCCAGATCGCCCGGGGCGCATACAAAGGGCCGCTCCACGGCATCCCTTTCGCCACGAAGGACCTCTACTGGACGGCAGGCGTCCGCACCACTTCCGGCTCGCTGCTGGACGCCGACTTCGTGCCCGACACCGACGCCACCGCCGTCCGCAAGCTGCAAGAGGCGGGCGCCTACTCCATCGGCAAGGTGAAGACGACCGAATTCGCGTTCGACCCGACCGGCCGCAACGCGCACTACGGCATTCCCGAGAACCCCTGGAAGCCGGGGCGCTTGCCGGGCGGATCGAGTGCTGGCTCGGCGGCCGCCGTGGCCGCAGGGTTCGCGCCGCTCGCCCTTGGCTCCGACACCGGCGGCAGCATACGGCTCCCCTCCGCGTTCTGCGGCCTCACCGGCCTCAAGCCAACCTTCGGCCTGGTCAGCCGGCATGGCGTGAACCTACTCAGTTGGTCGCTCGACCACGCCGGCCCCATGGCTCGTACCGCGCAAGACGTCGCTATCGCGATGAACGCGCTTGCCGGCCATGACTCGCTCGACCCCTACTCGGCCAACCAGCCCCGGCACGACTACATGCGCGAGATCGACGGCGGCATCCGTGGCGTCCGCATTGGGGTGCCCCGCGCATGGATCGGCGAGATGGTGCGGCCCGAGGTCGAGGCTGCCTTCGACAAGTCCATCGACGAGCTGCGACGTCTCGGCGCGTTCATCAGCGAGGTCCACATCCCCGAGCTCGCCACGGCCAACGCCATCGCCGGCACCATCATCACCGCCGAAGCCGTGGCCCTGTACGGGCGCCGGCTGCGCTCCGACTTCGACAAGTTCGACCGCGCGGTCGGCATACGCATGCTCAGCGGCTTCTTCATGCCGGCCCCCAGCTACCCGCATGCCATGCGAGCCCGCGTCGTCCTCGGCCGTGCCCTCAAGTGCGTCTACCAGCAGGTCGACCTGTTGGCGACGCCCGCCTCTTGGACGCCGGCGCCACCCATTGACCAGCTCATGGTCACGTGGGATGGACGCGAGATGGCGATTCGCGACACGTTCAACCGCATGCTGCGAGTATTCAACGTCGTGGGGCTGCCGGCGGCCACCATGCCAAATGGGTTCTCGGCGGAGGGGCTACCGCTCTCGCTGCAGCTCGTTGGGCGGCCATTCGAGGACGCGCTTGTGCTACGCGCGGCGCATGCCTATCAGGGCGCAACGGACTGGCACACGCGCCGCCCGCCGCTGTGACGCGGTTGTGAGCAGGCAGCTGCCGGTGCTATGATTGCTGGTGCGCTGGGGCACATGCTCCAGCGCCCTTGCGTGGGCCTGTAGCGCAGTTGGGAGCGCGCCTCAATGGCATTGAGGAGGTCAGGGGTTCAAGTCCCCTCAGGTCCACCAGACGGGAGCCGTCAACAGCCCCGTGCCTGCTCCGCCGCCTCGGCGCTCACGCGCCGCGCCTAGCCGCGAGCCGTCCGGATACTCCCTCGATCCGACACTTTCCTTGGCCTCGCTCCGCGCTTCGGTGCGCCATCCGCCTCCGGTCATATGCATTCCTTATGGGCCTCCCGCTGTCTTGCCGTGGCGTCGCGCTGCCACACGCCCAAGAATGATGGCGCTGGGGCGAGCCCAACGATGGAGCGCTGCCGGCGGGCTCGCCTGGGATGGGGAAATCGTCGCGGGAGGGCTTGTCGATGAGCGCAGCGGCGTTCACTGTGGTCGTCATGAACTTCGCCCTGATCGGCTCATTGCCACGGGTCTTCTTCGAGAAAGGCGGACGGCTCAACCTCCGGTGGTGGCTCACGGCGCTGCCATTCTTCACGGCATTCGCCGCGACCGTCATCTCGTTCGCCGGCGTCAACACCTGGCTCGCGCCGCGCCTCTGGCGGCACGGTGCCATCGAGACGGCGGGCGTCGCGCTCGCCACGGCCTCGGTCGGATTCATCATGCTGACGCTGGGCACGCACCGCCGGCCGGTCGCGCTGTGGCATCAGGATGACGACGCTCCACGGCACCTTGTGATGCACGGCGCGTACGCCCGCGTGCGGCATCCGTTCTATTCCGCGTTCTTGCTCGCCCTCGCCGGCGCCTTCCTCGCGAGTGCGCAACCGATGGCACTTGCCGCCGCTGCCTACGGGTTCGTGGCCCTCAATGTCACGGCGGCGCGCGAGGAGCGCCGCTTGGCCTCATCGGAGCTCGGCGCCGCGTACCGTGCGTACATGGCGCGGACCGGGCGGTTCCTGCCGCGGCCGCGACGCGCGGTTGGCGTGCCGGACATCCCAGCCACGGAGGAGCGCGCGTGACCACCCCGGTGTTCGTCGACCATCTCACCTCGGCGCTGGAGCGACAGGTCGGCCACAAGCTGTACGAGGCGCCCGGCGGCCGGTTGCGGCTCACCCCCGTCGGCCGGCAGCTGGTGGACATGGCGGTGTCGCTGTTCGACCGTCTGCGCCGTTTCCAAGAAGAGCTGCTTGCCGGCGCGAGCGGCGGCGCACTTTCCATCGCGACACAGGAGGCCACGCTGCGGTATCTGCTGCCGTCCGTCGTGCAACGCATGATGCAGGAGCACCCCGACGTGCGCCTCCGCATCGTCAGTCGCGGCGTGCCCGAGGTGCTGGAAATGGTGCGCTCGGGCGAGGCCGACCTGGGCATCGTGTCGCAGGTCCCAGTCGACGGCGGCCTGGCCTTCCACGCATGGAAGTCGTTCGACGCCTACCTGTTGGTGCCGCTCGGCCATCCGTTGCTGCGACTGGGCAAGCCGGCCTTCACCGACCTGCTCACTCGCGAGAACGTGATGCGTTACCCGCTGATCGTGCCGGAGCGCGGCGACCCCGCGCACAGCCGCGTGGCGCAAGCGCTGGAGCGGCTCGGGCTTCCGTTCAACGTGGCGTTCGAGCTCGGCACGACCGACGCGCTGAAACATTACGTGCGGCTGGGGCTCGGCATCGCCGTCACCTCCGGCATTTGCCTCACGCAAGAAGACCAAGGCCGCCTCGAGGCGATCGTCATACCCCCGGAGTTTCGCGGCCGCACTACCTATGGCGTCGTGCTCCGGCGAGACAAGTACCTCTCCGCGCCGCTGCGCCTGTTCGCGCGGATCGCCGAGCTGTCGCTGGCCGGCGCCGGGCGCGGTGGCGGCTACGGGGGCGCCGCCGAGGAGGTGACGCGCGCTGGCTTTCGCAGCGCGTCGCGGAGGGCCGTTTCGAGGTCGGCGAAGTGGAACCGATAGCCGGCGCGCGACGCCGCCCTCGGCAGCACCCGCTTGCTGTTCAATACTTCCGCCGAGAACTCGCCCAACACCAGCCGCAGCGCGAATGCCGGCACGGGCACGAGCGCGGGCCGGCCCAGCACGCGTCCCATCGTCTTCGCGAACACACCCTGGCGCACCGGGTTGGGCGCGGTCGCGTTCAGCGGGCCCGCGATCCGGTCGTCCTCTAAGGCCAGCCTCACCATGCCCACCACGTCGCGCCGATGCACCCACGGCCACCACTGGTTGCCGTCACCCAGCGGCCCCCCGAGGCCGAAGCGGAACAGCGGCAGCATGGGCCGTAACATCCCGCCGTCGCTGCCGAGCACCAGGCCCGTGCGCGACCGCACGACACGCATGCCAAGCTCCTCCGCCCGGCGCGCCTCGGCCTCCCAGTCCCTGCACACGCCGGCCAAGAAGTCCTCGCCCGGCGGGCTCGCCTCGGTGAGCTCCTCGTCGCCCCGGTTGCCGTAATACCCCACCGCGCTGCCGTTGACGAGCACGCGCGGGCGGCGGGCAAAGCCCCCCATCGCCTGCACGAGATGCCGCGTGCCCAGCGCCCGCGAGTCGTGAATGCGGCGCTTCTTCCCATCGGTCCACCGGCCGCTCACGGGCTCGCCGGCGAGATTGACGACGCCATCGACACCGTCGAATGCGTCCGGCGGCGGCGCCGCCGCCGTGGGGGAAGGCCACGCGAACGCGCCGGCGACCATGGGCAGCCTTGCCCGTGCCGATGCGGCGTCGCGCGAGAGCACCACGACCTCATGGCCGGCGGCCACCAGCTCGGCGCACAACGCGCCACCGATGAACCCGGTCGCTCCAGCCACCAACACGCGCATGCCCTTACCTCCCCACGAAACCATAACAGAGCGCGTCGCTGGCCGATGCGACACGGTGGCGATCGCCGAAACGGCACCTCGGTTGCCCAAACCCCGCCTAAATCCGTCGCGGCCAGGCGCCCGCGTCGGCCGGCCGGCGATGTGGCGCGCTCACCGGAAATCCCGCAGGCTCACCAGCTCGGCGCCCCAGGGGCAATACCGGCCAACGGTCTCGATCCATTCGTCCAAGTGCTCCTGCACGTAGACCGGCGAGCTATCGCACAGCTCGATGGTCACGTCGGCGATCTCCGTCTCCTCGGGATCGAGGTGCCAGTCGTAGGGCGTGTTATGGTCGCCCGCGCCGCACCTTCCCATTCGGAATTCCCGACTCGCGCTCGCCGCGCTCCCAACGGAGCAGCTCGTCGATCGTCTCGTCGTTCGTGACCCACGCCTTGAACTGGTTGCCGGTCACGTCGAAGGTCGCCAGCACGCCGCCGCGCAGCGCGGCATTTGGGTCCGGCGTGGGGGTTGGCGTGGGCTGGGCGTTGCACGCGAGCAGCCCCAACACGAGCAATGCGGCCATCGGCAGGGTCCGCGACATGTCCAATACCTCGAGTGCGATGTTCCATGACGGAGACGATCCTAGCAGCCGCGCGGTTCCATTTCGTCGCGACGGGGGGTGCGCCATCGCGGCGCCTCTGGTAACCTACGCAGCCTCATGGTAATGGCGAGACATTCGTGACCACCGCCTCGGCCAGCGACGCCATCGCCGCCGACCGCCTCTGGAAACGGTTCGGCACCCGTGATGTCGTTCGCGACGTGTCGTTTCGCATTCGCCCCGGCGAGATCGTCGGCATGGTGGGCCCGAACGGCGCGGGCAAAACCACCAGCATCCGCATGGTGCTGAACATTCTCCGGCCCGACCGCGGCACGGTGACGATCGACGGCCGCCCACTGGACCAGCAAGCGCAGGAGGCGATCGGCTACCTCCCCGAGGAGCGCGGGCTTTACCGCGATGTCCGCGTCATCCCGATGCTGCAATACCTTGGCGAGCTGAAGGGTATGACGCGCGACGACGCCCGCCGGAGGGCCGATGTGCTGCTCGACCGCCTTGGCATGACGGCGCACCGCGCGAAGCAGGTAAGGGAATTGAGCCGGGGCATGACGCAGCTCATCGCCTTCGCCGGGACCATCCTCCACGAGCCAGACGTCATCGTGCTCGACGAGCCGTTCTCCGGCCTCGACCCGGTGAACGTGCGCCTCATGAAGACCGTCGTTGGCGAGCAACAGGCGCGCGGCGCCGCAACCTTGTTCTCCACGCACCAGATGACCGACGTGGAGGAGTTGTGCGACCGCGTCATCATGATCGACCAGGGCACCGTCGTGCTCGACGATCTTCTGGTTGACGTGAAGCGGCGCTTTCGCGGCGACCGGCTTTTCATGGTGACCGACACGCCACCGGCCGGCGACGACGGCGTGACGGGCATCGAGCGGGATGGTGGCGGCTACTCCATGCGGCTGCTGCGAAATATCCGCCCCGAGGCGGTGCTCGCGCGTCTGCTTCAGCGGGGCGCGCGCATCGAGCGGTTCGAGGTCGAGATGCCCAGCCTGGAGGACATCTTCTTGCGGATGGTGCGCGACCGCCGTGGCTAGGCGCAATCGCACCCTGCTGGTGGCCCGCCGCGAGTTCCGTACGACGGTCGCGCGCCCCGGCTTCATCATCTTCACCGCCCTCGTGCCCTTCGCCGCGCTGCTCGGCCTCATCGCCCTCACCGTCGTGCAGGCCATCCGGCAGGACCGGCCGCCGGAGCAGCGTGTCGTGGGCTATGTCGACCTGACGGCGGGCCCCGATGGAGAAGGCCTGTTCACCGGCTTTCGAGACCAGGGGGCAACCACGTTCGAGCCTTTCTCGAGCCAGCGCGAAGGCGTCGAGGCGCTCCTCGCCGACGACATCGGCGTGCTCTACATCATCGCGCCCGACTACCTCGAAACGGGCAACGTGCTGCAGGTCACGCGCGAGAGCCAGGGCATTCCGATCGACGGCGGCCCCGCGACCGGCACCCCGCTCGCGCGTTTCCTGCTCGACAACATCCTGGCCGACATCGATTCCAACCGTTCCGAACGGGTCTTCACGCCGGTGGTGCTGTCTACATTGCAGATCGACGAAACCGGCGCGCCAGCGGAACCGGCGACCGACTTCGGCACGCTGGTCATCCTCGGCGCCTTCGCATTGCTGCTGCTCACGTCGGTGTTCACCACCGCCGGATACTTGCTCCAGGGCCTCAGCCAGGAAAAAGAGTACCGCATCATGGAGGTGCTCCTCTCGTCGCTGCGGCCCGAGAACCTCATGGCGGGCAAGCTCATTGGGCTCGGCGCCGCCGGCCTCACGCAGATGGCGGTTTGGACGGCCAGCGCCATTGGCGCCCTCGCCGTCCTTGGCACCCGCGTCGATCTGCCGTTCGAGGTCGCTGTCCCGCCCGCGGCCATCGTCGTTGGCCTGCTCTACTTCCTGCTCGGCTACGCTTTCTTCGCCACGCTCATGGGCGCCCTCGGGGCCGTCACCCCCACCGAGCGCGAGGCGAACCAGATCACGGTAATCGTCGTGTTACCGGCCATCGTGCCCCTGTGGCTCATCATGCCGTTGCTCGGCAACCCGAACGGCGCCCTGGCCCGTATCCTCAGCTACTTGCCGTGGACATCGCCAACGGCGGCGCTCATCCGCTATGGCTCCGGCGCCATGAGCCTGCCCGAGCTGGCCTTGAGCCTCGGCATCCTCGCCATGGCTGTCGCCATCGCCATCTTCGTCACGCTGCGGCTGTTCCGCGCCTACCTGCTCATGTTCGGCCAGCGCCCCAGCATCCGGCAGATCGTCGCCACGTTGCGCGCAGCGTAGGGCCGCGGCGACGGCCCTCGGTTGACGCGGCGGCGCGGGACGGGTAGAACTGCTACAACCCGATATGGCGCGCCAACGATTCCTAAAAGGAGGACACCATTGGTAACCGCAACCCAGTCGAAAGAGAAATTCCTCGATCTGAGTCTCGGTAAGACCCGGTTCATCGAAGCCGGCTCCGGCGATCCGGTCATCTTGCTGCACGGCATGGGCATGTCGAACTCGGCCAACACGTTCGACACCATAATCCCCGGCCTGGCAAAGAGCTTCCACGTGCTCGCGCTCGACCAACTCGGCTTCGGCAAAGGCACGCGCGACGTGAAGGAAGGCCCGACGTTCGAGTTGGTGCTGGAGCACCTGCGCGAGTTCATGGACACCGTCGGCGTGCGGCAGGCCAACATCGCCGGGCACAGCATGGGCGGATGGATGGCCGCCCACTTCGCCTACCAGAGTCCCGACCGCGTGAAGAAGCTCGCCATGCTCAACGCCGCCGGCCTCAACGTGCAGATATCCCCCGGCGTCGGCGGCATGACGCAGGTGCCGCCCGTCGAAAAGATCGCCGGGCAGGTCAAGCACGGCCTCTTCGACCAGGCGTCGCTGACGGCCGAGCAAATCGACCACTTCGCCAAGATGCAGCACGAGATGCTGTCGCAACCGAACGGCCTCAACAGCCTGGCCGGCCTGCTGCACATTATGCAGACTCCCGACCTACGCGCCCGTTACATGCTGCACCGGCGCCTCGCCCACATCAAGGTGCCGTCGCTCGTGCTGTGGGGCACCGGCGACGTGATGGACCCCTACCCGACGTGGACGCAGGAATACGACAAGCTGCACGGCGACATGAGCAAGTCCAGCAAGCCATGGGTCATTCCCGGCGCCAAGTACGTGATGGTGAAGACCGGCCACAACACTCACTGGGAGATGCCGGAGTTCACCGTGAACCTGCTCACCGATTTCTTCAAGGGCAAGTAGCCCCCAACGCGCCCCATGACGAAAAGGAGCGCCCCGTCGCTTGCGCTAGCCGCAACGTTGACGGGGCGCTCCGTCGTTGATACGTTTCCGGCATCGGCCGGTCAGGACGATCAACACCAAGGGAAGGAAAGAAAGAAGGAGCCATGCCGCTTACCGCTGAACATCTGCTGCCGCACCCCGGGGTGCAGAGCCGGTGGGTCCGCCTGCCCAACGGCGCCAATTGCCACTACATGACCGCCGGCGACACCGGGCCCGCCGTCGTCCTGCTGCACGGCGGTATTCAGGGCTCCTCCGGCCTCGCCGGCTGGGGCCGTTGGATGATGCCCGCCCTGGCCCAGGCCGGCTTTCGCGTCTACGCGCCCGACCAGCCCGGCTTCGGCCTCTCCGACACCCGGCCGGAGTTCCGCCCGCGACACGGCGTCCTCGACCATGTCGAGTTCGTGAAGCAGTTCGTTAACGTGATGGAGCTCGACCAGTTCCACCTGTCCGGCAACTCCATGGGCGCCACCAACACCGCCCATTTCGTCGTTGACTACCCGGAGCGCGTGCTCAGCTACATCCTCATCGCCACCTACCTCCAGCCCGAGCTCGGCCTCGACCCGGACGGCTCCAAGCGGGCCAAGCTCGGCGGCATCACCATTCCGCCATGGGACGGCACGGCCGAGGGCATGGGCAGGATGATGGAGCTCATCATCGTCCGGAAGGAAGGCATCTCCGCCGACCTGAAGGAGATGCGCGCCTACATGGGCAACCTCCAGAAAGAGTCCTACGGCGAGTTCCTGAAATCCCGCGAGCGCATTCAAGCAGACCCCAACTTGAAGCAGAAGTGGATGCTGAAGAACCGTCTGGAGAACCTCACCATCTCCGCGCTGTATCTGTACGGCCAGCTCGACGTGCTCATCCCTGTCGCCGCCGGCCATGAGCAGGAGGACTACCTCAAGAACATGCAGTTCTTCTACCCGGCCAACACCGGGCACCAGGGCCAAACCGACACGCCCGAGCTGCACAACAAGGTCTATATCGAGTTCTTCAAGACCGGCAAGGTGAGCCGCAAGACGGCGGAGGAGGCCGGCATCTCCAAGCGCCGCCCCGAGCTCAAGCACCTGGTGGAGCAGGGCGCCGTCGCCGCGGGATAGCATCCAGTCGTGTGAAACGGTCGTCGACATGAATGAGGAGGCCCCGGCGATGCCGGGGCCTCCTCATTCGCTTTCGAAGGGCCAGACGCTATTGCTTCGCGGCCATCGCCTGGAGCTGCTTTTGGCGCTTCATCCAGTTGGTGCACAGCTCGTTGAACTCTTCCCACAGCTCGAACTGCACCCAGTGGCCGCAGTTGCGGAGGATGTGCAGCTCGCTGTTGGGGTAGTGCCGCATCAACGAAATGCTGGAGTCCATCGCCGCGAACCGGTCGTGCTCGCCATAGATGACCAAGGTCGGGTTCGGCACTTTGTTCAGCTCGCCCGTGTAGTTCTTGCGTCCTTGGAAACCATTGAGCCGTGCCTCGCGGAAGCCCCGCTTCATGTGGTCCCGCACCGCATTCCAGCGCAGGTCGATCCACTCGTCCGTCACGAACGAGTCGTCGTAGGCGAACAGGTGCATGAACTTCTCCACGTTCTCGCGCGTGGGGTTGCGTAGCGTCTCGGCGAGCTGGGCGGTGCCTTGCGGCGGCATCACGTCCATGATCGACGGTCCCGTCGCCGCGCCCATCAGGATGTTCAAGTCAAGCTGATCGGTGTGACACACCGAGAAGGCGATCGTGTCGGCGCCGCCCTTGGAGTTGCCCATCAGCGTCGCCGGGCTGTGGGCACGTCGGGAGGGGCGTCGGCCACGACGATCCGCGGCGGGGGGGGGGGCCCGTCGTTCAGGGCGTCGCGCGGTGG
>Ga0194132_10000592_pt1 | contig 74473 bp, 66 predicted proteins | sample TA2KigOf80mmetaG_FD_148612 | JGI IMG/M metagenome (GOLD analysis project Ga0194132, IMG submission 148612) | Freshwater microbial communities from Lake Tanganyika, Tanzania - TA2015054 Kigoma Offshore 80m | ecosystem: Environmental > Aquatic > Freshwater > Lake | place: Tanzania: Lake... | reverse complement strand
CAAGTTCACGCGAACCTGCGCTGCTGAAAAAACTGCGTGAAGCAAACACCGGACTTATTCATTCCGCATTTTTGCAGCGGACCGGAGAAGCGCGTATGGACGGCCCATTTTCACCCTTCGGGTGCTCCGAGCGACGGTATGCGGCAGCCATTTTGCCGCAAATTTCTGACCGAGACACCCGCGGAGGATCCGCACGAGTCATTTCGAGCTTGTCCGCGGCGTCAGTTTGGGCTGCGATCAGATGCCGTGAGAAAAGCGGGTTAGAGAAGATGCCGTGTTTGAAGGCGTTCATGGCGGAACGCTTCTTGCCTTCGGGGGTGGCGGGGCCGCGGGAGAGGGCTCCGTTGCGGCGCGCGGTGTCTGAGTGAAGTTCCGAGATAGACATAGCTGGATGCTCCTGACGGATTGTAAGAACTGGGCGAACCGGGGTATCGCGGTTTTGGAGATGAAGTTGTTGAAAACAGGGCAGAAAAAATATTTTTCGGGCGTCAACTGACGGTTTTGCCCTGGACCAGAGCCTGGTGCTGCGTGGGGATTGCGGTTGTGGCGTACATTGGTTGCGTGGTGTTCCCGGCGAGACGGACCCGTTTCGCCCGGGCACTGAAAAGGAGGACAAGCCCGTGGACCGTTGGCAGCCTACGTCCGGTGAAAAATCCGAATTGTGGAGTGGGCCGGAGAAAGTGGTGTCCGATGCCTGGGCCTCGCTGCGGCGTCTGGAGGAGGACCGGGGTCTGCACCAGATCATCGATGTGGCTGACCATGTGGCTCACGGTCACGACCTGTCGCGCCTGGTTTCCCGGTGTCTGATCTCTTCGTCATTCGTGGTGCTCAAGATGCCTCGAATGCTCTATCGAAAACAGGGTCCGGACGAGTACCTGGCCGGGTTGCGCGATGGATGGGATATGTCCGCCGAACAGCGCCGGCTGGAGCGTCTTGTGACGGGAGAGGGTATTCCGGGGATCGAATTCTGCGTGGTGCTGCCGGAAAGCATGGCGGTTTCAGCCGAGGTTTCGGGCGGGGATGCCCTGGACGGAGAGTTCGAACGCGCTGGAGAGGTCAACGCGAAGATCCGGCAGTTAGAGTCCTACGTGTACAGCCTTCCGGTGGGAGCCGACTACGGCACCGTGCGGCGGCTGCTGAGGCAGGACAGCTCGCATGAGCCGCTCACGACCGGGGTGCTGATGCCGGAGATTCAGAATCTGTCGCTGGGAGACCTGGCGAGGCTCCGCCGGGATTACGATGGCGCTTTCGCCCGGCTCCGGTATTCGTTGAAGAGATACCTGGACGGAGTGGCGGAGGCGGACAAAGAGAGCAAGCTCGTGGGGGTGATCGAAGAGATCGATCATGAGTGCCGAAAGGCGGAGGACGAGTTCAAGAGCATTGAGCGGAAGCATTCCCGGTCACTGACGGGGATGTTGATTACAACGTCGGTGGTGGCGTTGGCCGCAGCAGGCGAAGTGGCGATGCCGGGCGTTCTTGCGGCCGCGATGGCGGCGGTGGGATCGGTGACGGTGAAGGACCTGATGGAGAGAAGGATTGCGAAGATGAACGACGCCGAGGATATGGAGAAGAGCGACTACTGGATCGCCTGGAAGATTCACGAGGAGAACAGGAAGCGAGCGGGCCGCGGAAAGTGAATCGATCGTCCCGATCACGACCGAGCGCTCCGTGCTGGCCGCACTCCCCTACGGCGTAAACGCACTCCGGCCCGCAGGCGGTAAGGTGTTGGCGGCTGAGGCCGCCTGCAAGAACGAAGAGCCCTCGGGCCAGTTCTTCCCGACCAGAGGCTCACAGCCGATTTCTTCGGAGCCAACCCCGTCGCATCGGCCTTGGGCATCCGCTCGGGCGCGACCCCTGGCGGACGCGTTCACCATACCATCTCTCCCCGCCGCCGCCTGTCAGAAGCGGACATTTCTATTTGGCCGTTTGCGGATCGCTTCGCTGCCGGGCTATACTCGGACCAATCAGGATAGAAGTGTGACGGGACTTGGGAACATTACCCCCGCACTGCCCGTTGTGAATGGCGGCCGGGCGCTTGGAGTACCGGCCAGATTCTCATTGGGCGTGGCGGCGGCCGCTGTGGCGTTGGCTTGTCTGGCGTACCTGCCCTTCGTGTCCCTGCCTTTCCTGCCGGAAGATCTCTTGCAGGTGGAACTGGCGGAGAAGTTCACCGCCTCCGGAGGCGGGGCCGAATTGGCCGCGGATCCGCTGTACCGCAGCCGGGCTACTTCGATGTTTTTCACGCATTGGCTTTGGATGGCGTTCGGTCCGTCGCCGGCGGCGTTCAACATTGCCGGTATCCTGCTGCACTGCCTGAACATCGTGTTGGTATACCTGCTCGGTTCCTGGACCCGGATTGGATGGTGGGTTGCCGGGTTTGCGACGCTGAGCTTTGCGGTGCTCGAACGCCATCACGAGGCTGTGGTCTGGTTCGCCGCCTGCGCGGAACTGCTGGTGTTCACGTTCTGCCTGCTAACCATTCTGGCCTGGATCCGGTGGCTTCAGGAGGAGCGCCGTCTCTGGTGGTGGGCCAGTCTGGCTCTGTCCGGCCTGGCGCTATTTTCAAAGGAGTCCGGCGTTGTGATTGCGCCGTTGTGCGCCGCGGTGGCCCTGGTGCACGGCGTCCGGTGGAACCTGACCGCGCTTCGCCTGGCGCCCCACGCCCTGTTGACGGCAGTCTATGTGTGGGGCATTTTCACGGCCAGCAGTGGGCATTATCACTTCCAGGACGGTACGTTTTCGCTGGGGGCGCCGTTTCTCTCCACAATGCTCGGAAGCGCGTGGCGCGGGGTGCTGGGGCCGCATCTTTTGCTGGTGGCCGCGGCACTGGTGTGGGGCTGGCGGCGGTGGCGCGGTCTGCTTATCCTGGCGGGAGTCTGGATTGCGCTGGCGCTGTTGCCTTACAGTTTCCTCACCTACATGCCCCGCATTCCCAGCCGGCACCATTACCTGTCATCGGTGGGCGTGGCGTTGCTCATGGCCACAGGCATGTGGGCCGTTTTGGAGCGCGTTCGATGGCGCATCGCCGCGGGTGCGCTCGCCCTTGGGATTCTGGGGTTCAACCTGACCTATCTGTGGGTCTACAAACATCCGCAGTTCGTCCAACGGGCGGCGGCCCTGCAGGGATTCGTGGACTTCATGAAGAACCATGATGGCCGCCCGGTGGAACTCGCCTGTTTTCCACACGACGCGACCGAAGCGCGCCGCTCATCGGCGATGCTTCTTGGCAAGCCCGATCCTATCTCCTTGGCCGCCCTGGGCCCAGCCGCGGCATCTCGATATTGCGCGGGAGGTTGTGATCTTTGCTCCCCGAAGGAATCCAGGTGAATCCGTTACCACTACGGGAGTTGTCGGTGTTTTTCCCGGCCTACAACGACGCCCCGTCGCTGCCGGCGCTGATCGGGCGAGCCTTCGAAGTGCTGCCCGGCTGTGCCCGCGACTTCGAAGTGATCGTGGTCAATGACGGCAGCCACGACGACACAGGCGCTGTGCTGGAGAGGCTTCAGAAGGTGCACGGCCCACGGCTCCGCGTGGTGACTCATGAGCGAAACCGCGGTTATGGCGGCGCGCTCAGGTCAGGCTTCGCGGCCGCCAGCAAGGACTTTGTCTTCTACACGGATGGTGACGGCCAGTACGACGTGGGGGAACTGCCCAAGCTGACGGCGTTGATGGCGCCCGATGTGGGTTTGGTGAACGGCTATAAGATTGAGCGCAACGATCCGTGGCATCGCATCTGGATCGGGAATGTCTATAACCGTTTTGCCCGGTTCCTGTTCCGCATTGGAATCCGGGACGTGGACTGCGACTTCCGGCTCACCCGGCGTGACCTGCTGGAACAGATCCACCTCACCTCCACCAGCGGCACGATCTGCGTGGAACTGGTGCGGAAGCTGGAGATGAGCCCCTACAAGACGGTGGAAGTGGGAGTGCATCACTACGCACGCCAACATGGACGGTCGCAGTTTTTCCGGGTGCGTTCGCTGCTGGTGACCCTGGGGCAGTTGATTCGCCTTTACGTCACCGTGGCGGTGTTGGGCCGTTGGACCGGGGAAGCCGCTCCGGCCGCGCCGCCCAAGGCACGCGGGATCTCAGGCAAGATGTAGTTGAGCCGGTTTACCGGCGGGTCTATTTCCCGAAGTACGCGGCGTTCTTCGCGGCGAAATCGGACCATTTCTCCGGCAGATCGTCGAGTGCGAAGATCGCCGAGACGGGGCACACCGGGACGCAGGCGCCGCAATCGATGCATTCCACCGGATCGATATAGATGATGTCGACGTTGGCGAAATCGGGTTCATCCTTCTTCGGGTGGATGCAATCGACGGGGCAGGCGTCAACACACGCCGTATCCTTGGTCCCGATGCAGGGTTCCGCGATCACATAAGCCATTCCCGTGAAGTCTCCTCGTGGTAGTTGCTTCCTCCCTTAGATGCCGGAACAGGCTGGGAGGGAGCAGGAAAGTCTATTGATAGCACATTGCGGCATCCGGGCGCCACTCTTCCGCGGATCTTGGCCGCGGCGCCGCGGCCCAACCCCTTATGCCAGTTCCACGTCAATCCGTTTGGTTTTGGCGTCCATGCCGGTGATGCGGAAGGACCGCACCTGGCCTTCGCGCAGTTCTCCGGCGTTGGGGTCCGCGTTGGCTCCGCCGCTCTTCCACCGGGCTGCCAGAAGCGCTCCCAGGGAGCCCACGTCGGCTGATTCGGGCTTGGCTGATGATTCAGCGGCCCCTCTGGCCGGCTTCACGCCGCGGCAGGTGGCCGTGACGCCTTCCGCCAGTTCCACGCGGGCGCGGTCTCCGTTCACTTCCACCACGCGGCCTGTCATTGTCTGGCCCACCTGGTGTTCCGCGATAAACTCATCGGCCGAGGTGGGAATCAGTTGTTTCATGCCCAGCTTCAGCCGGCGCCGCTCATGGTCGTGTTCGAGCACCAGCGCACGGACGGTCTGGCCCTCTGTCACCGCCTCGCGAGGGTGATTCAAGCGCCGTTCGGCCGGGATATCGGCAATGTGGACCATGCCTTCCAGGCCGTTACCCAGATCGACGAACGCGCCGAATTTGGCGAGTGTGGTCACTTTTCCTTCCACAATCGATTCCAGCGGGAACCGGGTGGCGACGTCCTCCCAGGGGTCGCCGAGCGCCTGCTTCAAACCAAGGGCGATGCGCCGGGTGCCGGTGTTGACGCCCAGCACCTGCACCTCGACCATCTCGCCCGTCTTGACGATTTCCGAGGGCTTCTTCTTGCCCTTGGCCCACGACATTTCGGTGACGTGAATCAAGCCCTCAACGCCCGGCTCGATCTCGACAAAGGCGCCGAAGTCCGTTACGCGGACGACTTTGCCGCGAATCCGGTCCCCGGTGTTCAGGCGGCCGGCGGCCACGGTAAACGGCTCCGGCTGAAGCTGCTTCATGCCCAGCGAGATCTTGCGCGTGTCGGGCGCGATCTTGAGAATCTTCACTTCCACCGGATCGCCGATGGCCACCATGTCGGCGGGTTTGGCGATGCGCTGCCAGCTCATGTCAGCCACGTGGAGAAGGCCGTCCACGCCGCCAATGTCCACGAAGGCGCCAAAGTCCATCAGGTTCCGGACCGTACCGCGCACCACCTGGCCCTCGCGCAAATCCTGGAATGCCCGCTCGCGGCTTTCACGCTCGCGTTCCTCGAGCACCGAGCGGCGGTCCACCACCAGGTCCTCTTCTTCCACGTTCAGCTTCGTGATCCGGCACTCGATGTCCTGGCCCACCAGCCGTTCCATCTCCGGGATGTCGCGGGCGCCGGATCGCGAGGCCGGCATGAACGCCCGGGCTCCCACATCCACGCGCAGCCCGCCCTTCACCAGCTCAAGCACCGTGCCGCGAATGATGCGCTTTTCGGCAAACGCAGTCTCGAGCGCGGACCAGTCCTTCGGGACTTCCACGCGCAGCAGAGACAGCATGTAGTGACCCTCGGGCCCGCGTCCGCTCACCGTCACCGTCAGCTTGTCGCCCCGCTGCACCGCAACCTTGCCGGCCGCGTCCCGGAACTTGAAGACCTCAATGACGCCATCCATCTTCCGGCCGATGTCGACATAGACGAAATCGTCGGTGACCATGACAACGGAGCCATCCAGAGGTTCGCCCTGGACGTGCTTGTGCTGTCCCTGCTCAAACTGGGTAAGAATGGCGGCGAATTCGGAGTGCGCGGCTTCGGCCAGCGCGGCTTCCAGTTCGTCCGGATCCTGGGCGGCGTTGCCGGCCTGGGGCTTGGTGGGGTCGTCTGCCGGGCTGGAAGGCCGGGCTGGATGGTTGAGAGTGCTCATGAGGATACCCGAAAGCAATCTCATTTTCGCACAGTGGCCGCCGGGGCCGGGTTCCATGACTCTTACAGCACCAGCATGCAATCTCCGTAGGAAAAGAACCGGTACCGCTGCTCCACCGCGTACCGGTACGCCGCCAGTGTCAGCTCCCTCCCGGCGAACGCGGACACCAGCATGAGCAGGCTGGATTGAGGCAGATGAAAGTTCGTGAGAAGGGCTTGCACGGCCCGGAACTTGTATCCCGGTGAAATGAACAGATTCGTGTCGCCCGCCAGTTCCCGCCATGCTCCCTGGGCGGCTGCCGTCTCGAGGGTCCGCGTTGAGGTGGTTCCCACAGCCACGATGCGGTGTGCCGCCGCCAGCGCCGCCGCCGTCTCCGGTGCGATCGCAAAGCTCTCGGAATGGAGACGGATTTCCTCCAGACGCTCCGCCTTCAGGGCCTGGAACGTGCCCAGACCCACGTGCAGTGTCACCGTAGCCACGGTGGCGCCCGCCGCCCGGCAGCTCTCCAGAGCCGTTTCCGTAAAGTGCAGTCCCGCCGTCGGAGCCGCAACGGATCCGGTATGGCGGGCGACCACGGTCTGGTACCGCTCCCGGTCGGCCTCTGTGTCGGGCCGGTGGATGTAGGGGGGCAGGGGCACGTGGCCCGCCTCCTCCAGAGCATCCATGGCGCGCCCTTCGCAGACCAACTCCACGGTCCGTTCGCCCTGCTCAGCGCGGCCGGTGATGCGCACGGCCAGGCGTTCGGAAACGGTGACCTCCGCGCCCACGGGCAGGCGCCGGCCGGGCCGCGCCAGGGCGGTCCATCGCCGGTGGTCCGGATCGAGCGGTTTCACCAGGAAGATCTCGGCCTTGCCGCTGCCGCGGCGGGTGCCCAGGAGCCGCGACGGGAACACGCGGGAATCGTTGAGCACCAGGCAGTCTCCCGGCGCGAGATAGCCTGGCAGGTCCACGAAAAGGCGGTCGTGCCAAAGACCGGCGGCGCGGTCCAGCACCAGCATTCGTGCGCCGTCGCGGCGGGGGGAGGGCTGCTGAGCAATCAACTCCGGCGGCAGGTAGTAATCGAAATCGGCGACTCTCACGGGTTCCTCTACCATGCTAAACTCCGGGCTTAACCCGTGCGGATTCTGGCGATTGAAAGCTCGTGTGATGAGACTGCCGCGGCCGTGGTGGAGGATGGCCGGCGCATTCTTTCCTCGGTGGTGGCGTCACAGCTCGACACGCACCGCAAGTACGGTGGCGTGGTCCCTGAACTTGCCTCCCGGGAGCACCTGCGGGCCATCGTGCCGGTGGTCCGCCAGGCGCTGGCGGAGGCTGATACGGAATACTCGGACCTGGCCGCTGTGGCGGTGACGGAGGGCCCCGGTTTGACCGGATCCCTTCTGGTGGGCATCACTTTCGCCAAGTCGTTGTGTCTGGTGCATGGCCTGCCGTTGATTGCGGTAAACCATATCGAGGGCCACATCCACGCCGTGGTGATGGAGGCGGGGGCGGCCGGGGCCGTCTTCGAGTTTCCGGTCCTGGCCCTGGTTGTGAGCGGAGGACACACCCACCTGTTCCAGGTGACTGAAGGCTACCGCTACCGGCTTCTCGGACGGACGCGTGATGACGCAGCCGGGGAGGCGTTCGACAAAGTGGCCAAGCTTCTCGGTTTCGGCTACCCCGGCGGTCCGGTGATCGACAGTCTCGCTCCGCACGGCAATCCATCGGCGGTGAAATTCACGCTGGCCAGAATGAAGGGTAATGTCCGCGACTTCAGTTTCTCCGGCCTCAAGACCGCGGTGCTCCGCTGGACCGAGGCTCGCGATTTGACCGAGGAAGTGGAGCGCCGCAAGGCGCTGGGCCGGAAGACCGGCCGCCCCACGGTGGCCCAGTGGCTGGAGGTGACGCCGAAGGCGACGCTTGACCTGCTTGCCTCATTCCAGCGAACGGTCATTGAGGAGCTTCTGCACCGGGCTGAAGCCGCGGCGGATGAGATGGGCGCCCGGGCGCTGATCGTTTCCGGAGGCGTCGCCTGCAATCGTGGCCTTCGGGCCGCCGCCGCCGGCCGGGGCCTCGGGATCCCGGTTCACTTTCCCACCCCGGCGCTTTCCACGGATAACGCCGCCATGATCGCCGCCGCCGCGTTCCTGAAGCTGGATCGCGGCGAGTTCGCGGGTTTTGGCCTGAAAGCCCAGGCGAATCTCACGCTGGCTTAGAGGGGGCTTCATGGTTGGGCTAAGCAGTTAGCGGCCCAGCCGGTTTGACGACATCCGCTCAACGACGCGCGGGGTCACCAGAACCGATCGCGGTTTGGGCGGCGCCGCCGCCTCCACCAGGGACAGCACCAGTTTCCCGGCGTTTTCACCAATGGACCCGGTGTCCTGGTCAATGCTGGATAGCGGGATGCGCAGCATGTCGGCATAGAGCATGTTTCCGCAGCCGATCACGGCCAGATCACGAGGCACTTCGAGCCCTGCCTCCTGGGCCGCTTTCAGCGCGCCCACGGCCAGAGGATCATTGAAGCAGAACACGCCATCGGGCCGCGGCCGGCTCTGAAGCAGTTTCTGCATCGCCTCGAAGCCGCACTCCTCGGCGCGGTCTCCCGAGGATCGCGCGGCCACCACATAGGCGTCCCGCATGGTGAGCCCGTGGCGCTGCAGCGCCTGGCCGTACCCCTGAATGCGCCCCCGGGCGGGGCTGGTCTCCGGTCCTCGCAGATGGGCCACGCGGCGGCACCCCTGCTGGATGAGGTGCTGGGTGGCCAGCAGGCCCACTTCCCGGTCATCCACACCGACGAAGTTCGCCTGGAGGCCGGCCACCTGCCGGTCCACCAGCACATAGGGAATCTTCTGTTGTTCCAGCACCGCCAGCATCTCGCCGGATTCCTCGCCCGAGGCGATCACCAGCGCGTCGACACGCCGGGCGATGAGATGCTCAATTTCATGCCGTTCGAGCGCGATGTCTTCTTCCGCCGACGAGATGACCAGACCGTAGCCCTTCTTCCGCAGCGTCCGGGCCAGACTCTTGGCGATCTGGCCGAAGAACGGATGGACAAGGTCCGGCACGATCAAGCCCATCATGGAGGTCCGTCCGGTGACCAGCGCGCGGGCGGTGAGATTGGGCCGGAAGTTCAACTCGCGCATCCGCTGCAGCACGCGTTCGCGCGTCTTCTCGCTGATGTCGGAGTGGTTCCGCAGAACCTTCGAGATGGTGACCACCGAAAGATTGAGATCCTTCGCCAGGTCTTTCATGCGTACGGTCATACCGGAAGCTCCATCGTAAACCTGGCGAAAAGCTCGCTGGCCAAGGCAGCTTGGCCGCGGCAGGGTTCCACCGGGTGCCCTTCAAGCCACGCCGCGGGCGCCGGCTCGCCCGTCAGCGAGCGCCAGGCGAGCATGGCGGCGCCTCGCAGACTGGCTTCCAGATCCTCCATCACGCGCAGGGGTCTCTGCAGAATGTTGGCCCGCATCTGATTCCATACCGGCGCCCGGGCGGCGCCGCCTGCCAGTGTCACGGTGTCCAGCGCCACGCCGGCCCGGGCGCGCTCCAGCACCAGCCGCTCCTGCAGCGCGACGCCCTGCAGCACAGCCCGCGCAAGATCGGCCGGTCCATGGTGTGCCCGAAGACCCCGCACCCCGGCCGTGAGATTGCTGTTCCAGTAGGGCGCGCGCTCCCCTTCGAGATAAGGATGAAACAGGACCGGCGTAAGATCCGGCGTGGCGGCCAAATCGAAGATCGCTTCCGGCGTTCGATCCAGGAATCGCGCCAGCCATTGCAGGGTCGCTCCGCCGCCCTGGATGGGACCGAAGTGCAGGTCCACGCCGGGCGCGCCCAGCACATGGGATGGAACGTGGAACAGACCCGGCGCGGCAGTGGAATCAGCGCGCGTGGCGCCAATGATCTCCGAGGTCCCGGTGAGAATGAACCCCCGGCCTGGGCCTTCCACCGCGCCGGAGGCGAGGATGGCGCACAAGGCATCGGACCAGCCGGTGTCCACCGTCAGGCCATCGCCGCGGCGCACCATGGGACGGCAGGGCGGTGAGACATCCACCGCCAGATCCAGATAGGCCATCCAATCGGGGTGCATCACACCGGTGGCGACGCTGGCAATCCCTTTGGCGCACCATGCGTCGGTGGCCAGCACCCCGGTCAGGCTGTGCGCGGCCAGATCCTTGGGCTGCGCCACCCAGCGTGTCCGTTCCCAGATCTCCGGTTCGTGGCGCCGCAGCCAGAGCAGTTTGGCGGGGGCCGCGGTGGGTCCCACCGGCAGGTCGAAACCGAACCAGGCGCGGCGGATCTCGGGGTGGATCGCCTCCAACTCGGCGGCCTCGGCCGTGGCTCTGCTGTCCTGCCAGACGATGGCCGGACGCAGCGGCTGGCAGTGTTCATCCAGCAGCACCAGGGTGGGAGTCTGGGTGCTGAAGCCGACGGCTGCGATGGCGTGCCCCGCCATGAGTGCGCCCGCCACCTCCCCCGCGGCGGCGATGTAATCGCGTGGATCCTGTTCCACGATGCCCGGGGCGGGCCGGCTGGTGGCATAGTCGCGCGACTCCAGGGCCACGCGAAGGCCTTCACGCGTGTAGACGGCGCCTTTGCAGCCGCCGGTGCCCAGGTCGAGCGCCAGGACCAGACTGCTCACGGAAGCGGCATCTTCCTTGGAACGTAGCGCGGGCGGCTGGCTGAGTTCGCCAGGTCCCAGCTCAGTTGATGGACCAGCCGGGCGACGCGCTCCAGCTTCGGGTAGTCGATCCGCTCCGGACGGTCGAAAACCGTGTGATAGTCCGGGTGGAGGCCGGTGTGGAAGAAGAGTGCCGGAACACCGCGCTGCAGGAAGGGCCACTGGTCGCTGCGGCGCAGCAGGTTCGATTTGTTGTTGTCGTAGCGCTTCAGCAGAGCCAGGTCGAAGTGGCGGCCGGCGGCATCGGCCGCGGCGCTCAGATCGGGGCTGAAGCTGTGGCCCAGCAGGTTGACATTGTTCGCGTTCGAGGCGGCTGTCTGGACCGCCAGGCCGTTGAACCGCGATCCGCCCCCTTCCGGTACCTCCTCGCTTCTGCCGATCATGTCCATGTTGATCACCGCCGCGGTCTTATCGAGCGGCCACGCGCCATCCTCAATCCAGGCCCAGGAGCCGAGCAGCGGCCCGCAGCACCGTTCCTCGGAACCCCAGGAGATGAATAGCACGCTGCGGCGCGGCCGTTGGCCCTGGGCGGCGGCCAGCGCGTACGCCTCGGCGATCTCAACCAGCGCCACCACACCGCTTCCGTTATCGTCCGCTCCATTGAAAATCTGGCCGTCGACGGCGCCGTTGTGGTCGTGATGGGCGCTGAGGATGACCGCCTCGCTCTTCAACTGAGGATCTGACCCTTCGATCATCGCCGCGACGCTGCGGTCTTCGACAATGGTGCGTTCGACCGATGTCTTGAGCGTCGCTTCGCCCAGCAGCACCGGTTGCGCGGCCGGTTGTGCCTGAGCCTGCTCAATGGCGGCGTCGAAGCCCGCCGTGGCGGCATCAAAAAGATGGCGGGCCAGCGCCGGCGAGATCTGCGCGGCCGGAATGTGGATGCGATTGGCATAGGTGGCCAGCGTGTAGCGTTCGAGGTGAGCGGGCTTGGCGGGCCAGTACGCCCGTGAAACATTGACAAAAGAGAGGCCGCGAGCCAGGCGCGGGTTCACGATCAGCACGCCGCGCGCCCCCGCCTCCTGCGCCCACAGCACCTTCCGCAGCGGGTTGGCGTACTCGGAGGTGACCGCTCCGTCGAAGCGCCCCGCGGGGTCGTCCACGGCCGGTTCGGAATCGAGGATCAGAGCGATGGAGCCGCGAACGTTGGAGCGGGCGTAGTCATTCCAGCCCAGGGCCTCGGCGCGAATACCGTAGCCGGCGAAGGCGACGGCGGCGCGAACTTCGCCGGACGGGCTGAAGATCATGGGGTGAAAGTCTTCCAGCACGCGCCCGGCACGGTGGCCGTCCGCGCCGTGCAGCGTGAGCGCGTTGCCGCCTGCCAGGCTCGAACGGATCAGGTCAAAGCGATGAAAGAAAGATCCGGCGCCCCCGGCGCCCTTCAAGCCCAGGCGCGAGAAGCGTGACTCGATCCATTCGGCGGCAAGCTGGTACTCGGGTGACCCGGTGAGACGGCCCCGCATCGAATCGCCGGCCAGAAAGTAGAGGTCGGCTTTCAGTTGATCCCGCAGGATCGTATCGCTGCCTGGAGCGCGCTGCTGGGCCCCGGCCCCGAGCGCGAAGACAAACAAGAAGAACGCAATGCGCATGATGCGTGTGAATTGTACCGAAGTCCGCACGCTCCCGTGCGGGTCAGGGAACGGCGACGACGTCCACGGCGAAGGAGGCGTCCAGCGAGGGCAGGCCCTCAAACAGAACCAGGGTCGAAGCGGGCGGGTTCTGCTTGTCGTAGTACTCAAAGCGCAGGTTGCGCACCCGATCGGTGACGGCCGAACTCAGCGGGTAGACGCTGGACATCGCCACGCGCTTCAACGAACCGCCCGCGCCTTCCACCGTCTTCTTCAGACGGTCGAATGCCAGCCGCACATCGGCATCCTGCGCGCGAAACGCGAGTTGACCGCCGGAAAGGATCACCTTCGGAGCGTTGACCAGGGCCACCTGCGAGTAGTTCGGCGACGCGGTGAGGCCCTCGGGGTTGAGGAACTGCAGCGGCGATGCGGGAGCATTCGCCAGCCGTCCCACGCCTTCGCACTCGGCCACGGAACTGCTGGAGCTGCGTTGAAGCTGAACGAAGCTTGCCACGGCCTGCGGGAACGCGGCGGCCACCATGCTCCGAACCTCGCTCAACTGATCAAGGCCGGTGAGCAGGCAGGTCACACGCAGCATGTCACCGGCGGCCACGCCCGCGCCCTTGGCGGCCAGCATCAGATTATCAACCGACTTTCTGGCCAGCGGAGCCATAGGCTTCAGGGGCTCGGCATCCGTGGCGCCCTGGCCCGAGAAAAACGCCAGGCCGTGCGGGTTGACGGTCTTGCGATCCGCCGCCACGGCTTCAATCAACACCTGCGCGCCCTCCATGGGCAGCGCGCCGACAAGCACCGTGGTAAGGACAGGCAGCGTGGCGCGGCGTTCCGAGAAGGTTTCCGACACAAGCGCCTGCACTCGGCGCTGATCGCCCGTGCCGGAAACGAAGGCCCGCAGCTTGACGATGGGATTGCCCTTGGCCGACCCCACCACCGACTTCAAGCCATCGCGGATCTGCTGCGAAAGCAGGCCCTTGTTCGAAAGCGGGGAAACGTGAAAAGTGAACCGCTGCGGTTCCGCGGCGAGCGCGGCGGGCGGATCGGGCAGCACATCCAGGGTCTGGGTGATCTCTTCGTTCTTCTTCCGCTTCTTGTTCCTGGGGTCGTCCTCGTCCAGAGGCAGAAGCAGCGGATAGTCGTCCTCACCCTTCTTCTTGCGCTTCTGGGCATCCAGCGGCGCGTTCGCCAGGAACGCTATCGCCACCAGTGCTGGAACAATCCGTCGCATCAGGCACCTGTCTACCACTATGCCAGCAACGTGTACCGCCGGATGTCCGGCATCGCCATGCAGAGTTCGGGCACGCGAGGGAAGGCAGCCTGGAGATGAGGAGCGGCCAGATGGGCATCCAGCGCGGCATCGGACTCCCATTCCTCGATGAACGTGAACTCTGACGGGTCGGCGTTATTAACGTGCAGTTCGTAGCGGCGGCAACCGGCTTCCTTCCGCGTCGGCTCGATCAGGCTGCGCAGCAGCGCCTCAAGATCGGCGATGCGTTCAGGCCGGGCGGAAATGTGGGCGACAACTCGGATCATCTCCACATTCTATGCTACCCGCGCGCCTCAGGCGAGAATGTTGATCACCTTGCACTGCGAAGCCTGATTGAAGAGCCGGGCATTCGCCTTGTACCCGTTGCGGGACTCGATGAGTTCACGGGCGGCCGGGCTCAGATCCAATGTGTCTCCGGAATTGGTTTCTCTCAATTCGGTGGAACGGGCCACCTTCGCTGCGGCTTGCTCAAGCCGTTGCTCGGCGCGGAGCAGCCCCTCCGTTGCGATCTGGGTGATTTGCATTCACCTCTCCTTGTTCTGGAGACGCTTATCGGCCGGCTTGCGCCTGTTCTTGAGCCCAGCCTGCCAACTCAATCGAAAGACTGTCGTCGTACCGCCGGCCCCAGGCGGCGAGTTCATTCGCCAGAGCGGCCACCAGCTTCGGGTTCGATGCATAGAGATTGCGGGTCTCGCCGGGGTCTTCCTTCAGATCGTAGAGTTCCCCGGGCCGAAGTTCCGGGCGGTTGTCGAACTTGCGAAGGATCAGCTTGTGGCGCTCCGTGCGCAGCGCGCGATCCTCAAAGAGCGACCCGTCGAGCGCGGCCTGCGGGATGTTCTGCAGCACCACCGGGCGCCGCCATCGATCCTCCCCACGCATCTGCGTGAGCAGGCTCTCGCCCTGGAAGATTGAACTTCCGGCGGGTTCGACAATGCCGCCCTTCAGCACCTGGACACCGGCGGCTTCAAGGATGGTGGGCGCCAGATCGGCCAGCGTCACACCGGAACTCCACACCCTGCCCTGCGGCAGAAGTCCCGGGTGGCGCAGGATCAGGGGAATGCGCGAAACCTCGTCATAGGGCAGACAGATGTCCTCGAGACTGGCGGGGCGGCGGGCCCATGTCCGGCCATGTTCGGTGCTGATGATGATCAGTGTGTTGTCGTAGACGCCCTGCGTCTTGAGCGCGCTGACGATGCGGCCCACATTCCAGTCCAGGTTCGAGACCGCGCCGTAGTAGGCCGCATGTTCCTGCCCCTGGTAGGGCTCCAGCCACTGCTTGGGCGGGTCCAGCGGCTCATGCGGCGTGTAGTAGCTCTGGTACAGGAAAAAGGGCTCGCTTGAATGCTTGCCCGCCAGGTGTTCCTTGATGAATGCGATCCCGAGGTCGGTATGGACATCCGGCCGGTACAGCGACTGGTGCGGCTCACCGATCCAGTGCCGCACCGTGGAGTTGAACGACTTGAAGTAGTCGAAGAAACCGGGATTGCCCGGGCCGAGGTGCCACTTGCCGATGTGCGCCGTCGCGTAACCGGCGTTGCTGAGATAGAAGACAAAGTTGTCCCACAGCTTGAACCGTGTGTCGCGGAACGGGTCCGGTATGGCCTCCGGGTAGTTGCTGTTCATGCTGCTGGGGCGGGTTGGGTAGACGTTCCGCCGCAGTCCGTGGGCGTGCGGATAGTTGCCGGTGAGAATGGAGGAGCGCGCGGGTCCGCACAGGGCCTGAGGTGTGAAACAGTTGGCGAAACGGACGCCGGAGGCGGCAATGGCATCGATGTTGGGCGTCGAGACCTTGCGCTCTCCGTAGGCGCCGATGGCGTCGGTGCGGCACTTGTCAAAGAGGAGAAAGACGATGTTCGGGCGGGGCGCCGGGTTGTGCTGGGCCAGCAGGGCGGGGCCGAGAAGTCCAAGGAAGTCGCGGCGGGCGAACGTGGACGGCATGAGCCTGATTATGCCTGATTACTCTCGGCGTTCGAAATCGCGGGCCGCGATCCGGGCGAGTTCGACATGCTCGATGTGCTGGGCGATGTTACCTTCAACAACACCGCCGGCGTGAACAGCGTCGTGCTCCGGTTCCTGAGGTTCTCTCCCGACCTCGGCGATTCGTTCACCGTGCTCAAGTACCTGTCGGCGAACTACCTCAGCTTCAGCGCGGAGCTGCCCACGCTGCGAACGGGGCTCCTGTGGCAGGAACTCCGCAACCCGATGGACCTCACCTATCAGGTGATCATGGACCCGGGCGCGGTGCCGGAACCATCCACCTTGATTCTGGCCGCGGCCGCTCTGGGAGCCCTGGCCCTGATCCGCCGCCGTTCCCGCTAACCAATCCCCTCGGGCGGGAAACCGGGGAGTTCCTGATAAGATGAAACTGGCTTTCATGGACTCCCGCCGCAACTTTATCGGCAAATTCGCCTCCGGCATGGCCGGCGCCATTGCGTCGCCGCGTGCCGTGCTGGGCGCCAATGAACGCATTCGCTTTGGCCTGATTGGCGCCGGTGACCGAGGTCTACAGCTTGCCCGCGAAGCCGCGAGCATTCCGAATGCGGCGTTCGCCGCCGCCGCCGATGTCTTTGGAAAGCGGCTTGAGGCAGCACGGGCCCTGGACCCCGATCTGAAGACACATAGCGACTTCCGTGCCTTGCTGGACGACAAGTCGATTGATGCGGTGCTCATCGCCACGCCGCAGCACCTGCATGCGGGGCAGTTTACCGCCGCGCTCGAAGCGGGCAAGCATATCTACCAGGAACGCACGCTGGCCTTTACCGTTCCGGAAGCGAAGTCGATGCGCGAAGCCGTGCGCCGCGCCGGGCAGCGCGCCATCCAGGTGGGCCATCAGCAGTGTTCTTCGGGGCAGATGACGGATGCCATCCATTTCCTGGCCAATGGCCAGCTTGGACGCATCACGGCCATCCAGGCCAGGGCGTTCCGCAACACACCGCACGGCAAGCCGCAGTGGAGCCGTCCGGTGCCGGGCGAGGCCACCGCAGCGAACATCGATTGGGCCGGTTTTCTGGGTCCGGCGGACCCGCTGCCGTTCGACGCCAACCGTCTGGTCAACTGGCGTCTTTATCAGGACTACTCGGGCGGCAGCGTCCATGAAAACCTCTCGCAGCAACTCGCCTTCTGGTACCGCGCGCTGAGTCTGAGGATTCCGCGGGCCGTCACCATGACCGGCGGCGTCTACCTTTGGAAAGACGGCCGCGAAGTGCCGGACACGATGCACGTCTCCCTGGAACATGCCGAGGAGATCCTGTTCTCCTGGGACTCCGGCTTTGGCAACAGCCAGCCGGGAACCGGCGAGGATGTGCTGGGCGACACCGGCGCCATCAGCCGCTCCCAGCAGATCCGGTACGTGCCCCAGAAGGTAAACCTGGCGGAGGGCGTTGAGCTGCTGGGCCGCACGCCAACACCGCAGGCCGCCCACATGCGGAATTTCTTTGACGCCATGCGCTCCGGTGAGGAGACCAACTGCCCATTTGAACTGGGCTTCCGCGTCTCCATCGCCTGCCGGATGGCGGTTGAGAGTTATCGCCAGGGCCGGACGGTCCGTTGGGACGAAACGCGCGAAGAAATCGTCTGAATCCATCATTCCCATGAACTTCGAGTTCACCGCGGAGCAAGAGCAACTGCGCCGGAGCGTGCGCGAGTTTGCTGAAGCGGAGATCAAGCCGCACGTCAATGCCTGGGATCGCGATAACGTGTTCCCGCTGGAGGTGGTGCGCAAGCTTGGCGCCCTGGGGTGCATGGGCGTCATCTTCCCGGAAGAGTACGGCGGCGCCGGGCTCGGCTACATCGATTACTCCATCGTGGTTGAGGAACTGGCGCGCGTGGATCCCTCGGTGGGCCTGATCGTGGCCGCGCACAACTCGCTGTGCTCGAACCATATCTACCTGGCCGGCAGCGAGGATCAGAAGCGGCGCTACCTGCCACGGCTGGCCACCGCGGAGTGGATCGGGTGCTGGTCCCTGACGGAGCCCGAGGCGGGGTCCGACGCGGGCGGCACGCGCACGCAGGCCGTTCGCGATGGTGAGGAGTGGATCCTGGATGGAGCCAAGACGTTCACCACCAACGCGCACTACGCCGATCTCTGCGTCGCCATGGCGGTGACCGATCGCACCGCGTCCTCGCATGGTGTGTCGGCGTTTCTGATCGAGCGCGGTACGCCCGGTTTTCGTCCCGGCAAAAAGGAAGACAAGCTGGGGATGCGCGCCAGCGACACCGGCGAGGTGATCTTCACCGGATGCCGGATTCCAGGCTCGCAGTTATTGGGCAATCCGGGCGAAGGCTTCATCGACGCCCTCCGGATCCTGGATGGCGGCCGCATCTCCATCGCCGCCCTGTCGGTGGGTGTGGCCCAGGGGGCGTATGAAGCCGCGCTGTCCTACGCCCGGCAGCGCAAGCAATTCGGCCGGCCCATCTCCGAGTTCCAGGCCATTCAATTCAAGCTGGCCGACATGGCCACCTCCATTGAGGCCGCGCGTCTGCTCACCTGCCGCGCCGCCTGGCTGAAGGATCAGGGCCGTGCCGTCACCCGCCAGTCCGCGCAGGCCAAGTTGTTCGCCTCCGAAGCCGCCGTTTCGGTGTGCAATGAAGCCGTCCAGATCCATGGCGGTTACGGATTCACGAAGGACTACCCGGTGGAGAAGTTCTATCGCGACGTGAAGCTGTGCACCATTGGCGAAGGCACCAGCGAGATTCAGCGGCTGGTGATTGCGCGCCAGTTGCTGAAGTCGAATGCATGAGCTCTCAGGAAGCGAGCTCTCCGGAAGCACTTGCCGGGCGCATTGCGCAGGGTGATGTCCGGGCGCTTGCCCGCGCCGCGACGTTGGTTGAGAATCGCGCACCGGAGTCCGTGGCACTGCTGCGCCGGCTGTTCCCTTTGGCGGGCCGCGCGCTGATTGTGGGGATCACCGGGGCGCCCGGCGCCGGCAAGAGTACGCTTGCCGGGGCGCTCATCCGGCAGGCCCGGTTGCGGCAGCTCCGTGTGGCGGTGGTGGCGGTGGACCCCACCAGCCCGTTCACCGGCGGCGCCATCCTGGGCGACCGCGTTCGCATGCAGGACCACTATGCGGACGGCGGCGTCTTTATCCGCTCCATGGCAACCCGCGGACGGCTTGGAGGCCTCGCTGCCGCCACCGCCGACATGACTCTGCTGCTCGACGCGGCGGGTTTCGACCTGATCCTGGTGGAAACCGTGGGCGTGGGGCAGGACGAGATCGACATTGCGCGTCTGGCCGCCGTGACGGTTGTGGTGCTGGTGCCCGGCATGGGCGATGGCGTTCAGGCGATTAAGGCGGGGCTGTTCGAGATTGCCGGTCTGTTTGCCATCAACAAGGCGGACCACCCGGGAACCGATCAGTTCGAGCAGGAGCTCCGCGAGACGCTGGCGCTCGGGCCGCGGGAGACGCCCATCCTGCGCACTGTCGGCACCACCGGTGCGGGCGCCGCGGAGCTGTTGGAGGCGATGCGTGGACAGGCGGCCCGCGCGCCAAACCCGCCCTGGGAGCACCGGCTGCGCGAGATGTTCCGCGAGCGCGTTGCGGAACGGTTACCCTTGGAAGAGCTACGCTCAGCCGCCGCCGCTGTCGAGAGCCGCCAAAGCGACCCCTACAGCGTTGTCGACCGCTGGCTTGAGCGCTATACCTGACACCGAGGAGTCTCTTTTGCAAGCAGAGATTGGAGTGATTGGCGGCAGCGGGCTGTACAGCATGCCCGGGTTTGAGGCCGTCGAGGAAGTTCGATTGGACACCCCGTGGGGAAGCCCGTCGGACGCCTATGTGGTGGGGCGGCTGGCGGGGCGCGCGGTGGCGTTTCTGGCGCGCCATGGGCGAGGGCACCGGATATCGCCTTCCGAATTGAACTTTCGGGCCAATATCCATGGTTTCAAGCAGCTTGGCGTCAGCCGGATCATCTCCCTGAGCGCCGTGGGTTCGCTGAAGGAGGAACACCGCCCCACCGAGTTCGTCATTCCCGATCAGTTCTTCGACCGCACCCGCGGCCGCGTCTCCACCTTCTTTGGCGAAGGCCTGGTTGCGCACGTCAGCTTTGCCGACCCCGTGTGTCATGAAGTGGGCGATGTGGTGGAAGCAGCCTGCCGAACGGCGGGCGTGACGGCGAAGCGCGGCGGGACGTATCTTTGCATGGAAGGTCCTGCGTTCTCAACCAAGGCCGAATCAAACGTCTACCGCAGCTGGGGCATGGACGTCATCGGCATGACGAACCTGCAGGAGGCCAAACTGGCCCGGGAAGCCGAACTCTGCTATGCAACGGTGGCCATGGTCACGGACTATGATTGCTGGCACCCCGATCACGACGCCGTAACCGTGGCCGACATCATTCGTGTGCTGACGCAGAATGCCGAAAATGCGGCGAAGGTTGTCGCCGCGGCCGTGGCGGCCATGCCCGCCGGGCGCACGTGCAAGTGCGGCGCCGCCCTGGCGCATGCGCTGATCACCGACAAGAGCACGGTGCCCGATGCCACGCGGCGCAAGCTGGAGCTCATCGTTGGCAAGTACTTCGCCGGCTGAGATCGCCGCCAGCATCCTGGAAGCCTGCCTCGCCGGCCGGGCGTTCGACGAAGCGGCGTTCCATGGCCTGGCCGCGGACGCCCTGGCGGGAAACCCGGGTGCTCTCAAGGCTCTGTTCGCGGGGCTGATCGAGCCCCTCAGCGATCGCTTCGACCCCGCGCTCTGCCTGCCCTACGCCGAGCTGTTTTCGCGCGTTGTGGAACAGGCGTTGCCGCACCTTCGCGCGCATCACCTGGTGTCGCGTTACCGGCGCGTCCGTGAGCCGCGGCGGTTTGAAGGCCCCGATCCTGAAACCGTCGTGGTGCTTTCCCGCGTGACCATTGGAGCGGATATTGCCGTTACCAGCGCCGTGCTGGATGCGATGCACCACCGCTTCCCCCGGGGGCGCGTGGTGCTGGCCGGGTCGCGCAAGTGCTGGGAGTTGTTTGAGGCCGGCCCGCCCGTTGACCTGCTCGAAGTGGACTACGGCCGCACCGCCCCGCTCGCCGAACGGCTGCGGCTGGGGCTCACGCTGAACCTGGATGACGCGGGAGTCATCGTCGTCGATCCCGACTCCAGGCTCACGCAACTGGGCCTGCTGCCGGTCTGCGCCGAGGAGCGCTATTACTTCTTTGAGAGCCGCTCGGCCGGGGGCGATTCAAGCGCCACCATCACGGAACTGGCCGCCGCCTGGTTGCAGGCGACGTTCGGAGTCTCCGGCCGCAACTACGTGGCACCGGCGCCGGTGGATGTGCCGGAAGGGCGCTTCGCAACGGTGAGCCTCGGAACCGGCGGCAATGCGGACAAACTCCTGGAGGATCCTTTTGAAAGCCGGCTGGCGGATCTTCTGTGCGCCCGCTATCCTCGGGTGATCGTCGATCAAGGGGCGTCCGAAGAGGAGGCTCTTCGTGTGCGGCGGGCATTCGCATCTCATTCGAACGCCACGCTCTGGCAGGGCCGGTTCGCCCCGTTTGCCTACGCCATCACGCAAGCGGGGTTTTATGCCGGTTATGACTCCGCGGGAGGGCACGCCGCGGCGGCCGCCGGCACGCCGCTGTTGTGCGTGTTCACGGGCGCGGTCAACCAGCGGATGTTCGAGCGCTGGAAGCCGTCGGGCAGCGGCCCGGTCACTGTGCTGCAGCCAGCGAGCCCCAAGCAGGCGATTGAAGCGGCGAAAATGGTGGGATGAAGACGCTCATCGTTGGAGTGCTGACGGCGGTGATCCTCCCCGCTCAGGACAGCAAGCCGGTGCCCCTGCTTCGCGGCATGGGGCTCCACCGCCACCCCATACGGACGGCCAGTGACGAAGCCGGCCGTTACTTTGACCAGGGTCTGGTGTTGCTGTACGGCTTTAACCGGCCAGCCGCCCGGCGGTCCTTTGAACGTGCGGCGGCGCTTGATCCCAAAGCGGCCATGCCCCATTGGGGGATCGCCGCCACGTATGCTCCCCACATCAACATGGATCTGGATGGCGACGTGAATCTCAAGGCTGCCTGCGCCGCCGCCGGCGAGGCTTCGAAGCGCGCCGCTGCCGGGCCCGAAAAGCTCTACGCGAACGCCGCCGCCGCACTCTGCCAGGGGGAAGAGGGGTGGCGCGCCGCAATGCGCGTCCTCCATCAGGCATATCCCGACGATCTGGACGCAGCGGCGCTCTACGCCGAAACGTTGATGGTTCCCGTGCGCTGGCGCTGGTTCACGCGGGACGGCAAGCCCGCCGGGGCGATGGCTGAATGCATCGCGCTGCTTGAGAGCGTCATGCGGCGCGACCCCGATCATCCCGGCGCCAACCACTTCTACGTCCATGCCGTCGAGATGTCGCCCACGCCGGAACGCGGCCTGCCCGCGGCGCAGCGCCTGATGGGCGGCATCGCGCCCAACGCCGGGCATCTGGTCCACATGGCGGGCCATATCTACTTCCGGGTGGGCGATTACGAAGTGGTGGCTTCCTCGAATGAACGTGCCATCTCGGCCGATGAGGACCACTTCCAACATGCGGGCTCGACGGCGGAGTACCTGGGATACTATGCCCACAATCTGCACTTCCTCATCGCAGCGCGCGTCATGCAGATGCGGTATGCCGATGCGATTGCGGCGGCCAACAAGCTGATCGAACGCCTGGCGCCTCTGCTGCGCGAAGCCCCAGCCATCGTGGATCCCATCATCGCCACGCCTCTGCTGGTTGAAGAGCGATTCGCGCGCTGGCCCCGGATCTTAAGTTCGCCCGACCCGGCGGAGAATCTGCCTGTCACGCGGGCCCTCTGGCGCTTCGCCCGCACAGCGGCCTGGCTTGGCTCAGGCGATCGCGCGCGCGCCGCTTCCGAGCGGGCGCTCTTCGATCAGGCTCGCCGGGCGGTGGCGCCGGGCGCCGGGTTTCTCAACAACAAAGCCGCGGACATCCTGGCAATCGCCGGCCACGTACTGGATGCACGGCTGGCCACAGCCGGCGCGGATCGCGTGGCGGCGCTGCGGCGGGCCATTGAGGTTCAGGACGGGCTGGTGTACGACGAGCCGCCGCCGTGGCCCACTCCAATCCGTGAGGAACTCGGCCTGACGTTGCTCAGCCTGGGACGGGCGGCTGACGCTGAAGCGGTCCTGCGCGAGGATCTGAGCCGGACGCCGCGCAATCCACGGTCGCTCGACGGCCTTCTGCGCGCGCTCCGCGCCCAGGGCAAGACGGATGCGGCCCGGATGGTCGCAATGGAACGTGAGCGTGCATGGCGCCGGGCTGCGCCATGAGTGTCCGCGGCGGATCCGGTTTGGTCTGAAGTATCTTTGTCTATTAGGATTGTTCATGATTTCACGCCGCACCATGTTTGCCGCACCGGCGCTTGCGCTGGCCAAGACCAGGAAGCGAGTTGTGTTCGTCGCGGGCGACCACGAATACTCGGGCGAGGCGACTCTGCCGCTGCTGGCGGCCGGGCTCAATCGCGACTACGGCATGGAATGCTCGGTGATCAAGTCCGTGCCGGACCAGAACGGCGAAACGGACATTCCGGGGCTTGAAGCGTTGGACAAGGCCGATCTCGCAGTCTTCTTCCTGCGCTGGAGGCGTCTGCCAGCGTCCCAGTTGGCGCCGATTGAGCGGTACATGAAGGCCGGCAAGCCGATGATGGGGTACCGCACCAGTTCCCACTCCTTCAACTACCCGAAGGGCGATCCGCTGTTTGCCTGGAACGCGTGGGGTTCGGAAGCGTTCGGCACTCCGCCCGGCTGGGGCGGCGACGGGCATACACACTTCGGCCATCAGGCCAGCACGGATGTGACGGTGATTCCCGGCGCGTCGAAGCATCCCATCCTCAAGGGCGTCGAGCCCAGGTTCCACGTCCGTTCCTGGCTCTATCGCGTTCTGCCGAAATGGCCGCCCAAGGACGCTGAACTGCTGCTCATGGGCAAAGCTATCGAGCCGAACAAGCCGGCGGAAGACAACCCGGTGGCCTGGACCTGGAAGAACCGGCACGGCGGCCGCGTATTCTTCACCACCGTCGGACACCCGGAAGACATGGCGGTGGAATCAGTGCAGCGGCTGAGCGTCAACGCGATTCACTGGTGCCTGGGGCTCTACGGTCCCTCCAGGTGGAAGGGGAGGATGCCGATCGACGTGCCGTATCGTGGGATGGTGAAGTCCTGAGTCATTTTGGAGCGCAAAGCCGCTCCGTAGCGATGCATTGCTGCGCTTGGCAGAGCCAACACGGTACCGGCGGACCCGTCATTGGTGGTCAGGCAGAACGACGTGTTCATACAGCCCCGCGTCATCCACGGCTTGACCAATACGGCGCAGGGCTTCCAGTCTCTCCGTGCCACGTTGCTGCTCGGTCAAGAAGCGGCGAAGAGCTTGCTCGATCAGGGTGCTGGCGCTGGAATAGCGGCCCGCCGCAACTTCGGTCTGTAGTTGCTGCGTTAGGTCGGCTGGCAGGTTGACTTCCATATGCGCTCCTGTCCCCATTCTAACTGCGGTTGTCTGGTACAAGCGAGGGAGGCTCAAGGCCCCTCCGCGGCGCGGCTCGAAACATATCGCGCGGTTGCCTCGAAACCAGGGCGACGCTAGCGTCCTGCCTGCCGCCGGAACTCCGCCGGAGCACGCTCCCGGTCGAACATTCCGACGCTCAATTTCCACGCGACCGGCACCGTCTCGGGCGGAAAACACTGCTTCCGGTCACAAGCCTGGTACCGGAGCTTTCCCGTTACCGTGAGATCGGAGGTTGATGCGCCGAGGCGCAGCTTTGCGTCGGGGTACACTGTGACGTCGCGCACCACGTTGAAGGTCCGTTCGAACACCGGAACGTGTTCCCGGGCAATCTTTGTGGTCCGGGATTTCGGGTACTCCGTGGGATGCGCTTTCCAAAGCGGCGAGGCATCAAGCGCAAGATCAAGCGCGATGTAGTCCGCTGGCGCACCGGGCGCGTAGACGTGCAACCCCTTCGGCATGGCAATCTCCAGTTCCAGGGTCACTCGCTGTCCCGGCGCGAGCATCGCCGTGCTGGCGAGCGGTGTCGCCGTGAGGCGTGCCGCCTGAATCGGTTCGGCCCGGATCGCCGCGGCGGCTCCCATGCGGCGGCGCAGGATGCTCGAGATGGTGAACCGGTCCGTGTAACGCTCCTCGAAGTACCGCGCGGTGACACGGCCCTTGGCGTCAAGGAAGAAGAGACCCGGGTAGGGCACTCCATGGTCCAGGGCCCCGGGCTTCGTGGTTTCGTTGAAGATGCCGAAGGCGCGGATGATCGCCGAGTCAGGGTCGGAGAGCAGGGGCACGGAAATCTGGCGCCGCGCTGCGAACGCCCTCAGCACGCCCTGCGTGTCGTAGCTGATGGCGGCGGCCCCGAAGCCGCGCCGCGCCAGTTCGGCGCGCTGCTGTTCCAGCTCCACGAGCTGGGCCTTGCAGTAGGGTCACCAGTCGGCCGAGCGGTGGAAAAGCAGCACCAGGCCGTTTGCTCCTTTGAGCGTATCGAACGATTGGACGGCGCCGTTCTGGTCCGGCGCGCTGAATGCGGGGGCCTGCGCGCCAACGGCAATGGCTTTGTCTTCAGGCTTCGCGGCAAGGGCGGAAACGGCCAGGCACACGCCCAGCAACAAACCTCTCATGCCACTATCATCCACCGGATCAGAATATTCATTCCAGAAAAATCAGCGATGGTGCCGGCGGCCGCTCTTAAAAAGAGTGAGCGAGGCAAGGAAGCTCACCAGAGCCGCACCGGTAAACCACAGGGACTGGTCGAACTCCTCGCGGCCCGGGAACGAGTAGCTGCCCAGATAAAACCCCCACCCGAACAGGCATAGAATGGCGAAGCACCACAGTGGTAGAAGGAAGCGCACTTTGCCCGTGAACGCGCCAGCCACACACATCAGGCCGAGCAGCCCCAACCAGATGAGATAGTTGGTCAGGTTCTTACCCGTCCAGGGCAGCATGCCGAGGTTGAGGTTGTGAACACCCGAGAGGTAGGCGACAAGCCCCAGGGCGAGCGCGGCGAGGCAAAGCGCCAGATTGAAGAGGTAGCAGTAGCCGCGCAAAAGAGCACTCATGTACGGAACGGCCTCCGGCAGTAGAATTTTGGGGAAAGGCCTATTGTAACCGATCCGCGATCAACTCTTTCGGGTGCGCGGAACGGGTGTGGGGAAGGTCTTCGAGATATGGTCGTGCCAGGTGAGGGTCTCCTCGTCGACCAGCGCCCATAGCAGACCGAGTGTGGCGGAAGCGAGGCTGAGAATGCCGCTCGCCAGACGCACGAACCGCTCCGGTCTGCTGGGAAGACGGCCGTCGAAATGCAAAAGACGAAGGTCCATCCAACGCATGCCGGGAGTATCGGTATCCGCCAGGCAGAACAGCAACCGGTAGAAAATCAGAAGGCTCGCCAGAAGGCCCGCGTACGTGAACAGTGACACTTTGTCGCCGCTGAGGGCGCCGCCGCTGAAGTAGAAAACCGCCGCTGCCGCACCGGTGGCAATCAGGCCGAACGTGGTGTCGAGCGCTGCCGCGAGCAAACGGTGATCCCGCGAGGCCACCGGGGCATCGCAGAAGATCGCCGATTCCACCTGCGGGCGCAGCACGCGCGGTTTGGGCGCCGGCGCCGGCGCGAACGCCAACTGCTGCTGCACAGCCTCCGGCCGCTGGGTTGCCGCCACGGAGCGGGGCGGGGTACGGCGGCCCACCGGCTCGCGGCGGGGCGCTGGGCTCGCGGCACGCCGGGCGGGCGATGTGATGGCCACCACTTTGGGCGTCTCTTGCACCGGAAACAGGGATGCCTGAAGCGGCGGCTCAGGGACCGGCTGGGCCGGCGTAAGCTGTTCCACCCGGGCAAGCCTTGGCGCCGTCGCGGTGGCCAATGGATAGGTGTCGGGCGCCGGGCGCGCGTTGGCGAACCGGAGCCGCCGGCCGCAACGGGCGCAGCGATGCTCATCCTCGGGGTTCCAGGCCCGGCAGTACAGACAGTTCATTCCGCGCTCAGCTTCATTCCGCGCCCAGCTTCATTCCGCACTCACCGGGGTTGAGCCTGACAACGGCTGAGCCGGGAAACGGGCTGTGCGGAAAGCAGGCATGGGGCTGCGCGCCGCGCCTCTTGTGCCCGCTTTGCGCGGCGTGATACGGTTTGGATGGGAGCCCGGTCCACCCGGCGCGCATAACATTCGTTGAATCTGCCTGATCGCCCACCTCGCCTGCTCGAATTGCTTCGCTTCTTCTTTCCTATCATAAGTCGGCAGTTGTGTCTAGAAAAATCAGTCACTTGGGCGCTCGTGGCGATGTTTTCCGGCATTCCGGCGGCGGCGCAGTACCGGCCGCCCGTGTTTGGCGTTCCGGCCCCTTCCGGCGGCGCGGCGGCGGAAACCCCCAACCTGCGGGCCAAGGTGGCCCGCCCGGACGCTGTGGAGCCGGACAAGATCCGGGTGAGCGCGGTGACGCAGGAAGTGGAGGGACCCATGCGGCGGCTGCGCGGGAAGGTGGAACTGGAAACCACCGAGATGATCCTGAAGGCCGACGAGATCGACTACAACGAGGAGACCGGCGACGCCGATGCGCGCGGCAACGTCTACTTCGAGAACTTCGAAGGCGGCGAGATCCTGCACGCCACCCGCGTGGAGTACAACCTGCGCGAAGAGGCAGGCAAATTCCACCAGCCTCGCGGAACGTTCCCCGCGAAGTTGGAGGCGCGTCCCGGCGTGCTCACCTCGGCCAACCCGTTCGCGTTTGAAGGCCAGTGGGCGGAGCGCCTGAAGGATCGCTACATTCTGCATCATGGCTTCATCACCAGTTGCAAGATTCCTAAGCCCTGGTGGGTGCTCAAGGGCCCCAAATTCGACCTGATCCCCGACAAACGCGCCATCGCCCACGGCGCACGCTTCGCGGTTCGGGGAGTACCGCTTTTCTACACGCCTTACTTCTTCAAGTCGCTCGAACGGCAGCCCAGGAAGAGCGGTTTCCTGACCCCGAACTTCGGAACCAGCTCGCGCCGCGGGGCGATGTACGGCCTGGGCTACTACTGGGCGATCAACCGCAGCTATGACGTGCTCTACCGGTCGCAGTACTTCACCAAGCGGGGGTTTGCGCATACCGCGGACCTGCGGGGTAAACCCCGCGAAGGCTCCGATTTCAACCTGTTCCTGTACGGGGTGAACGATCGCGGGCTGCAATTGCCCGACGGCTCGCGCCGCAAGGAGGGCGGGTTCCTGCTGTCGTTCCTTGGCGTCAGCGAGGTGGGCCGCGGCTGGCGCGCGCGGGGCCAGGTGAACTATCTGAGCAACTTCCGCTTCCGGCAGGCTTTCACGGAGTCCTTCAACGAGGCCATCTTCTCCGAGGTGAACTCCGTTGGCTTTCTGTCCAAGCAGTGGAACGGCTATTCGGCGGACATCGTATTTTCGCGGCTTGAAAACTATCAGAGCCTGGAGCCTAACGATCGCATCGTGATTCGGCGCCTGCCCGAGATCCTGTTCGCCAGCCGCGACCGCCAGGTGAAAGAGGGCATTCCGGTCTGGGTATCCTTTGAGGCCAGCAACGGCCTGATGCGGCGCAACCAGCCGCTCTATCAGACCCGCCAGTTCGTCGAGCGTTTCGATGCCGCCCCGCGCGTCATGTCGGCGTGGCGCTGGCGCGATTTCCATCTGATTCCCAGCTTCACGCTCCATGAGACCTACCAGGCTTCCTCCCAGGAAGGGGAGCGGATCACCGGTTCGAACGTCAATCGCCTGGCGCGCGATTTCAGTCTGGACCTGGTCACGCCCTCGCTGGCCCGCGTCTTCGACGTGGGCAAGAGAAAGCAGCCGTGGCTGGGCGAAAAGCTGAAGCATGTGATTGAGCCGCGGGCCAGTTTCCGGTACGTGAGCGGCATCGACAACTTCAGTTCGCTCGTGCGGTATGACCTGGTGGAGCTTCTTTCGAACACCACCGAGGCCGGCGTGTCCATCACCAACCGGCTCTATTCCAAGCGAGGCTCCAATGTGGCGGAGATCTTGAGCTGGGAGGTCTGGCAGAAGCGCTACTTCGACTCGGATTTCGGCGGAGCCATTCAGCCGGGGCAGCGCAACGTCTTCCTGAGCTCAACCGAAATGACGGCCTTCGCGTTCATCGACCGCGCCCGCGACTACTCACCCATCGTCTCAGCGCTTCGCGCCACGCCGCGGCCCGGGCTGGGTCTGGAATGGCGAGCCGATTACGACCCGCTGCGTGGCGGCTTCAGCAACTCAAGCTTCACCGCCGACGGGCGGCTGGAAAATCTGTTCCTTTCGCTGGGCCACAACCACGTTCGGAGCGAACGGGTGCTCTCGCCGAGCGCCAACCAGTTTCGAGGACTCATCGGGCTGGGCAAGGAAAACCGCCGCGGCTGGAATGCCGGATTCTTTGCCCTCTACGACTATCGCGTGGGCGTGCTCCAGTTCGCCAACACCCAGATCACCTACAACACCGATTGCTGCGGTTTCAGCGTGCAATACCGCCGGTTCAGCTTCGGCACGCGCAATGAGAATCAGTTCCGGGTGGCGTTCGCGGTGGCCAACATCGGCTCATTCGGGACGCTCAGGCGGCAGGAACGGTTTTTCTAGCCGGCAAAGGCCTGGGAGAGTTCACACCCGCCAGGTGATCAGCTTCGGCTCCGTCATCTCCTCCACGGCGTACTTCGGACCTTCACGGCCCGTTCCGGACAGTTTCACGCCTCCGTAGGGCATGTGGTCAATGCGGTACTGCGGCGTCTCATTGATGTGAAAGCCGCCCACATGCACCTGCCGCGCGGCCTGGAATGCCTTCTGAATATCGCGGGTATAGATGCCCGCCTGCAGGCCGTAATCCGAGTCATTCACCATGGCGACCGCTTCATCCAGCTTGCCGTACGTGTTCACGGCCACCACCGGACCAAACGCTTCCTTGCGGCACAGCGAGACGTGCGGAGGCACATCCGCGACAATCGCCGGGGCGACCGTCGCATGTTGGCGGCCGCCACCGGTGATCAGCTTGCCGCCGGCGCGAATGGCCTCACCCACCCAGCTCACCACGCGCTCGGCTTCATCCACCGTGATGAGGGAACTGATGTCGGTGGCCGGGTCATAGGGGTGCCCGATGGCCAGCTTCGCCGTGGCGGCCTGGAAACGGTCGATGAACTCCGTGCGGATGCCCTCCTGCACGTAGATGCGCTGAATCGAAATGCAGACCTGCCCGGAATGGGCGAAACTGCCGGCAACGATGCGCGGCATGGCTGCCTCAATATCCGCGTCTTCCTCAAGAATCAGGGCGGAGTTGCTGCCCAACTCAAGCGTCACGCGCTTCAGGCCGGCCAGATTGCGGATGCGCTGGCCTACTTCCGCGCTGCCCGTGAACGTGATCATGTCGACGCCCGCGTGGAACACCAGCATGTCGCCCACCGCGCCGCCGGGCCCGGTGATCACGTTGAGGGCGCCTTGGGGAAGTCCGCAGTCCAGGAACAGGCGGGCCATCTTCACGGCGCTGATGGGGGTGACCGTGGCTGGCTTATGCACAATGGCGTTGCCGCCGGCGATGGCGGGGCCAATCTTGTGCATCGCCAGGTTCAGGGGAAAGTTGAATGGCGTGATGGCCGCAATCACGCCCACGGGCTCACGCACCGTGATGCCCATGCGCCCCTTGCCGGCGGGCGATGCGTCCATCGGCACAACCTCTCCGTGCAGCCGGTGGGCTTCCTCGGAGGAAAACAGCAGTGTGAGCGCGGCCCGCTCCACTTCCATCCGGGCCTCCTTGAGCGGCTTGCCCGTCTCCTGGCAGACGGCCATCGCCATCTCGTCGCGTTCTTCCAGCAGCCGGTAATGAGCCTTTCGCAAAATAGCGGACCGCTCATCCAAAGTGAGCTCCCGCATCTGGCGCGCGGCGCGGCCGGCGGCTTCCACCGCCGCGTTCACCTGCTCCTCGGTCGCCTCGAAGATCGTACCCACCTGGCTGCCATCGAACGGCAGCGCCACGGCGCGTTCCCGCGGCGACCGAACCGGGGCGCCGTCAATCTGCATCGGATATTCCATCGGATTCATCTTACTTCCGCTGAAGCGAGCTCGCCGGAGGGCCGAACTCGAACCATTCGCGGCGCACACGCAGCGCGGGATCAAACTCCACTCGCGCACGGAACCGCGGCTCCCGGCAGCCGAAGCGGAGATCCCGCGCCTCCACCAGATAACCCGGCTCGCCCGAAGGCGGCGGCAGAACAGTCCAGAGCGTCACCGTGGAGAATGCCAGAAACTTTTCAAACGTGGCCGTGCGCCGCGCCGCCTCAAGAGCGGGCGATGACGGCGCCTTGTATAGAGCCACGCCATCCTCCGGGTCAAACTCGGAAGCCAGGTTGACCGGCGTGCAGTGAAAGGCGCCGGCTGTCTCAACCAGACCCAGCCATCGCAGGGGATTCACCGGATCGGGCCAGGCCGCCACGCGAACCGGCGTCTGTCCGGCGTAGAGCCGGCTCGCCAGCAGGTCCTCCGCGCGGCCCTGGGCCACGCCGCGGCCGTAGTTCGACAGGGCGGCGAAGCACAGACCCAGGATGGCCAGGCCGCGTCCTGGCGTGGACTTTGCCCCAATCTCCTGGCTCACCAGCCGGGAAAGCAGCGGCCAGCCGGCGGCGAACAGCAGCACCGTCCACAGCAGGAAGTCCACGACGTTGGTCCAGCCCAGGGCGAACCATCGGTCCGAAAACGGCAGCCCCAGCCGGATGCCGTAGGTATTCGTCCAATCCAGCAGCAGGTGAGAGGCCACCGCCGCCGATGCCGCCATCAAACCCGGTATCCAGGGCACCGCGCGGCGCAGCACGAAGCGCGTGATGGCCACTCCCGCCAGCGCCATCAGCGGCGCCGCCGCCACGGCGTGCGTGAGGTGGCGGTGATACTCCAGATACACCAGCGACCCCCCGGCCGTCGCCACAATATCGATGTCGGGAACGTTCGCCGCCACCATCATCAGAAGCGAGGCGTTGGGTGTGAGGCGGTTGAAGCCGGCCCGGCTCAGCAGCAGGCCGGTGAGCGTGTGGGTCAGGTTGTCCATGCGGCTGTCCCTTCCGCGGCGCCAGGATATTCGGGAGGCATCAGCAGCGTCAGAGCATCCGCGTGGTACTCAATGCGGGCCGGCAGACATCCGGCCGTTTCGCCGTCCACATGCACCGGGATGGCGGTCTCCGCGCTGAGGTCGGCACGGTTTGTGAACCCGGTATGAACGCCCCGGAGCCGGTGGTGAATGCCCAGGCCGACACCCGCCAGATACTTCAGGTACCGCGGCGCGAACGAACCTTCGAACAGCACGGTCTCCAGACGCCCGCTGGTCAGCCGTATCGTGCGCGCGATCTCAAGATCGCCACCGTAGTTGCGCACGCGGCTGGCAAGAAAAAAGGAGCCGCGCCGCCCCGGCTGGCCCTGTTCGGTTACCTGGAACTCCGGCAACGTCTCAAGCAGAGCACTCAGGCCGGCGGCCCAATACGCAACCTTGCCCACGCGCTTCTTGAGGATGGGGTTCACACGCCGGACGATCTCCGCATCCACACCGGCGCCGGCCATCGCCACGAACCGCCGCCGGCCCGTGCTGTTGGCCAGTTCGCCAACGCCGATGCGCACCGCGCGCAGAGAACCGAACCGGGCCGCCGCGCGCAGCGCCTGGTTGCCCAGCCCCAGTTCGTTCGAAAGCACGTTCGCCGTGCCGCCCGGCAGAATGGCAAGCGGCACCCTTGTTCCGGCAACACCATTGGCAATCTCATTCAGGGTGCCATCCCCGCCCACGCCCACGATCAGATCCGCCCCCTGGCCAATCAGCTCGCGGACCATGCCCGGCGCCGCCCCGGGGCCTGGCGTAGGTGCAATGCGAATCCCGTGGCCCACGGCGCGAAGAGCGGACGCCAGCGCATCCGGCAGACCCGGCGCACGGCGAAGACGCCCCGCGGCGGGGTTGAAGATCAGATAGCCGTTTTTCGAACGCGGAGTATCGAAGGTGAACCTCTATCGGGAACGCGGACACCACCGCTCACCGAACGCCGCGGCGAATTCGGCTTGCGCGTGCTCCTCAGTAGCCCTTTTCTTTGTCTACCACGTTCATCAACGGCAGCCCGCCCGCATACCGCCGCATGTTCTCCGCCAACAGGCTGATCAAACGCTCCTGACGCTCCGGTCCCCACCCGGAAGTGTGCGCGCTCATCACCACGTTCGGGCAATCGAAGATCGGATGGTTTTGTGGCGGCGGCTCTTCCGGAAACACGTCCAGCCCGGCGCCCCAGAACCACTTCTCCTTCAGCGCCTTCACCAGAGCCACTTCGTCAAACAGCTTGCCGCGCGACATCGCCAGAAACACCGCCGTCTTCTTCATGCTCCGGAAGACCGCTTCGTCGAACATCTTCTCGGTCTGGCGCGTGTGCGGCGCCGCCCCAACCAGCACGTCCACCTTCCCCGCCATCTCGCGATACCACGCCGGCTCCCGCAGCTCCGCCACGAAGTCGGGCCGGTGCATCGGCCGGGCATCCGTGGCCAGCACCGTCATCCCGAACCCGTAGTGAGCCCTGCGGGCAATCTCCGAGCCGATGCCGCCCATGCCCACGATGCCCATCGTTTTCCCGCCCAGTTCCCAGTAATCGCGCGATTTCACCGACCCGACGGGATTCATCTGCCGCTTGGCGAACTGCGGCATGTAGTGCGTGCTGATGCCGCGCGTCAGACACAGCAAAAGCCCGAACGCCGTCTCGGCTATCGCCGGCGCAAAGGTCCGCGCGAAGTTCGTGATGACAATCGGGCTGGCCATCAACTTCGGGTCCGTGCCTTCCATCCCGGCCCCGCCCGCCTGCATCCACTTCAACCGGGGAGCATAGTCCAGCTCCTGCGCCCGGACGTCCCCATACACCACCTCGGCATCGCGCAGCTTCGCACGGAACTCGTCGCGATTCCGGGCAATCGTGATCTCCACCTTCGTCGATCCCCCGGCCCGGGTTATCCGCGCGATCTCCGGCTCATCCAGGTTGATCATCGTGAGCATGCGAATCGGCTCCCCGGGGGCGCGATTGGATTGCGCCGCGGGCGCCGTCGCCGTCACCGGCGCGCGTTGGGCCTGCGCCGCCGCGGCTGCGGGCGCGGTGGCCATGAAGAGTCGTCTTGATACGTTGTCGGACATGATGATAGCTCCGGGAGCGAGCTTATCACACCCGCCGTCTATTCGTGCCGCAGCGCCGTCATCGGATCGGCGCTTGAAGCGCGCCACGCCGGAACCAGCGAGGCTGCCAGCGCCACCGCCAGGAACAACCCCGACACCGCCGCCAGCGTCGCCGGGTCCACCGGCTCCGTCGCAAACAGCATCGCCCGGATGAACCGCCCCAGCGCCAGCGCGCCGCCCAAACCGGCCACCAGTCCAACCATCACCGGCGCTGTGCCGCCGCTCAACACCAGCCGCAGCAGTGCCGGCCGCGATGCCCCCAGAGCCGCCCGAATGCCGAACTCCTGCGTCCGCCGGGCCGTGACGAACGACAACACACCATAGATCCCGGAACACGCCAGCAGCATCGCCAGCACACCCAGACCGGTGAGCATCGACGTTGCCATCCGGCGGCCGGCCAGCGCTTGTGCCTTCCACTCGTTGACTGTTCTCGGCCTGTCCAGCACCTGCGTCTTCTCCACCCGTGTCACCGCCTGCGCCATGGGCCGGATCGCGGCCGCCGGGTCGCCCCCGGCGCGCGCCACCAGCCCCAGCCCCACCACGGGATTCTGTGCGAACGAGGCATACGTTCCCACATCCGTCAAGGACTCCACACCGCGGCCCTTCTCATCCGCCACCACCCCAACAATCTCCCACGCCGTCTGCGGGCCCAGCCCCCGCCGCGTCACCAGAATCTTCTCCACCAGAATCCTCCGCCCGATCGCCTTCCCATCCGGGTAGTGCCGCCTCACAAAAGACTCATTCACCACGACAACCGGTGGCGTCGACTTCGTGTCCCGGGCATCCAGATAACGGCCCGCCTTCAGCCGCAGACCCAGCGCCCCGAAATAGCCCGGCGAGATAATCTTGAACCCTGTCCCTCGCTCCTCCTCCGGACGCTCCGCCAGCCGCATCGGCATGCCATCGCCCCACCCGCGAAACGGAAGCCCGGTGGTCACCGCCGCCTCGCGTATGCCAGGAACCGATTTCACCTCCTCCAGAATCCGCTCAATGTACTGCGACACCACACCCTCGTCCGGGCTGTCGAACGGCAGTGGCAGATAGGCCGCCACCAGGCCATTCGAATCGAACCCCACATCCACGTTGATCGCCTTCTGCAGGCTCCGCACAAGCAAACCGCCGCCCACCAGCAGCACCAGAGCCACCGCCACCTGCGCCCCAATGAACACCTGCTGCGCCACAAGCTGTCCGCGCGCGCCCGTAACGGACCGGCTGGACTCCCGCAGCGCATCCGCCGCCGGCCGCGATGCCCGCACCGCCGGCACCAGGCCCACCGCCACACACGTGAACAGCGTCGCGGCGGCCAGATACATCAGCACCCGCCCATCCAGCTCAATCGCCACCTCCGGTGGGAAATGGAACGGCGGCAGCAGATTCCGGATCCACAGCAGCAGCCCGTGGCCCACCGCCAGCCCCGCCACCGCGCCCGCCACGGATAACAACAGGCTCTCCGTCAACAGCATCCGCACCACGCGCTCACGCCGGGCCCCCAACGCCATCCGCAGTCCGATCTCGCGCTGCCGCAGCGTCGCACGGGCCATCAGCAGGTTCGTCAGATTCGCGCAGCCAATCAGCAACACCGCCACCACCGCCCACAACAGCACCTTCAGCGTCAGCCGCGACTGATCATTGATCACCCGGTCGGCATACCGGTCAATCGTCGCGCCCCAGCCCTTCTTGATGTCCGGGTAACGCTCGGCGATGCCCGCCGCAATCGCACTCAAGTCCGCCCGCGCCTGCTCAATCGTCACCCCGCGTTTCAACCGGGCCATGGCGCCGTAGGAATGATAGTTGCGGGCCGGGTTCGGTGGAAACGCCAGCGGAATCCACAGATCGGTGCTGTTGCGGTCGAACTCGCCCGCTCCCGGCAACACCCCGATGATCGTATACCGCTGCCCGTCGAGAAGGATCTCGCGCCCCACCGCTCGCGCATCGGCGCCCATCAGACTGGTCCACAGCCGGTGGGTCAACACCACCACCTTTTCCCTGCCCAACTGATCCTCGTCGCGCGCGAACGTCCGCCCCAGCGCCGCCCGCACGCCAAACACGTCGAAATACGGCGCCGACACCATGCCCGCGCGCAGACTCAACGGCTCGCCTCCGCCCTCCACCGGAAGGTAGCTCATGGAGCCCCCACTGATCGCCGCCATCGCTTCAAACGAAGTCTGCAGCCGGGCCCAGTCCAGATAGTTCGCCGGCGCAATCGAGTTCCGCAGGCCATCTGGCGGCTTCTCCCAAAGCTGAACCATCCGTTCGGGCTCCGCGTAGCCCAAGCCCCGGAACAACACGCCGTCCACCAAGGTGAAGATCGCCGTGTTCGCGCCCAGCGCCAGTGCGATTGTCAGAATGGCGAAGAATGTGAATCCCGGCGCCTTCCACAACATCCGGGCCGAGTAACGCAGATCCGCCAGAAACGTTTCGAAAGAAGCTCCCACACGTACCTCCCGCACACTTTCCATCGCCTTCACCGGAGCGCCAAACTTCATGCGAACCCGGCGCCGGGCCTCGTCCCGCGGCACGCCCCGCGCCATCTCCCGTTCCATGTGGATGGCGTAGAACGCTTCCACTTCGTCGCTCAACTCGCGCTCCTCGCCCGTGCGCCCCGCAAGACGCCGCAGCAGCCGCCAAAGCGCGTCCAGTCTCACAACTCCTCCGCCAGAATCTGGTTCACCGCCGTCTGCACCCGCCGCCAGTGGCGCTTCTCTTCTTCCAATTGCCTCCGCCCGCGCGCCGTCAGCTCATACACCTTCACCCTGTGCCCCGCCTCCGATTCACCCCACTGGCCCCGGATCCAACCCCTCTCCGCCAGCCGGTGCAGCGAAGGAAAAAGCGACCCCGGGCCCACCACGAACACCCCGCCCGTGGTCTGCTCAATGCGGTCCGCAATCGCCACTCCATGCATCGGGCGCAACTCCAGAATACGCAGGATCAGAAGGTCGAGCGTGCCATGGGGAAGGTTGGCGGATTTCTCCATGGAGCGATGATATCGGAAGTCGATATCGACTGTCAATATCGATTTGAGATTAACGCCGTGACTGGCCCTGACGGGCCTCTTCGATCTCCACGTTGTGCGCCGTCAGGATCTCTCCGGTCACCGCCTCCAGATTCGTGCGCGCCCGGACATAGGACGCCACCGCCGACGCCTCGGCCGAAAGCCGCGTCACCAGATCGCGCTGAATCAGCACCACGTTGAACAGCGTCGAGGTGCCCAGCTCATACTTCGTCTGCTCCCCGCGCAGCGTGCGTTCCTGCAGTTCCCGGGCCTTCACCGCCGTCTCCCACGCCGCCCGCGTCTGCTGCAGCGCGATATGCGCGTTGATCACATTCAGCCGGATCGCGTTGTTCAACTGCCGCACCGTGATCTCCTGCTGCCGCAGGTTCAACTGATCGCGAATCAGATCCGCCTGCGCGGAACGGTTCCGCAGCGGCATGTTCAACTGGAAGCCCACCGTGTAATCCGGGAAGTTGCGGCGCAGCAACTGCCCCAGCACCGTGCCGTAGCCGCCCAGAAAATACCGGTCCACCGTATTCGCCGACCGCACCAGATTGTTCGGCACATTCGACAGATTCGGAATCGGCACTGAATTCACCTGCCCGGCCAGGGCATTGTTCGCCGCCTGCGCGAACACGTCGAACGAAGGCATCAGCGCGCTGCGCGTGCCCTTCAGGTTCAGCCGCGCGTTCTCCAACTGGATCCCCGCCTGCTCAATCTCCGGCCGGATCGCCAGCGCCCGCGCAATCAGGTCCTGCACCGGCTGCACGCCCTCCGGGCCCGGCTTCGGCAGCGGCGTCGTCGGAATGATCCGCGCCTCCATCAGCATCAGATTGTCCACGCCCGTGCGCGTCAACACGTTCTTCAGGATCATCTCCTGCTGCATCACCGTCGTCTCCGCGTTCAGAAGCTGCTGCCGGCTCGCCGCCACCTCGGCCTCCGCCTGTAGAATGTCCGCCGGCGCCACCGTCCCGATCTCCAGCCGCTTCCGGTTGTCGTCATACAGCTTTTCATTCAACTGCAGCGCCTGCTGCCGCACCTTCAACTCTTCGTTGAACGAAACCAGGTCATAGTACAGCCCGATCACGTTGCCCACCGTGGCAATCACCTGCTCCAGGAACACCAGGTCCGAGACATGCCGGTTGTTCTTCGCCACCCGGATCGCGCGTGAGTTCACCGCCAGCCCGAACCCGCGCAGCAGCCGCTGCTGAATGGTCAGCGTCACGTTCGCGCTCGTCGTGGGGTTGAAATCGTTGTTCGGCGAATTCTGCTGCAGCACGTTGTTGCTCCAGTCGAAATTCACCGTCGTGCCCGAAAGGTAGCTCTTCTCCACGCCATAGCTCCAGCGCTTGAACTCGGAAACCAGGAAGTTCGTGCCGGTGACAATCCGCGTCGTCTGCGGACGCGTGTTGTGGGAGCTATTGAAGTTGAAGTAGACGTTCGGATCCAGGTTCGGAATGGGCGCACCCGCCAACTGAACGTTCAGGCCGCTCAACAGGCCGCTGTCGCCGCCGCCACCGCCGCCGCCCGCGTTGCCCAGCGCGCTCGCCCCGCTCAGCACGCCCGCCGATGACGCCGAGTTCGCACCCTGCCGGATGTTCGTGCTGATGCCGCGCAGAATCTGGCCGGCGCTCGCCCGCAAAATGTCCGAATCCGCGATCCGGGGCCCGTACCGGGCGGACTCCAGATCCAGGTTGTTTTCAATCGCCAGCGCCACCGCCTCCTCCAGAGACAGATAGATCTTTCCCGCCCGCATCAACCGCTCAAGCCGCGTCGAGTTCTCAAAGCTGCTGCCCGGCACGTACACCGGCCGGTAGGACTGCCGGAACTTGTCCATCACGTTGCCCCGCCCAAGCTGATCGTAAATCCAGGACTGCGCCCGCACACTCTCGGCGGGCACCAGGCCCAGCAGCAGCCAGGCCGCCACCGCCCGCATTCGATTTGTGATTTTTGACATGAATATCCGTACAAGTGCCTCTACGCAAACCACGCGCCACCTGTTTCATCAGGATATCGCCTTTCCCCTGAGCAGCTTGCGAGCCACCCCCAAGCCCCCACGCCGCATCCATGTGTCCGCTTCTGGGACGCGCCCGGGGTGAATTCGAACAGACCATTACACTGAAAGCAGATGAGATTTCCGCGTTCCACGCCGCTCCTTGCCCTCGCCCTCACCGCCTGGCCGCAGACTTTCACCGCCCGCCTTGGCGGCCTCATCGCGGACCCCACAGGGGCAGTCGTCCCCGCCGCCCTTGTCACCGCCATCCGTGTCGAAACCAACGTCCGCGCCACGGTGGAAACCGGCCCCGGCGGCGCCTATTCCCTCCCCCTGCTGCTCCCCGGACTCTACGAGGTCACCGTCGAGAAGCCCGGCTTCCAGACCCTCATCCAACGCCAGGTCCGCCTCCCCGCCAATGAAGCCGTCGTTCTCAACCTCACTATCGCCCCGGCCGCCGTCGCGACCGAAGTGCAGGTCACCAGCGAGGCGCCCGTCCTTCAAACCGAATCCGGCGGCGTCGGTGCCTCCATCACCGCCCAGACCATCGATGAACTCCCGCTCGTCCAGCGCGACGTCATGGCCGTGGTGCGCCTCGCCCCCGGCGTCGTCGCCAAAGGCCAAGTGGGCGACGCCCGCGGCGGCCGCGGCGTCTTCAACTCCAACTTCTCCGTCGGCGGCGGCCGAACCTCCACCAATGAAGTCCTGCTCGACGGAGCCGTCAACACCATCGGCGATTTCAACGGCGTCGCCTTCAGCCCGCCCCCGGACTCCGTCCAGGAATTCCGCGTCGAAACCAACGCCTTCTCCGCCGAATTCGGCCGCACCGGCGGAGGCGCCGTCAACATCGTCACCAAGTCCGGCGGCAACCAATACCACGGCACCGCCTACTACTACCACCAGAACGACTTCCTGAACGCCAACAGCTTCACCAACAACCGCTTCGGAACCCCCCGGCCCGTCCTTCGCCGCCACCAATACGGCTTCACCGCCGGCGGCCCCGTGCTCATCCCCAGACTCTACAGCGGCAAGGACCGAACCTTCTTCTTCACCGCCTTCGAAGGCCGCCGCGAAAAGGACCCCGTTCGTTCCATCACCAGCGTCCCCACCGCCCTCGAACGCTCCGGCGACTTCTCGGAAACCCGATTCCTCTCCGCCGCCGGCCCCCAGTTGATCAACATCTTTGATCCCGCCACCTCCCGCCTCGCCGCCGGCCTGCGCTCCCGTGAGCTCTTCCCCGGCAATCGCATCCCGGCCTCGCGCTTCAACCCCATCTCCTTGCGCATGCTCGGCGAGTACCCCGAATCCAACCGCCCCGGCTCCACCGTCACCGGCCGCCAGAACTATCTCTTCGCCGGCAACCGCACCTACGCTCGCGACCTCTTCACCACCCGCGTCGATCACGTCTTCTCCAACCGCCACCGTCTCTTTGGCCGCTACTCACGCCAGAAATCGCTCGACACCCAGCCCAGCGTCCGCGTCCGCTTCACCAACTCGAACAACACCCGCGATTCGTTCTACAACGCCGGCATTGACGACACCTTTCAGATCACCCCGCGCCTCTTCCACGTCTTCCGCGTCATGTACGTCCGCTACCGCGCCAACCTGATCTCGAACACCCTGGGCTTCGACCCCACAACACTCGGCCTCCCCGCCTACGTCCGCGACTCCGCCAACGTGCTCATCTACCCCAACGTCTCCATCGGCTCCGGCATCCCCGATCTCGGCGGCACCGCCTTCAACAACCAGCCGCGCGACACCCAGGGAGCCCAGTCCAACTGGGTCTACGCGGCCGGCGCCCACACCCTCAAGGCCGGCGCCGAATACCGCCTTTACCGCTTTTACCCCTTCCAGATCGCCAACCCCACCGGCGCCTACAGCTTCAACCAGCTCTTCACCGCCAGCGATCAGCTCGGCGCCGCCCGCCCCGATCAGGGCCTCGGTCTGGCCAGCTTCCTGCTCGGTTTCGGCGCGTTTACCTATGAGAAGGTGGAACCGCTCTCCGCCTTCCAGCACTACCTGGCCGGCTACGCGCAGGATGACTGGCGTGTCTCCCGCCGGCTCACCCTCAACCTGGGTCTGCGCTGGGAGACCGAAACCGGCACCGGCGAAGCCCATGACCGCCTGACATACTTCGATCCCGCCGCTCCCAGCCCTGCCCTGCCCGGCGCCCGCGGTGCCCTTCAATTCACCGGCGGCCCCAACCCGCGCACCATCCGCAAGACAAACTTCGCCAACTTCGGCCCCCGCGCCGGCTTCGCCTACAAGCTCTCCAATCGTCTGGCCGTGCGCGGCGGCTACGGCATCTTCTATCTGCCCATTGGCCTTGAGACCGCCATCGTCACCACGCCCTTCAACTTCAATGTCATCGCCGATGTCTTCAACCCCGACTACTCGCCGCGCACCACCCTTACCAATCCCTTCCCCGGCGGCATCTCGCGCCCTGCTTCCGCCAACCGGACTGAGGACGGCCGCTTCCGCCTGGGGCAGAACGCCAACATCGTCCTGCGCGATCAGCCGTCCAGCTACGTCCAGCAGTGGAACCTCGCCCTCGGCCGCCAACTCGCCTGGCACACCGGCATCGACGTAACCTACTTCGGCAGCCGCGGCATCCGCCTGCCCACCAACTCGCTCGAACTGAATCAAATCGACCCGAAGAATCTCGCCCAGGGCGCCGCCCTCACGGAAACCGTCCCCAACCCCTTCGCCGGCCGCGGGCTGCCCGGCCTCCTCTCGCTGGCGCGCATTCCGCGCATGCAACTGCTCAAGCCCTTCCCCCAGTTCGCTTCGCCCAACACCGCCAACGCCTTTGGCGGCAGCCTCAACTACTTCCGCCCCCCGGTGGCGGACAGCATCTATCACGCCGTCACCTTCCGCTACGAGCGCCGATTCACCCGCGGCTTCTCGCTCACCGCGCACTACACCATCGCCAAGGTGCTTGAGACCGGCGGCGGAGGCAACGGAATCGCCTTTCTCGACCCCGCCGGCATCCGCGACATCTACAACATTCGCCTGGAACGCAGCGCCGGCAGCTTCGACATCCCCCAACGCGCGGTCTTCGTCCTGGGCGCCCAACTCCCCTTCGGCAAAGGCAGGCGCTGGCTGAACCACGCCGGCTGGCTCAATCGCGTCGCCGGCAACTGGCAGTTCTTCGCCTATTCAACGCTCCAGGCCGGCCTCCCCGTCAACGTCGGCGGCCCCGACCTCTCCCGCATCGCCGGCGCCAGCCCCTCCCGAGCCTCCGTCGTGCCCGGCGTCCGGGCCCGCCTTCCGCTCTCCGAATCCATCGCCAACAGCCGTGCCTGGGACAATCGCTGCGGTTGCACCCGTCCCTGGTTCAACCCCGCAGCGTTCACGGTGACACCCGAGTTCCAGATCCCCAACGGTCCCCGCTTCCTGCCCAATATTCGCGAAGGCTGGCTGCGCTCCTCCGACGTCAACCTGCAGAAATCGATCATCGTCAATGACCGCATCCGTGTCTCCCTGCAACTGCGCGCTTTCAACGTGCTCAATCAGGTGACCTTCGCGGGCCCCTCCGTCATCTCCGCCAATCAGGCCAACTTCGGCAGCGCGGGAGGAGTCATGGACAACGCCCGCCGCGCCGAAATCGGAGCCAAGCTCTACTTCTGATCGCGCCACAGGCTCCAGGGAACCACGCCAAGTTCCGGCCGCGGACTCTCCGGCAGCATGGCGAGATACTCCAGAAGGTTCCCATCCGGATCCCGGAAATAGATCGCGAGCGCCGGCATCCACGCCAGAACCACCGGTTCCCGCGCCGGTGCCCCATCGAAATCCAGAGGCTCCACCCCCGCCGCGCTCAGAATCTCCACCGCCCTCAGAACATCCTCCACCCGAACCCGGAACGCCGTATGCAGGGAGATCCGCATCGGCATCGTGCCCGCGGACCAAAGCCCAAGCATGGACACTCCCACGCCCCCAACCCAGAAAAAAGCCACCCCGCGCTCGGGCATCCGGACAGCCAAAGGAAGCCCCAACCGGTCCCGGTAAAACCCAACCGCCCGGGAAAGATCGGAAACCGGAAGGTGAGCCTCAAACAGCCCGTCAACTGGAATCGCCATCGCACCCATCATTCTAGGCCAACCAAGTCCGCCAGCTCGTCAAGTGTTCTAAAATCAAAGAAGCAACGCATGTCGGGGCGTAGCGCAGCCTGGTAGCGCACCTGCCTTGGGCGCAGGGGGTCGGGCGTTCAAATCGCCCCGCCCCGACCAATAATTGCAACGAGTTACGGGCCGCTTCGCGCGGCCCGTTTGCTTGGTGCAGACTCGTTGTAGCTCCAGCGCCGTTCCAGCATCGACAGCCTCAGTGCCTCGCCCACCCCCGGAAGGGGTTTTCTGATTAACTCCGGCATTCGGAGTGAGGCGTGGGTGTATAATCGCGTTCGAAACCCAACGATATGGCCAAGATAATCAACCAACGGATGGCGGCGCAGATGGACGGCGAGTTCGTCGTCTTCCTGATCGGCATGCGCATCAACAAACCCTGGAAGATTCACAAGTGGCTGCCCGTGTTCACCGCGATGCCCAAAATGATTAAGGAACTGGAGGCCGCCCCGGAGTCGGGTTTCCTCGGCCACAACGGCATCAATCTCGGCGGTATCGTGCAGTACTGGCGCTCGTTTGAGCACCTTGAGGCCTACGCCCGCGCGAAAGATAGAAAGCACTGGCCCGCCTGGGTGGACTTCAATAAGAGGGTCGGTGCCAGCCGCGGCGATGTCGGCATCTGGCACGAAACCTACAAGATCAAACCGGGCCAGTACGAAGCGATCTACTCCGGCATGCCTGTGTACGGGTTGGGCAAAGTCGGCAAGCTGATTCCCGCCTCTGGCCGCAAAGATACGGCGCGCGGACGAATCCAGGAACAGGAATAGCAAAATTCGATCCTGTTACGGACGATCACAAGAAGGGAGAGCAGGAATGAAAATCATGCCTGCAATGGAAGATAGCGCCGGGTTGCTGGAAAGCCGCCAAGAGCGATTTCGTAGCGCGGGAGCGCCGGATACGGAGGGGTTGAAGAGCATTGGGCGCCGGCATGCGGCGGAGTCCGCTCGTCGAACGCTGTTACAACGTTCGACGTAACCCTGCACCAGCCGCCGCGCATCGTCGGTGATCCGTTAGAAGGAATAATCAAATGTATCGCGCTATGCTCATTTTGAGTGTGCAGGCCGCCGCGCAGACCGGCGCCGATTGGCCGTCGTATGGCGGGACTCACGCGGCGTGGCGATACAGCACGCTTGATCAGATCAATGCGTCGAACGTCGCGAAGCTGACGCCGGCGTGGGCGTTTCAAACCGGCGACGCGGAGAATGGTTTGCAGGCGACGCCGATTGTGATCGACGGCGTGATTTATCTTTCGACGTCGAACAACTGGGTGATGGCCTTGGATGGAGCGACGGGCACGGTGGTTTGGGAGTATCGATACGAACTCCCGCAGGGGAGACGGCTCGGATACGCGAAACAAAACCGCGGCGTGGCGGTTGGGCACGGTCTGGTGTTCATGGGGACCGCCGACAATCATATGGTTGCGATCGATCAGAAAACGGGGATCGAATCGTGGCGCGTGAATGTGGCCGACTACCGGCAGTGCGGATGCAACATTACGGCGGCGCCAATCGTTGTGAAGGACCTCGTGGTGACGGGGGGAACCGGCGGCGACTCGGCGCATCGCGGCATGCTGACGGCGTTTCACGCGAAGACGGGACGGTTGGCGTGGCGGTTCTACGTGACGCCCGGGCCCGGTGAGAAAGGCAACGAGACGTGGCCGGGGGACTCGTGGAAGTTAGGCGGCGGCGCGCCGTGGATGACCGGGTCGTACGATCCGGCGCTGAACCTGATCTATTGGGGCACCGGCAATGCGTCCTCGGACGTGAATGGCTCCAGGCGGCAAGGCGACAATCTGTACACGGCGTCGATTGTTGCGCTGGACGCCGATACCGGAAAGTTGAAGTGGCACTATCAAGTGGTTCCTCACGATGTGTGGGACTTCGACGCGGCGTACGAGATGATCCTGGCCGATGTTTCGATCAAGGGCCGGATGCGCAAGACCGTGATGTTACCGGCCAAGGGCGGGTATGTTTTTATTCTCGACCGCGTCACCGGTGAGTTCTTGTCGGCGTGGAAGTTCGCGAAAAATGTGTCGTGGATCTCCGGCATCACGGAAACCGGAAAGTTGGTCGGGCGGCGCGAGCCGGAGTTGAACAAGCCAATCACTGTTTGTCCAAGCGTTACTGGCGCGAAGAGTTGGAATCAGGCGGCGTGGTCGCCTCGGCAGGGCCTGCTGTTTGTCCCGGTGCACGAGCTTTGCAATGAGCTGATTGCGCGGGACGATCCAGCGAGCGAGGGGCAGGTTTCGACCGGCGGTACGTGGCGCGTCGTATCGCCGGAAGGTGGGAAGGCTGAGGCGTACATCGCGGCGTTCGATGCGTCCACTGGAGAACGGAAGTGGACTCGACCGGCGAAGACGTGGATCATGGCATCCATGTTGGCCACAGCCGGCGACCTGGTCTTTTCCGGGGATCCCGAGGGCAATTTCTTCGCGCTGGACGCTCGGACGGGCACGTCTTTGTGGTCGTTTCCAACCGGTGGCGGGCATCGCGGTTCGGCGGTCACGTATTCGATAAGCGGCCGCCAGTATGTGGCGACGCCTTCGGGTTGGGGGTCACTCGCGGGCGCCTCCCATGGCGCGCGATGGCCGAACACGCCGAGGCCACGCGCGGGATCGACGCTGTTTGTCTTTGCGTTGCCGGAGGTAGGGAAATGACGGCGCTCTGGATGTTGTCTCTCGCCGCATTTGCGCAGGATGGAGCGGCGCTTTACCGGCAGAGTTGCGCGGTGACGTACTGTCATGGCGCGGATGGGACTGCGGGACGTGCGCCGGCGCTGGCGGGGACCGGGCTCAGTGCAAACAGGCTGGTGGGCGTGATACGCAACGGCATTTCCGGCAAAGGCATGCCAAAATTCGAAGGAGCGCTGAGCGAGGACGCGATCTACGCGATAGCGCAGTACATCAGGAGTCTGCCGGCGGCGGCGGCGGCGGCTAGCATCGCGGCAGTAAGTAAGCGTCAGTTGACCGAGCCTGAGAAAGAAGGGCGCGCCGTGTTCTTCGACGCGACGCGGATGGGGTCTTGCGGGGCTTGTCATGAGGCGGATGATTGGGGCTCGCCGGTCGTGGTGATCACTCAGGTACCTGCCGATGCCGCGGAGCTTCGGGCGTTTCGGTCCGCGAAGGTGCGGACGCATTCGGCGGGTGCGGAGACGTTTGCCGGGCTGCCTGTTTCCGATGGCGTTGTCTACGACTTGAGTTCGCCGCTGCCGGTGCGGAGACGGTTGACGGCTACGAGCACGCCGGGGGCGTGGCAGCATGATCTCGGGCGTTACAGCGATGCGGAGTTGAGTGCGTCGTTGCGTTTCTTGCGGGCGGCGCGGAAGTGATGAGGGGTCCTTTGGGCTCGGCCGCTTTGCGGAAGAGACGTTTGAGGCCGGTGGTGGGTGTGGGGAAGCCCTCGAGGAGGCAGCGGTCGTGATTGGGACGACCGATTCACTTTCCGCGGCCCGCTCGCTTCCTGTTCTCCTCGTGAATCTTCCAGGCGATCCAGTAGTCGCTCCTCTCCATATCCTCGGCGTCGCTCATCTTCGCAATCCTTCTCTCCATCAGGTCCTTCACCGTCACCGATCCCATCGCGGCCGCAAGGACGCCCGGCATCGCCACTTCGCCTGCTGCGGCCAACGACACCACAGACGTTGTAATCAACATCCCCGTCAGTGACCGGGAATGCCTCCGCTCAATGCTCTTGAACTCGTCCTCCGCCTTCCGGCACTCATGATCGATTTCTTCGATCACCCCCACGAGTTTGCTCTCTTTGTCCGCCTCCGCCACTCCGTCCAGATATCTCTTCAACGAATAGCGGAGCCGGGCGAAAGCGCCATCGTAATCCCGCGGCGACCAAAGACCAGATGCGAGAAGGGCCGGAACTCAGTCCGGCCCTTTGTCACGTTAACTGTCACGCAACCCCTCCAGCGAGGGCAGCCCGCGAGCACCGCACCAAGACACCCGCCGGGCCGTGCGAATTCCGGCCCACGGCCTTGGTCTGTTGCCGGCAAAGGCCGGGCCGGCCTCATGACACCCAGGCAATGCCGCCGTCCCGTGTCCGTCCTGCCATGAAGAGATCGGCGCTGCGCCGGGTGAAATCCGCCCACCTTAAGAATCAAGCAGACGCCCTTGAGGTCTTCGACCGCCATGAGATCCTGACGGACAAGGTGACCGCTTCTGACGCAAGCGAATCCCCCCGAATGGGGCCCCCCCTCCCTACCCTTGGCCAGTGGCGGAAGGGGGCCGAGGGGGATGGTGCCAACAGAATGCGTTGGCTGAATGCGTTGGCTTGACGGGACGGGACCGGTTGTGGCGGTTCACCGGCCGGTCTGGTCAGCCCCGGGCGCCACGGCGCTTTTTTCAAACGTGTTGGCAAAGGCGAACTCTTCCACCGGCCGGCCGCCGATCAGGTGTTCCTGAATGATGCGCTCCAGCACCTCCGGCGTCGCCGAGTGGTACCAAGTGCCCTCCGGGTAAACCACCGCCAGCGGCCCTTCCTCGCACACCCGCAGGCAATTCACCTTGGTCCGGAACACACACGTTTCGCCGCCGCCGGTCAGCTTCAATTCAGCCAGCCGCGATTTCAGGTAATCCCACGACGCCAGACCCGCCTCATGGGAACAGCACTTAGGCTTGGTCTGGTCAGCGCACAACAGGATGTGGCGATCCACCGAGCCGACGGCGTAGCCTTCGGCGATGCGGCGCAAGCGTTCAACGTCCGCCATGGCTTACGCGGAACGCCGGGCCTTCCGGAAGATCCGATTGAGGCCTGTAATGGCCTTGTCCACCTCGCGTTCCGTCAGGATGAACGGCGGCAGGAAACGGAGCACGGTGTCATGCGTGCAATTGAACAGCAGCCCGTGCTCAAAGCCCGCCGCCACCATCTCCTTGCACGGAAAATCGAGTTCGCAGCCGATGATCAGCCCAGCGCCGCGGACCTCCTTGATGAAGCTGTACCGGCCCGCCAGACGGCGCAACTCGGAACGGAAATAGTCACCCACTTCCGTGATCCGCGGCAAAAGACCTTCCAGAATGTCGAAGAACTCCAGCGCCACGCGGCACACCAGCGCTCCGCCGCCAAACGTCGAACCGTGCATGCCGGGCGCGATCGATGCCGCGGCACGGTCATTGCAAATCACGGCGCCCATGGGCAGGCCACAAGCCAGAGGCTTGGCGACAGTCACGATATCGGGCATCACCGCCGGGCGCAGCGTCTGATAGGAGAAGTACGTTCCGGTGCGCCCCACCCCGCACTGGATCTCATCGAAGATCAGCAGCGCATCGTAACGGTCCGCCAGTTCGCGAGCCTTGGCAATAAAGGCCGGCGAACACGGGTAAACTCCGCCTTCGCCCTGAATACCCTCCAGGACTATCCCGGCGGTCGAGCTGTTGACGGCGGCTTCCAGCGCCGCTTCATCATTGCGGTCGACGAACTGAACGCCGGGAAGCAGCGGTTCGAAATCGTGCCGGTACTTGGGCTGGCCCGTGGCGCTCAACGCACCCATCGACCGGCCGTGGAAGGAGTTGTCCAAAGCCACGATCCGGAACTTCGAGGCATCGATCTTCCTGCCATGGGCCTTCACCATCTTGAGGGCGCCTTCCATGGCCTCGGTGCCTGAGTTGCAAAAGAAGCTGCGCTGCAGGCCGCTGGTTTCCGCCAGTTTCTTCGCCAACGGCGCCTGATAGGGGTGATAGTACAGATTCGACGTGTGGATGAGCGTGGCGGCCTGCTCCCGGATGACGCGGGTCAGCCGCGGATGGGCATGCCCCAGCGCGTTGACGCCAATTCCAGTCAGAAGGTCCAGATAGCGGCGTCCCAAAAAATCGTAAAGATAGCAGCCCTTGCCGCGCGCCAGACCCAACGGGTAGCGGCCGTAGTTCTGCAACAGATACTGGCGTTCAAGCTGGACCACCTCCTCGAAGGAGGTGGGGAGATCGGGCCCCGTGGACACAGCCGTGACCTCTTCCATGACAGCGCTGCTCATGGTCCGAGTTTAGCAGGCAGCCGGATCCCGCAACGCCATTTTCACCGGCGGCGAACGGAAAACGGCTTCGCTCCACATTCTTTACATAGAGGAGTTTATCTTTGACGAAACCAAACCCCATCTACGGTGTCTAAGACAGTTGAGGAGCGGTCAACCAACCTCACACTTTCTGAAACATACGCTGTAACGGCGGTGCAACGCCGCCGGATGTCCGGTCCCACGCGTGGCGCGACGCCCCGGTGGAGCCAAACGATCAGACCCTCCGCATTCTCGAAGGGAGTGCGGGCCAACCGGCCGGTGCGGTGAATGGCCGGGGTGTGCCCGGGCGCGGTGTGCCTGGGAAAGCCTCGGTAAGTTACTGTAACAGGCGTGAAAAATCGCCACCGGGTTGTAAGTTTGTTCAACCCGCGGCCACAACTAAAATGAAGCGGCATGCAGTAGTCAAGCCGCCGATGAAAGGATCATTACCATGAGGCTGTCAATTCTGTTCCTTGGTCTCGCCGGAGTCTCCGCCTTCGCGCAGGCCAACATCAAAGGCAAGTTCGTTTTCACGGAGGAAGGTACGCGGGGAGATGGTCAGCGCTATGCGGCATTGGCCAACCTGAGCTTCGATGAGAACGGGACCGTGGTAGGCAACGAGGTGCTCCGCGCCAAGGACTCCACCACCTTCTACGCCGTGCAGGGTACGTACACGATGCGGACCGACAACACGGGTTCCATCACGCTGACCCTTATTTCGGATGAGGACGCCGACGGCAACCGGTCCCACATGACCGAGAACCTCAGCGTTTTCCGCTCGGCTTCCGGGGAGATCGCCGCCGTGCGTTCGAACGCTGGATTCAACGGGGCTGCCCGGTTGAGCCCGGCGCCGGCGCAGGGTCCGAACGGCGACTATCTCTTGGTTGAATCGTCCGCCGACGGGTTCGCGCGGGCGGCTCGCATCAAGATCGACGCCCTCAACGTGACCGGCGATGAAGTGAAGCAGACCAATGGCGAAAGCTCCAGCCGCAAGGCGCAGGGCACCCGGATGCCGGATGTCCCTGGGTTCGCCAAGATCATGCTGAGCTTCTCGGCCACCGACGCCGAAGGCACCATCTCCACCACAACGGAGACGCTGTTGGTTCTGGCGACGGCCGACGGGGCACGCGCCATTCGCACCGACGGCATGGCGTCCGGCGTGCTTGGCCTGATCCGCTAACCTGGCCGCAAGGCAGAGCGGTTTCTGACCAAATCGGGGCTTCCGGAGCAATCCGGGAGCCCTTTTTACTTTTCCGCCCACGACAACGGGAAACGCGCGAACGTGATCCTTTCGGCCGCGTACTTCTCACCCCGCTCATAGAGCACCCCAATCGAGCCGTCCCGCAGCACGATCACCGACGAGTACGCCGCCGGGCCCTCATGAACCACCCGCCCGCCGGACCAGCTCCGTCCGTCATCGCGGCTCACCTTCACCGTCATCCGTTCACGCCGGGTGGAAGCGGCGTTCGTAAACACCAATGCGTTCTTTCTCGCGTGGCGCGTGATGCCCGCATTGCAGCCCGGATCAACCAGCGACGGGTGCCGTTCCACCGGTGAAAAGCTCACACCCCCATCCCGCGAGACCGCCACCCCGCGCGGACCGCCGGGGTTGGTCCTCAAATTCTGCAACACCGCGCCATCGCGCAACTCAACATGGTGGCTCTCATCGGTGCCCGGGCCAAGCGACGGGCCGGTATGCCATGTAGCGCCCCGGTCATCGCTATACGCATTGCGGGCGTGGACCGAGTTGTCCGCATCCCGAACCACCAGGGGCAGAAGGTACCGGCCCGTGCGCGTGACGATCGCCGCGCCCGACGTGGCAAAGAAGGCGCGCCAGGCGGGGTCCTTCACCTGCGGCGTCAGGTCGGCGGCCGATGACCATGTCGCCCCATCGTCATCCGAGTGAATGGCATGAAGTTGAAGCGTCTCAACGCCCGTGCGGGCCCCCGGTTTGGCCGTGGGGAATCCGATCCCGGGCGGGCCGTAGGCAAAAAAGCACCAGATGCGGCCCGTGCGCGGGTCAACCAGCAGTGAGGGGTCGCCTGCCCCGCCTTCCGGAACCCGGTGAATGAATTGAGCCGGCGTCCAGGTGCGGCCCTTGTCAAAACTGCGCCGCAGCACGATGGCGATGCGCCCGGGCAGATCGCCGGTTGAATCAAAGCGGGCGTCCGCGGCGGCCAGAAGCGTTCCCCGCCGCGATTCGGCAAGCGCCGGAATGCGGTAAGTGTGCACCCCGGCCGCCCCCTGTTCGAAGAGATCCACCTGGAACAAGTCCGCTGCGGCGGGCAGCGCGGCCAGAAGCGCGACGGCGAAGGCGCGAGTATCCATTTCTCAGAATCTTTCAGAACCGGTAAAGCGCCTTGGCGTTCAGCCCACGGATGCGGGCCCGGTCCGCTTCCGGGATAAAGTCCCACAGGCGGTCGAGCATCGCGGAACGCTGGTCAAACTCCTTCAGATTCATGCCCACGCCGCCCCAGACAATACGCCCGCTGCCGAACGCGGCGTGCACCCGTTTCAGCAACGGCTGCAAATCCAGATGAGGCGCCGGCTGTTTGGAGGAGTATCCCCAACCGGAGAACTTCATCACGGTTTTAGGCAACCTGGCCAGCTTCAAGACCTCGTCGAACTCTTCCGGCGTGCCCTCCCCGGCGCGCGCCAGATGATCCAGCACAACCGGCATGGCGCTGAACTTCGACGCCAGCGCCCCAATGCCCGCCGCGTGGCAGGGAATGAAGTGCATCTGGATCGCAAGTCCCAGATCGGCCGCCGCGCGCCACGTATCCGCCATCCGCGGGTGGCTCATATCGCGCTCGCGAATCGGACCGCTGGTAGTGGGCGGGGCGCCCTTCGCCCGGTTCTGATGAACGCGCAGCGCAACAATGCGGCCGGGCCACCTCTTCACCAGCCCGGCCATGCGGGCCGGCGTGTCCGCCAGCAGCGGATCGTAGAGGCAGGTGCCCTTGAAAAAACCCGGCGAGGGTTCGTTGCGGAAGCAGTACTCAAGATAGGAGTGGTCGTCCTGATAGGGTTCCGGATGCACCACCACGGCGTGATCCAGGCGGCTCTGGCGGACGAAAGCGGTGTAGTCCGCCAGGGACTCGGCCGGCGGGCGATAGCTCGCATTCCGATGGTACGGAAACTCCTTCTGATCGGGATGGAACAGATGAATGTGCGTGTCGATCAGCAAGCCTGCGGGCCGGGCCGCAAGGAAAAAAGGAACGGCGGAAGCCAGCACGGCACGGCGCGTGGGTGGGGACGGATGGATCACTTGTCCATCCTACCTCCGCCGGACGCCCTCAGCCGGCGCCCTCACGCGTTTGACGGACCCCACCGGGCGGGATTAGGCTTTAAGAAGGGGCAGAACGTGAGCCGTTTTCCTTCGTCGCGGAAACACCTGGTACTCGGCGGGGTCGCGCTGGCGATCACCATCGGATGCACCGCCTGGGCGGTACACTGGCCGCTGGCGGCCATTCCAGCGGGTCTTTTCCTGGGTGCGGCGCTGCTGTTCGCCTACCTTGGAACCCGGCCGGCAATCGTCATCTACGAGTCGCACCTGGCCATCGGCAAGGAACGAATCGCCTGGAACCTCATCAAACGCGTCGACCGCACCGGTTGGGTTTCGCCGCTGATCATGATCCTGGAATTCGAGGGCGGTGAACGCCGCATGCTCATCCACGCCGGCACCGTCACCACCTCGAAGAGGCTCACCCAGCAACTGTTCCGGCATGCGCGGGAAGCGTCCATCGACGGGCTGCCGTACAACGAGTTCTGGCGGATTCCGGTGGTGAACGGTCCCAAGGCGGGCAAGATGAACAAGCCGGCAAAGTACCCGCTGCTGACGCCCGAGGACGAAGCTGAGGTGGAAGAGATGTTCCGGCGCCTCAAGACAGTGGGCCATCTTGACCCCATTTCCTCGCCGGACGAGAAATAGCCGGCCCGCGCGCCGCTTCCTCTGGATCTTCCTGCTGGCCGTGGCCGCCGCGGGCTACTTTCTTCATCAGCCCGCGTTGCGCTGGATGGGCCGTGCTCTGGTCACCGATGATGGTCCCGGAAACGGCGAGCTGATTGTTCTGCTGGCGGGTGACTATAAAGGCGACAGGCTGCGGCACGCCGTCGAACTCGTCCGGCGCGGCTACGCACCAAAAATCCTGGTGGACGGGCCTCCGGGCTTCTACGGCTTCCGGGAAAGCGATCTGGCCATGCGCTACGCCGAAACTCAAGGCTGGCCCGCCGGCTGGCTGGACAATTTCCCCATCGACGCTGACTCCACCCGCGAGGAGGCCAGGCTGGTGGCCTCCGAGCTGCGCCGCCGCGGTGTGCGGCGCTATCTGCTGGTCACCAGCAACTACCACACCGGCCGCGCGGCTCGGGTCTTCAGGGAAGCCGCGCCTGACATCGCTCTCCGCGTGGTCGCCGCGCCGGACCGCGATTTCGACCCGGAACGATGGTGGCAATCCCGCCGCTCCCGCCGCATTTGGCTGCTTGAGACCACAAAGACGGTAGCCTATTGGTTCGGACTGTAGCCGCCTTGCCGGGAACCTTCAAAGAATCCTTGGCCGCCGCGTGGCCCTATCTCTGGAGCCACCGGGCCGGACTTGCGCGCGGCTTCACGGCCCTCATTCTCAAGGACGCCTGCGCCGTCTGCCTGCCGCTCGTCATCCGGCAGGGCGTGGACTCCTTGACCCAGGGCTTCCGCGTCGAAACCGTGCTCTGGCTGGCCGCCGCCCTCGCCGGCCTTTCCGCCGTGAAGGGCTTCTTCCAGTACTGGATGCGCGTGATCCTCATTGGCATTTCGCGCGACATCGAATATGCCCTGCGCAACGATCTGTTCGCGCACCTGGCGCGCCTCTCGCACGATTTCTACGCCCGCTTCCGCACCGGCGACATCATGGCCCGCGCCACCAACGATCTCAACGCCGTTCGTATGATGCTGGGGCCCGGTGTCATGTACTGGTTTGAAACCGTGCTGATGTTTCTACTCGCGCTGGCGGTAATGCTCAGCGTCGATTGGCGCATGACGCTGCTGGCACTGGCCCCGGCCCCGCTGGTGAGCCTGGTGGTGGTCTACTTCGGCCGGCAGGTGCACACGCGATTCGAAAAGATTCAGGAGCAGTTCGGCGAGATCTCAAACCGCGTTCAGGAGAACCTGGCCGGCGTCCGCATCGTGCGCGCCTATGCCCGCGAAGAGGCTGAGATGGCGGCGTTTGAAGCCCTGAACCGCGACTACATCCGGCGAAATCTGGAGATGGCCCGGAAGACCGGCGTCTTCTGGCCGCTATTGCAGGCGCTGGCCGGCGTGACTTTTCTCATCGTCCTGTGGGCCGGCGGTCTGCGTGTGATGGATGGCGGCCTCACCATCGGCGCGTTCGTGATGTTCCAAACCTACATGGGCATGCTGATCTGGCCGATGATCGCTTTCGGCTGGGTCATCAACCTCACCGAGCGCGGCAAGGCTTCGTTCAAGCGCATCCTGGAGATTCTGAACACCCAGCCTGGAATCGCAGCGCCAGCCGATGGCGCCGCGCCCATGCCCGCGCGCCTGCGGGGCGAAATCGAGTTCCGCGATGTCACTCTGGACTACGGCGGCGTGCGGGGGCTGGACGGGGTCACACTGCGCGTGCCGGCCGGCGCCACCGTGGCGCTGGTGGGTCACACCGGCAGCGGCAAGAGTTCACTGGTGAATCTGGTGCCCCGCCTGCTGGACCCCACACAGGGCCAGGTGCTCGTTGATGGCGTGGACGTGCGCCGGTACCACCCCCAGGAGTTGCGCCGGCAGATCGGTTTCGTGCCCCAGGAAACCTTCCTGTTCAGCACCACGCTGGCCGGCAACATCGCATTCGGCGCTCCGGACGCGACGCCCGCGGAAATTGAACGCGCCGCAGGGATCGCGGGCCTGGGACCCGATGTGGCCGCCTTCCCGGAAGGCTACGCCACCATGATCGGGGAGCGCGGCCTCACCCTCTCGGGAGGCCAGAAGCAGCGCACCGCCATCGCCCGCGCCATCCTTCGCAATCCCGCCATTCTGATTCTCGACGACGCCCTGGCCAGTGTCGACACAGTGACGGAAGAACGCATTCTCACCGCGCTGGCCGATGTGACGCGGCAGCGCACAACCATTCTGATTTCACACCGTGTGTCCACTGTGCGCATGGCGGACCGCATCCATGTGATTGAGCACGGACGCGTCGCCGAAGAGGGTACACACGACGAACTCCTGGCCCTGGGCGGCTACTACGCCGATCTCCACCAGCGGCAGTTGCTGGAAGAAGAGATCGCCGGGCTACAGGGGTAGAATCTCTTCGCGGTCCGGATCGAACTTCAGGCGGCGCTTCTGCAGATACGCGATGTTGCCCAGATGCGAGGCCTGCGCCGACCGATGGCCGATGTACACATCCCCATTGGGCAGCTTGCGCGAGCGGACGCAATCCAGGAAGTTCTGCACGTGCTCAATCGTCTGGTCGCGCGGAGACTGCACCACCACCGGCGGCGCGCCGCGCTCCTTGGACTGGAACTCGAAACGTCCACGTGTGATGAACAGTTTGCCTTCCGTGCCGCACATCTCGACGCCCGCGCCCGTGATCCCCGGCGCAAGCGTCGCCTCAAACGTGGCGGTCCACTCGGCCGGATACTCCAGCAACACATTGATGGTGTCGGGCGCCGTGCGGCCGTCTTTGTAGTGATACACGCCGCCGGAGGCAACCGCCGCCGTCGGATTGTCCTGATCCATGAACATGTGCACCACGTCGATCCAATGCGTGAACAGGTCCGTCACCTGGCCCCCGCCAAAATCCAGATAGGCGCGGAAATTCCAGAACTGTTGAGGATCCCAGTCCCGCCACTTCACCGGCCCCAGAAAACGGGCCCAGTCCAGATTCGAAGGCTGCGTGGCCAGCGCCGCGGGCGCTTTCTGAAGATGGGCCCCGTTGCCGTGCCACCACGTGCGGGCCATCGTGATCTTGCCCAGCTTGCCGCTCTTGATGTACTCTTCCCTGGCTTGAAGATAGTGCGTGCCGGAGCGCTGCTGCATGCCCACCTGGCAGATGCGATTGTTCACCCGGGCCGCCTTAACAATCTCCGGCCCCTCCTCAATGCGAAGCGTCAGCGGCTTTTCGACGTACACATCCTTACCGGCGTTCATGGCGTCAATCGCCGTGCCGCCGTGCCAGTGATCGGGCGTGGCGATCAGCACCGCGTCCACGTCCTTCTGCTCCAAAAGCTTGCGGTGGTCGTTGAAGCCTCGGGCTCCGGGGGCGCGGGTGATCGCGCGGTCGATGCGGTCCGCGAAGACATCGCAGACGGCGCGGACGTTCACCTGATCCGTCTTCTGGAACGTGCCCATCACGCCCGTGCCGCGGCCGCCCGCGCCAATCAGGCCCAGGTTGATCTTCTCGTTCGCGCCCAGGATGCGCGAATACGACGCGGCGGTAAAGCCCATCGCCGCGCGAAACAGTCCCCGGCGTGTGGAATTCATCATTGTCATTCTCCTGAATCTAGTTGTTTTCACGCTCTTCGCCCGTGCCCCGGCCCACCGGCGCGTTCGGCTCATTGTGCGCCGGCAGCCAGCGGGCCAGTTCCGCCTTGCGCGCGGCCTGCGCGGGTGATGCGGCCAGGTTGGTCCATTCGTTCGGATCCGCCGTGCGGTCGTACAACTCCTCACCGCCGTCGTTGTAACGAATGTAGCGCCAGCCCTCCGTGCGCACAGCGTGGTTTCCGAATCGAAATGTGGTGAGCGCCGGCTCCGTCCGCCCCGCCGCGGGATTGCGCAACAAAGGCATCAAGGACTGGCCGTCCATCGTGCCCGGCGCCTTAAGCCCGGTCATGTCCATCAGCGTCGGGTAGAGGTCCACCATGCTCACCGTGCGGTCGCACGTGGAACCGGGACGGCTCACGCCCCGCGCATTGATCATCAACACGTTTCGGGTCGAGCGTTCCCAAAGCGTGAACTTCCGCCAGTGGAGCTTTTCCCCAAGATGCCAGCCATGGTCGCTCCACAACACGATCGAGGTGTTGCCGGCATGCGGACCATTCTCAAGCGCCCGCATCAGACGGCCCACCATCGTATCGGCGAACGTGATCGACGCCAGGTAAGCCTGAACCGCGCGCTTCCAGGCATCGTTCTTCGTGATGCGTGGATGGTCGTTGTTCTGCCTGGCCATCCGGCGGCCGGTTTCCGGCACATCGTCAAGATCGTCTTCCTTCACCACCGGCAGGCGGATGGCGTCAAGCGGATAGAGATCGAAGTACTTCTTCGGCACATACCACGGCAGGTGAGGACGGTAGATGCCGCAGGCAAGGAACATTGGCTGCGTTTGCTTCGCGGCCAGGTGGCGCGAGACCCAATCCACCACATGGTAGTCGTTCATGGTTTCGTCGCCGCCCTTGACGGCGCCCCAGTCCATGTTCGCCAGCCCCACGGGACCGGCCAGCGGCAGAGGTCCCGGAAGTTCCGGGGCGCCTTTGGGGTCGCCGTATTCCGTCCAGCCTTTCATGTCGGCGAACGCGCCGCGCGTGCCGTGATAGATCTTGCCCGCGCCGAACGCGAGATAGCCGTTGTCCACCATGTGCTGATTCAGCGTCACGGCGCCCTTCAACACCTTGGAGCCGTGATAGGGCTGATTGTTGTCGTAAACGCCCGTCGAGGCCGGGCGGCGCCCCGTCATGATCGCAGTCCGCGCGGGGTTGCACAACGGCGCCGCGCAGTGGGCGCTGCGGAACAGCGTGCCGCGCGCCGCCACCTTGTCCAGATTGGGCGTCAGCACACCGGGATAGCCGTTAAGACACCCGATCCAATCATTGAGATCGTCGATCGCGACAAACAGGATGTTCTGCCGCGGCTGGGCCGCCTTGACGAACGCGGCCGGGGCCACGCCAAGCAGGCTTGTGAATACACGCCGGTTCATGCTTGTCTCCGCATGTTAATCTCCGTTAGATGAACTTGTACTTGCCGGGCTCGGGCGGCGCCGGGATGCCGAGTTTCGGGTCGCTCTCAAGTGCTGCGGGCAGCAGGTCGAGCTTCGACGCCATGATCATGTTCCACGTGATCTCGATGCCGCTGTAGGCCGATTCCCGCGCCATGATCGCCGTCATCGTGCTGCGGGCCACATCGTGGGCGAGGTTCATGTAAGGGCCCTGGCCGCGAATGCTCTTCACCAGATTCACGTGTTCCTGCACCTTCGGCGGCAACGGACCCTTGGGCGCCAGATCCTGGCAGTTGCTCCTGCCCCGCGTGCCCACAACCAGCTCACCGATACGATTCGTGGCCCCCGCCGGAAAGTGCCGGCACTGGCTGATGCTGATCACTCCGGTTGGGTACTCGAAGGTGGCCGTAAGATTGTCGTAGTTGTTGCCATGCCGCCGGTCGAGCGGCATCCAGGAACGGCCTCCGCTGGCCGTCACCTTCACCGGCGGCCCGCCCATCACCCAGTTGATGACATCGATGTTGTGAAGGTGCTGCTCCACCACCTGATCGCCGCTCAGCCAGAGGTAGCGGTACCAATTGCGAGTCTGTGCTTCCACATCACCCATGGACGCCGTTGTGTCCCGAATGATCGGTCCGCCCTGCCACCACGCGTACGCGGCCACCAGTTCGCCGATCGCGCCATCGTGAATTCTGCGGATGGTCTCGACATACTCAGGCTGGTTGCGCCGTTGCGCGCCAACGCCAACCGTCAGTTTCTTCTTTTCGGCCTCGACGGCCGTGGCCATGATGCGGCGGGCGCCCACCGGATCCACCGCCAGGGGCTTTTCGGCGAAGACGTGCTTGCCCGCCGCGATGGCGGCTTCAAAGTGGATGGGCCGGTAGATGGGCGGCGTGGTCAGAATCACCAGGTTGATGTCGCTGGCCAGCACTTTCTTGTAGGCATCGAAACCGGTGAACCGGTGCTCCGGATCCACCTTCACCTTGGCGGCAATCGCCGCGTTGGCGCTGGATGCGGCCAACGCCTTGTCCAGATTGTCGCGATAGAGGTCCGCGGCGGCCACAAGCTCCACGTCGTCGTTGCCGGAAAGAAACTCGCGAATGGCGGCGGTGCCTCGTCCCCCCGTGCCGACGATGCCGGCGCGGATCTTCAGGCCCTGGGCCTGCACCTCGGCAGGCTTCCCGATGAGGAAGGCGCCGGCGCCGGTGCCGCCAAGGAAGCGGCGGCGGGAAGATACGGAAATGCCCGGGTTTGCCATGTCTGGGTTCGTCCTGTCCGGCTTCTTCATGTCTGGCTTCGTCATGTCTGGTTTCGCCATGTCTAGTTCAAGATAGCGGGTCGCGGGGCGGGCCGCAAGGTCAGCGCCGGGGTCCCGGCGGCTGCCTGCTACCATGAGAGTTTACCCCCTCCCATGGCTGAAGTCGATCTCAAGAAGACTGTCAATCTGCCCCAAACCGCCTTCGCCATGAAGGCGAATCTGGCACAGAATGAGCCCAAGCTGCTGAGCCGCTGGCAGGAAATGGACCTCTACGGGCAAATCCGGCAAGCGCGCGCAGGCAGACCTCTGTTCGTCCTCCACGATGGCCCGCCGTACGCCAACGGCAACATCCACCTGGGTCACGCCTTCAACAAGTTGCTGAAGGATTTCATCGTCAAGTCCAAGGTGATGGCCGGGTTCGATTCTCCCTACGTCCCGGGCTGGGACTGCCACGGGCTTCCCATCGAGATCAAAGTGGATTCCGAGCTTGGCGGCAAGAAAACCAGGATGACTCCGGCCCAGATCCGTCAGGCGTGCCGCGCCTACGCCCAGAAGTACGTCGACCTTCAGTCGTGCAGCTTCCAGCGCCTGGGCGTGTTCGGCGATTGGGCCAATCCCTACCTCACCATGACCGCGGGTTATGAGAGCGTCATCGCCCGCGCCTTCGTCGACTTTCTGCACCAGGGCTATGTCTATAAGGGACTCAAGCCCGTCAACTGGTGCCTGAGCTGCCGCACCGCCCTGGCGGAGGCTGAAGTGGAGTATGAGAACCACACCAGCCCGTCCATCTGGGTGCGCTTCCGGCTCACCTCCGATCCTGGCGCGATCCACCCGGATCTCGCCGGCCACAGCGTATCGGGCCTCATCTGGACCACCACACCCTGGACCATTCCCGCCAACATGGCCATCGCTTACCACCCGCGGTTCGACTATGTCGCCGCGGAGGTGAATGGCGAAGCCTACATCGTGGCGGAAGCGCTGCTGGAAGAAACGGCCAACCGGTGCGGCTGGGCCGATCCGAAGGTGGTGGCCCGCTTCAAGGGGTCGGCTCTGGAGGGCGCGATCTTCAGGCACCCGTTCCTCGAACGCAACTCCCCGGGGCTGCTGGGCGAGCATGTCACGCTGGAACAGGGCACCGGCGCCGTCCACACCGCGCCCGGGCACGGCCAGGAAGACTACGCGATCGGGCGCCAGTACGGAATCGAAACCTACTGCCCGGTGGACAACGCGGGCCGTCTCTACCACGCCGAAGGGGGCGGGGGGCGTCTGCCGGAAGAACTCATCGGCAAGACAGTCTGGGACGCGAACCCGGTTGTCATCGGGCTGCTGCGGGAGGCTGGAGCGCTGCTGGCCGAAAAGCGAATCGACCATAGCTATCCCCACTGTTGGCGCTGCCACAAGCCCACCATCTTCCGCGCCACCGAGCAGTGGTTCATCGGCATGGAGCGGAACGGGCTTCGCCAGCGCGCCCTGGAAGCCATCAAGCAGGTGAAGTGGATGCCGTCCTGGGGCGAAGAGCGGATCTCCAACATGATCGCCACCCGCCCGGATTGGTGCATCTCCCGCCAGCGCATCTGGGGCGTGCCCATCACCGTCTTCTACTGCGAAGGCTGCCAGGAACCGTTCACCGATCGAGCTGTGCTCGATCGCGTCGTGGACCGTTTCGCCACCGAAACCGCGGACGCCTGGTACTCCCACACCCCCGCCGAACTGATGGGTCCCGAAGCGCGCTGCGGCAAGTGCGGCGGCGGCGAGTTCCGCAGGGAAAACGACATTCTCGATGTCTGGTTCGATTCCGGCGCCAGCCACCTCGCCGTGCTCCATCCGGAAAGCGGCCTGCCATGGCCTTCCGATGTTTATCTGGAAGGCGGCGATCAGTACCGCGGCTGGTTCCACTCATCGCTGCTCGTGGGAACCGGGCTGAAGGGCGGCGCGCCATACCGCACTTGCGTCACCAACGGCTGGACCCTCGATGGCGATGGCCGCGCCATGTCGAAGAGCGTCGGCAACGTCGTTGAGCCCGAAAAGATCATCAACCAGTACGGGGCGGAAGTGCTGCGCCTATGGGTGGCTTCGGTCGAATACAGCGACGACGTCCGCATCTCCGACACCATTCTGGCCCGGCTGGCCGAGGCGTACCGGAAGCTGAGAAATACGTTCCGCTACGCGCTTGGCAACCTTGCGGATTTCAACCCCGCCACCGATGCCGTTCCGGCAGCCGCCCTGCGTGAGATCGACCAGTGGATTCTCACCCGCGCCGAGGATCTGGTGCGCCGCTGCCTCGCCTGGTATGGCGAATTCGCCTTCCACCGTGTGTATCAGGCCCTCTACAACTTCGCCATCGTCGACTTGAGCGCCATCTACTTCGACATTCTCAAGGACCGGCTGTACACCTCCGCGCCACGCTCCGAAGCCAGGCGCTCCGCACAGACCGCGCTCTACCGCGTGAACCTCGCGCTCACCCGCCTTCTGGCGCCGGTGCTGGCGTTCACCACGGAGGAAGCCTGGGCCCAGATGAGACTGCCCGAAGGCGCCCCGGCCAGTGTCCACATGGCCGAATTTCCAACGCCCGGGGAACTAACCGCCGGGCTGCCCGAAGCGCGCCGCGAGCGGCTTCGGAACTGGGACCGGCTCATCGAAGCGCGCGATCATGTGCTCAAGAGCCTGGCCGCAGCGCGCGACCAGAAGTTCATCGGTGGATCGCTCGAAGCCAAGGTCACCATTGAGGCGGACCCCGAGTGGTTTGCGCTGCTCGATGAGTATCAAGAAGAACTGCCGTCGCTCTTCATCGTCTCGGAGGTTGTGCTGGAAAACAGCGCCGCCGCCCTCAGCGTCCACGTGGAAAAGGCCGGCGGCGTGAAGTGCGAACGCTGCTGGAAATTCACCACCGACGTCGGGCAGGACCCCGAGTTCCCCACCGTTTGCATGCCGTGCGCCATGGCCGTTCATGAGATCCTGAGAGGCTGATGAACGCCATGCCCGCCGCCGCGCGCCGAAGGCTGATCGATTTCGGAATCGCCGCGGGGATTTTCGCGCTCGATCGCGCCACCAAGGTGGTGATCGAGCGAACCGTGTCCATCTGGGATTCGCACACCGTCATTCCCGGCCTGTTTAACATCGTCTACACGCGCAACCCCGGAATGGCTTTCGGCCTGCTCGCCGACGCCCCGCCCATGGTGCGGAAGACGGCGCTCCTCACGGCTTCGGTGAGCATCCTGGTGTTCGTCGTGGTGCTTCTCTGGCGCGCCAGCGCGCCAGCCGAACCCTCCCCCGAACGCCGCGCCCTGGTGCTGGTTCTGGGCGGAGCGCTCGGCAACATCTATGACCGCGCCGTCTACGGCAGCGTCACGGACTTTCTTCAGTTCTTCATCGGACCGTGGGAGTTTCCCAGCTTCAACGTCGCCGATTCAGCGATCAGCGTGGGTGCCGCGCTGATGGTGCTCGATCTCATTCGATTCAATCGCAACGCGGTTCCGGCCAACCATGTTTCCAAAGCTGATTGATCTCGGCGGCTTCTATCTTCCCACCTATGGCCTCCTGGTGGCCACGGCGTTCCTGGCGGCGTTGTGGGTGACGCAGAAACTGGCGCGGCGCGCAAGCCTGAACCCGGAGCTGATCTCGAATCTGGCCGTCTCCTGCGCACTGGCCGGCCTGGCCGGCGCCAAGCTGATGATGCTGCTCTTTGACTTCGATCACTACGCCCGCAACCCGCGCGATATCTTCTCGCTTTCCACCCTGCAGGCGGCGGGTGTCTATCAGGGCGGCTTCCTCCTTGCCGTGGCCACCGCGTGGTGGTACATGCGGCGTCATCACCTCCCCGGGCTCGCCACGGCGGACCTGTTCGCGCCGGGCATCGCCCTCGGGCACGCCATCGGCCGGCTGGGTTGCTTCGCCGCCGGCTGCTGCTGGGGCATCAAGTGCGACCGGCCATGGGCCGTCACCTTCGACAATCTGGACGCCTATCAACTGGTCGGCGTGCCCTTGAATGAGCCCCTCCACCCCACCCAGTTGTACGAATCGGGCTCCGAACTCCTGATCTTCGGACTGCTCTGGTGGATGGCGGCCCGGCCCTACCGCACCGGCGCGTTGATCGGCTGGTATCTGGTTCTGTACTCCGCCGCCCGCTTCACCGTGGACTTCTACCGCCACCATGAACAGCCCCACCCATTCGGCTGGGCGCTCTCCAACACCCAGTGGATTTCAGCCCTCATCTTCCTGGCCGGTGCCTGGATTCTCATGCGCCTCGGTTCCGCCGAGCCCCGGCAACTGAGCGCCGCCGCCCGCTGACCGGCCCGCACGCTCAGTCCACCCCAAAGCTCAGCTAGACTGGTCCGCATGCCGAACCTTTCCCGCCGCGAAGCCCTCGGCGCCTTGGGCGCTCCAGCGATCCTCAAGTCTCAGCGGCGAGGCCGCCCCAATTTCCTCTTCCTGATCGCCGACGATCACGCCGGCTACGTCATGGGATGCGACGGCAACCCGCTGGCGGAAACTCCCAACCTCGACCGGCTGGCCTCCCAGGGCACTCGGTTCGCGCGCCATCACTGCAACTCCCCGGTCTGCACGCCGTCGCGCCAGAGCCTGCTCACCGGCCTGCTGCCGCACGCCGCCGGCGTCACCCGTCTGCCCACGCGGCTGGACCGCAACAAAGCCACACTGGCCAAACAGTTTCAAACCGCGGGCTACGCCACCGCCGTCTTTGGCAAGATGCACTTCAACCAGCCCGCCGAAGCCGGCCTGCATGGCTTCGCCACCATGCTGACCGAAGCCGAACTGCAGAAGCAGTGGATGGCGGAAGTGAAGCCGCGCGAGATCCCCTCCACCATTCGCACCAAGCCGCAATGGCGCCCGTTCCGTGACCCGTCCAGAATCTGGCTGAACGCCGAAAAGCTGCCCTTCCCCCGGCACCGGGAAGCGATGAAGTCAGCGTTTCTGCTGCGCCAGGGCGATGCATTCCTCGAAGCTCATCGCGACAAACCGTTCGCGCTGTGGTTGAGCTTCCAGGAGCCCCATTCGCCCTATGACTTCCCGGTGGAGGATCGCGATGCCATCGCCCCGGCCAGATTCACGGCGCCGCGCGTCGGGCCCGAAGACGCCTGGCAGATTCCCAAAATCTTCCGCGATCTCACGGATGCCGAAAAACAGGGAATCGCCGCCGCGTATTACACCTCGGCACGATACCTGGATTCGAACATCGGCCGTGTGCTGAGGCGCCTCAGTGACCTCGGCCTCGACGATAACACCTACATCGTCTATCTGGCCGACCATGGCTACTGCCTGGGCCAGCACGGGCGGTTCGAAAAGCACTGCGGCTATGCCCCCGCCTTGCACGTCCCGCTCATCATGCGGATGCCCGGCCGTGTCCGCCACGGCGTCGTCCGCGATCTGACGGAACATCTGGACGTGGCCCCCACCATCACCGACATGCTCGGCCTTGACCCCCTGCCCGGCGCCCAAGGAAAGTCCCTGCGCCCCTACCTCGAAGGCCGCAAGACCACCGGCCGCGATCACATCTTCTCCGAGTACCTGGAGAACGAGGAGGCCTTCATCCGGACGGACCGCTGGAAGTTCATCTTCTGCTCGGGACGCCGCGCCCGGGGCGACGGCTACGATATCGACACCCCCACCCCGGGGCGCTACACCCGCCTCTACGACCTGAAGTCCGACCCGGGCGAATTCACCAACGTTGGGGCAAAACACCCAAAGGTGGTGGAAGCCATGGAGGATCTGCTCCTCACCCGCTTCCGCGCCACCCACCCCGAATCCCAGGCGGAACCCCAGCGTTTGTCGCGCGAAGAAGCCCTGGAATGGTACGTCCGGCCCCGCGACGTCTAGGCTTCCGGCAAGCTCAGGACTTTGGCACGACGCGTGCAGCCCCCAATCCTTTATTAGGAGGTGGGCATTTTGGCGCGGAAGCGAAGAGACGTATTCAAGGTGCTGGCGGCCGGGGCCGCTGCGTCGCTCGTGGAACAGGCCGCACCCGCGGCGGAAACCAGATTGCCGGCCGGGACGGTGTGGAAGAAGACCCCATGCCGCTTCTGCGGCACCGGCTGCGGGCTGCTGGTGGGCATCGCGAACGGCAAGGCCGTCGCCGTGCAAGGCGACCCGGCCAGCGCCGTGAACAAGGGCCTCTGCTGCGTCAAGGGCTACCACTCCGTCATGGCTCTCTACGGCGAGGACCGTCTACGCCAGGCACTCATCCGCAAGAACGGCAAGCTCACCCCCGCGCCCATCGAAGAGGCGCTCAATCTGGTGGCGTCGCAGCTCAAGCAGACCATCGCGGCATCGGGCAAGGACTCCGTCGCCATCTACGGCAGCGGCCAATGGACCATTCCCGACGGCTATGTCGCCTCGAAACTCTTCAAAGGCGGCATCGGGACCAACAACGTGGAGGCGAACGCCCGGCTTTGCATGGCCAGCGCCGTCACCGGTTTCATGACCACCTTCGGCATGGATGAGCCCATGGGCTGCTACGAGGACATCGATCATGCCGATGTCTTCGTGCTCTGGGGCAACAACATGGCGGAAATGCATCCGGTGCTCTTCTCACGGATGCTGGAGCAGCGCGACAAGCGGCCGGACGTCGAGATCATCGATCTGGCAACTCGATCGACGCGCACCTCCGCGGCGGCGAACCGTCTGATTCTTTTTCAACCAAATGCCGACCTGGCCATCGCCAACGGCCTGGCGCGGGAGATCATCCGCCTCGGCGCCGTCAACCGCGCCTTTGTCGAACGGCACGTCAGCTTCCACCAGGGAAAGACGGAAATCGGCTATGGCGTGGAAGACAAATTCGCGTTCAATGATCAGGCCACCGCCATCACCTTCGAACAGTACCGGGAACTGGTGGACGAATACACGCCCGAACGCGTTGAGGCGCTGAGCGGCGTGAGTCCACGGGATCTGCGCTATCTGGCGTCGCTCTACGCGAATCCCGGTAAGAAGGTGGTGAGCTTCTGGTGCATGGGCATGAATCAGCACACCCGCGGCACCTGGATGCAGAACCTTGTCTATAACCTGCATCTGCTGACAGGCAAGATCTCAACACCGGGCAATAGCCCGTTCTCCCTGACAGGGCAGCCTTCAGCCTGCGGCACCGTGCGTGAAGTGGGCACCTTGACCAACCGCCTGCCGCACGGGGACGTGACAAACGAAGCGGACCGCAAACTGGCAGCCTCCATCTGGAAAGTGCCCGTGGAGAAAATTCCCGCCAAGCCCACCTTCCACGCCGTGGAGATGTTCCGTGCGCTCGATCGCGGGGAAATCCGCTTCCTGTGGATTCAGGTCACCAACCCCATGGTGACCATGCCCAAACTCCGCCGGTATCGCGACGCCGCGAAGAAAGACGGGCGGTTCATCGTCGTCTCCGAGGTCTACCCCACTCCAACCACGGACATCGCCGACGTCGTCCTCCCATCAGCCATGTGGATCGAGCGCGAGGGCATGTTCGGAAATTCCGAACGGCGCACCCAGCACTTCGAGCAGATGTTGCAGCCGCCCGGCGATGCCATGAGCGACACCTGGCAATTGATCGAGGTGGCGCGGCGGGCCGGCTACGGCCATCTGTTCCCCTGGACCCGCGAAAATCACATCGCCGCCATCTGGAAGGAATACAGCGAGTTTCATCACGGCGCCGATCACTCCATGGCGCCCTACGAGGTGCTCAAGCAGCGCCCGGGGGTCCAATGGCCCTACGTCAACGGCCGGGAGACCAAGTGGCGCTACCACGCCCGCTACGATCCGGCGGCCAAAGGTGACTCCTGGGATTTCTACGGCAAGCCCAACCGGCGCGCCTGGATCTGGTTCCGTCCCTACGAACCACCGCCGGAAAAGCCCGACAAGGAGTATCCGTTCTGGCTCTCCACCGGACGCGTGCTGGAACACTGGCACACCGGTTCCATGACCCGTCGCGTGCCCGTGCTGCACCAGGCCGTGCCGGCCGCCTACGTCGAGATCAACAGCCGCGATGCGGCGCGTCTTCAACTCCGCACCGGCGATGCCGTGCGTCTGCGCAGCCGCCGCGGCGAAATCGTGCTGAAAGCCAAGGTGGGCGGACGCGGCCAGCCCGCGCCCGGCCAGGTGTTCGTGCCCTTCTTCGATGAATCGAAGCTGATCAACGAACTGACGCTCGATGCGTTCTGCCCCATCTCCAAGCAGCCGGACTACAAGAAATGCGCCGTGCGCGTGGAGCCCGCCCGCGCGGAGCTGGGCTAAAGCCGTGACCATCGCACCCGCACGAATCTGGCACATCACAGGCATCTCCGCGCTGATGCTGGGCGGGGTGTTCGTGCTCGGCAGCCAGGCGCCCCTGCCCGGCACACGGGACTCCGGCGCGCTTAAGGAACGGACGCAGCCCCCTCCTCCAGCCCCGGACTCACTCAAACCCGAAAGCTACAGCAAGGTGCCCGCTCCCGGTGCGCGCACCCTGGCTTCCGCCGGCCGGCTGCGTGCCTATCCCGGTGCTCCCCCCGCCATTCCGCATCGTCTCCTGGACTCCGCGGCATGGGGCGGCCGCGGCTGCCTCATCTGCCATCGCGACGGCGGCTTTGTCCCTCTGTTCAAGGCCATGGCGCCAGTCACACCTCACCCGGGCTTCACCTCCTGCCTGCAATGCCATGTGGCAAAGGAAGAGAACGCCGGCCTGTTCCGTCCCACGTCATTCACACCCGTCCCGCCGCCAGAGAATGGCCCCGCACTGCCCGGCAGCCCGCCGCCGGTTCCCCACGAAACGGACACCCGGACCAACTGCCTGGCTTGCCATAGCGGCCCGGGAGCCGTACGCGAACTCCGAATGTCACACCCGGAGCGCCACAACTGCTCACAATGCCATGTGGCTCGCGAAGTCAACGGCGCCGTCTTCCGCAGAGGGCCCGAATGAGATTCGCACTCGCGGGCGCAAGCGTTGTTTCAATCTTCGTGCTGGCCGCCTGTGGAGGTTCACCCGGCAGGCCGCCGCGCCCCATGAGCGCCCTCGACATCGTGCCCGCGCCGCCCGGTGTGGTCGAGCGCGCAGCGTTTATGGAGAAAGCTCCCTGCACTCGCTGCCACACCGTACCCCTCGCGGCCATGAGCCCGGTCCATCCCGCGGCGCACTGGGGGGTCGCTCAGCGCCACGCCCCCAACGAAACCATGCAATGCCAGACCTGTCACGCCGACCCGGTCCGCGGCGAACTGCGAATGCTCGGCGGCGCACCCGTCGGCTTCGATGAATCGCACCGCCTCTGCGGCCAGTGCCATGCCCGGCAACAGAAGGACTGGGCCGGTGGAGCCCATGGCAAGCGGGCCACCGGTTGGGCCAGCGCTCGCGTCGCCATCGGCTGCACCGGGTGCCACAACCCGCACTCGCCCGGCTTCGGCCGGCGGCTGCCAGCCATGACACGAAAGGAGGCTGCCGGCGAATGAAGAATGGACTCGTTCAGATTCTCTCCCAGCCAATGGACCGCCGCACCGCCATCACCGTGGCTGGCTGCGCCGTGGCTGGCGCCGCCACCGCCGCGGCTTCCGTGGCCAACGCCATCAATCCCTTCGCTTCGCCGGAATCCCGCGAAGCGTCGCGGCTGGAGTGGCAGCGGTACTTTCAAGAGAACTACCGGCTCATGTCGGAAGAAGAAAAAACGGAAGCCCTTCTGCGGCTGGAACGCCTCCACCAGCTTAAGCACGGCGGCCGGATCTCAGTCAGCGGCGCCGAACCCATCGAGAAAGTGCTGTTCGGCTACGCCTTCAACGTCTCCAAGTGCCGGGGCTACCTGGAGTGCGTAAGCGCATGCATCCGGGAGAACAACCAGGATCGAGCCTCCGGCATGGCCTACATCCGGATCCATGAGCACCGCAACGGCGAGTTCGATTTCTCGAAAGCCAGCGATACCTTCGATCATCCGGTGCCCGCCGAGGGCCACTTCTATCTCGGAACCCAGTGCTTTCACTGCCAGAATCCACCATGCGTCGACGTTTGCCCCGTCAAAGCCACCTGGATGGAGCCCGACGGCATCGTGGTGGTGGACTACGACTGGTGCATCGGCTGCCGCTACTGCATGGCGGCATGTCCCTACGACGCACGGCGGTTCAACTGGCAGGCGCCGGAAGTGCCGGAGGCCGATCTCAACCCCAACCAGCACTACCTGGGCAACCGGATGCGCCAGAAAGGCGTCGTCGAAAAATGCACCTTCTGCATTCAACGCAGCCGCGATGGCCGCAACCCCGCCTGCGTCGAAGCCTGCCCCACCGGCGCGCGCATCTTCGGCAACCTCCTGGACCCCCAAAGCGAGATCCGCTGGGTGCTCGCCAACAAGAAGGTCTTCCGGCTGAAGGAAGATCTCGGAACCGATCCGAAGTTCTGGTACTTCATGGACTGATCCTATGACCGCACTGCGATCCTTCCTCCGCTACGGCATCGGCGAAGCCACCCGCGGCGGCCCCGCCTACCATCTCTGGATGGCCCTGCTCACCCTCCTCATGTGCGTGGGCCTGTTCGCCTATTGCGTCCAGCTCGATCAGGGGCTCGCCGTCACCGGCATGCGCGATCAGGTCAGTTGGGGCTTCTACATCTCAAACTTCGCTTTCCTCGTGGGCATCGCGGCCGCCGCCGTCATTTTGGTCATGCCCGCCTACGTGCTGGAAGAGATGGATTTCAAACGCGCCGTGCTCATCGGTGAGGCGGTCGCCGTGGCCGCCGTGCTCATGGCCATTGCCTTCGTCGTCGTGGATGTCGGTGGCCCGGCCCGCCTTTGGCACGTTCTGCCGGGCCTGGGCCGGATGAACTTCCCCCGCTCCATGCTCGCCTGGGACATCCTGGTGCTCAACGGTTACCTCGTCCTGAACCTGGGCATCCCCTTCTACCTGCTCTTCACGCGCTTCCGCGGACACACGCCGGACCGGCGCCGCTACGTTCCCTTCGTGTTCCTGTCCATTCTCTGGGCCGTCTCTCTACACCTGGTGACCGCGTTCCTGTTCGCCGGGTTGCCGGCGCGGCCATACTGGCACTCGGCTCTGCTGGGGCCGCGATTTCTCGCCACCGCCTTCACCGCGGGCCCGGCCCTGATCATCCTGATCCTGGTTGCCATCCGCCGCCATACCGAAATGCCCGTGGCGGACCGGACCATCGAAAAACTCGCCATGATCGTCACCGTCGCCGCCCAGGTCTGCTGCGTCATGAGCATCTCCGAGATCTTCACCGAGACGTACCGCTCCACCCACCACTCGCATTCCGCCAGGTATCTCTTCTTCGGGCTGGATGGCCACAACCGCCTCGTCCCGTGGATCTGGTCCTCCCTGGCGCTTCAATTCGCGGCGGCCGGGGTGCTGTCCGTCCACCGCTGGCGGCAGCGTCTGCCCGTCTTGCTGGCCGCCTGTTCCGCGCTGGTTGTGGCCATCGAAATCGAGAAGGGCATGGGCACCATCATTCCGGGCTTTGTGCCGGAACCGTGGGGCAAAGTGGTGGAGTATGCGCCAACGTGGGTCGAATTCGCCGTGGGCCTCGGCATCTTCGCCATGGGAGCCTTCGTGTTCACCGTCCTGGCCAAGGTCGCAATCCCGGTCGAACTCGGAAAGGTACGCTACACCGGGCCTGTCTAGACTTGTCCCGCCACGGCGCTATTCATGCGCCGCCGCCGCGGCTGTCAGACTGAGCTGGCCATGGCGCACACCCTTGGTCGCGATCAGACGGTCCGCAATCGCCCGCACATCGCGCGCACGGCCCCGCACCACCAGCACTTCCAGGCACGCATCGTGGTCCAGGTGCACATGCAGCGTGGAAATAATCGCATGATGCACCTCGTGCTGAAGCCCGGTCAGCTTCTCGTTCAACTGCCGGTGATGATGGTTGTAGACCAGCGTGATCGTGCCCACCACCGGCTGGTCGGGCGCCTCTGCCGCCTCGCGCACCAAGCGGTCCCGCACCATGTCGCGGAACGCCTCCGACCGGTTGTCGTAACCATGCCGCGCGATGAGTTCATCGAACTTCTCAAGAAGTCCCGCCTCAATCGCAACGCCAATGCGGGCCAGTTCGCTCATGCAATCCAATGAGTATAACGCGGCGCGGCACTATACTTGGTACCAGGGGGTTCGATGGTGTTTCGTGGTTTCGCGTCCCTGGCCGTTCTCACGGCCGCGGGTCTTCAGGCCCAGTTTGACAGCGCAAGCGTCCTTGGCACCGTGCGCGATTCGGCGGCGGCCAGTGTCGCCGGTACAGCGGTGACACTTCGCAATGTCGCCACCGGCATCACCGCCCGGCAGGAAACCGACGGCGAAGGCAATTTCCAGTTCTTCAACGTACGCCCCGGCGGATACACGCTCCGCGCGGAAAAGGCGGGCTTCGCGCCGGCCTCCGCGGCGCAGTTCACGGTCACCGTGGGCACCCGTCAACGCGTCGATCTCACGCTCCAGGTGGCCACCGTCAGCGAAGCAGTCACCGTCACCGGTGAGGTCAAAGCCCTGGAGACCGACACCAGTTCGCGCGGCCATGCCATGCAGGCCCACTGAGATCGTCAACCTGCCGCTCAACGGCCGCAGCTATGCGGACCTCGCCCTTCTGGCGCCGGGCGTGCGCCGCTCCACCCTCAACGTGACGCCCGATGGCGGCTCCCTGCGCGATGCCTCCTACAACATCAACGGCATGCGCAGCGCCCTCAACAACTTCATCATCGATGGCGTCGACAACAACGCCTACGGCACCTCCAATCAGGGCTTCTCGAATCAGGTGGTACAGCTCTCGCCCGATGCCGTGCAGGAGTTCCGCATTGAGACCAACAACTTCAGCGCCGAATTCGGCCGCGCCGGCGGCGGCGTCATCAACGCCACCGTGAAGAGCGGCACCAACCAGTTCCACGGCGCCGCCTGGGATTTCGTCCGCAACACCAACCTCAACGCCGTCGGCTTCTTCAAGCCGCGCGAGAACAGAAAGCCCACCCTCCAGCAGCATCAGTTCGGCGTAACCTTCGGCGGCCCCATCCGCAAGGACAAGATGTTCTTCTTCGCCGACTATGAGGGATACCGCCGCGTCCGCCGCGCTCTCGTCCTCTCCACCCTGCCCACCATGGAACAGCGCGCCGGCGCCTTCGGCATCCCCGTGGCCAATCCGCTCACCGGCGAAACGTTCCTGAACGGCGTCATTCCGCAATCCGCCATGCTCCCCTTTGCCCGCAAGGTGCTCAGCGAACTGCCCGCCGTCAACAGGCCCGGCATCGCGAACAATTTTGAAGCCCTGCCCCGCCAGACGGATCAGAATGACAAAGGCGACATCCGTTACGACCACTATTTCTCGGAAAAACTCACCTTCTTCTTCCGCTACTCCCATCGCCTGGCCAATAACTTTGAGCCGCTGAACAACAGCGTGATCGTCAACTACCAGCAGCGGATGAACTTCTGGTACCTTCAGGACGACTTCAAGGTGTCGCGCAAACTCACGCTCAACCTCGGCCTGCGCTACGAATACGCCACCCCGCAGTGGGAGCGCGACAACATTCTTTCGAACTTTGACCCGGCCGGCCGACGCCTCATCCGGGCCGGCAGCGGGTCCATCTACGATCGTTCGCTGGTCAATCCCGATCGCAACAACTTCGCCCCGCGCCTCGGCCTGGCCTACAACCTCACACCGCGCACCGTGCTGCGGGGCGGCTTTGGCGCCAGCTTCGTGCACTTCAACCGCCTGGGCGGCGAGAATCTTCTGGCGTACAACCTTCCGGGCATCATCGGCGTCGGCGTTGACCAGTTGGTCAGCCAGCCTCGCTGCCGCGACGGGCAACTGCCCACCACCTGCTTCCGGCCCACGCAGGACGGCTATCCGTCGAACCTGCTCAGCCCGCAACTGGCCAACACCCTCACCTCCAGAACCAACTTCCTCCCCGCCGATACCCGCACCGCGTACATCATGAACTGGCACTTCACCATTCAGCGCGAACTGGGGCGCAACGTCGTCCTCGACGTGGCCTATGTCGGCAACCGGGGCAACAAGCTGGTCGTGCTCAGCGATTACAATGAAGCCCGCTTCAACGGCCCGGGCGAGAACCTCACCATCAACGCCCGCCGGCCCGTTCAGGGCTTCGGCCAGATTCAGATCGCGCACCCGGCCGGCTTCTCGAACTACCATGCCCTGCAGGCCAAGATCGAACGCCGCTACCGCGCCGGCTTCCTGCTGCTCAACACCTTCGTCTGGTCCAAGGCCATCGACAACGCCTCCGGCCACCTGGAAACGGCGGGCGGCGATGACTCGCGCATCAGCTACACGCGCCGCCAGTCGTACCGCGGCGTGTCGGGCTACAACCAGCCGCTGAACAACACCTTCACCGTCATCTGGGACGCGCCCTTCGGCCGCGGCAAGAAGTTCGGAGCGTCCCTGCATCCCATCGCCGACGGCGTGCTGGGTGGCTGGAGCATCAGCCAGACCACCACCGCCAATAGCGGCCTTCCCGTCAACCTCGTCTACAGCCCCGTCGCCCGCCTCCAGATCGGCTCCATCGGGAACATCCGCGCCAACGTGACCGGTGACCCGCTGGTGCCCGAAGGCCAGCGCGGCCCCGCCAGCTACCTCAACCGCGCCACCGTCCTCGAAGTCACCGCCGCCGCCAACCAGACCGCGGACCCCTACGGAAACATCGGCCGCAACGTCGTCCAGGCCCCCGGCTACTTCTCCACCGATCTCGGCGTCCACAAGAACTTCATGCTGCCGCGCGAAGGGATGAAAGTCGAGTTCCGCGCCGAATTCTTCAATCTCTTCAACCGCACAAACTTCCTGGCGCCGGACCCCAACCGGTCCAGCAACACCTTCGGCCAGATCAACGGCACCTTCCCCGCCCGGCAGGCGCAACTCGCCCTGAAGCTGATCTTCTGATAATCACCACTGACAGAAACAGAGAACGCGCGGCGCCCGGACGGGGAGGAGTTGCTTCAACATCGAACCGCCCGGTGCTCGTGGCATAATGAGATCGTACGCTCCTTCGGCTGAAGAAGCGTGGAGACCATTTATGAGTGGAATCCCGGCGTATTGCGAACATTGCGGCGCCCTCTTTTCGTCTCGTGTGTTCGGACAATTTCGAGGGGCGCACATCACCCTGAAGGGCAACAAAGAGACTTGCGTTATTAATGAGTGCATAAGTAGGTAGACATCTGGTAAAATGGATCATGCCCAAGCGAGATGCCCGATCTCTTGATCACAAGACCTTGGAAGAGATCCGCATCCGCGCCGTCGAGCGAGTGCAAGCGGGCGAGAGTCCAGAGGTGGTGATCCAGGCACTGGGTTTTGCCCGGGCCTGCATCTACAACTGGCTTGCAGCCTACCGGGCAGGGGGATGGGGAGC
>Ga0194132_10000591_pt1 | contig 74516 bp, 55 predicted proteins | sample TA2KigOf80mmetaG_FD_148612 | JGI IMG/M metagenome (GOLD analysis project Ga0194132, IMG submission 148612) | Freshwater microbial communities from Lake Tanganyika, Tanzania - TA2015054 Kigoma Offshore 80m | ecosystem: Environmental > Aquatic > Freshwater > Lake | place: Tanzania: Lake... | reverse complement strand
CGGGGATTGGAGCCGGGACGCAGCGATGGATGGGGCGGTCCGGCACGGGGGCATGCGGCTGACTGAGGTTGTGGTGGCGGTGACAGGAATACGGTATCAGGCAGCGGCCCGGCGGGTGAAGAACGTGACCCTTCCATGCTCTCCACGCGCCTGGTTCCCTTGGTCGCTCCGCAGGCTGGGCAGCCTGCGATACAGCAGACAGGGCTGTCTGCGTTACCACGACAACCCGGTCATCGGCAACTTCGGGATGCACCGATTGTCCTCCGTCTCCATTGTCTTTCTACCAGAGGGATCGGTTATCACGTCGCCGCGGCAGTTGCCTTGGCAGTCAAGGATCCCTACGGCTTGGGATTTCGGCGGGACAAGGTCTTGGGGACGTAGCCGACGGTGGTCTGAATGGCGTGGGTGCAGGAGCAGCCGGCGCTGCTTTCTGGCGCGAGCAGCATGCCGCCCGCCGGGATCAATCCCAGCCAGCATCCACCCCGGATGCCCTCAAACTGGATCCGCTTGTCGCTCGCCAGGTCCCACATTCCATGGAAGTAATGCCGGAAAAACAACGCGTTCTTGCTCGCCGACATGGTGCCGCAACCCCTTCGCTCCGGCAGATCCGTGCGCAAGGTCTTCCCGGTCTTTAGATCGAAGGATCGCTGATCCGAATAGTACACCCCGTCCACAATCACCGGGTGTTGGAGATGTCCACTATGGTGTCCCTTGTCTTCCTTGTGGGATTCGGACCAGATCATTTCGCCGCCGAGCACGATGGGACTGCCGTCCGCCGTTCCTTGCACTGGAGCGGTGAAAGCGTAGGTGTGAAAGTGCTTCTCGGAATCCGTGCCCGTCGCGACCAGCGTGTTCGCACTGTAGCTAAGATAGGTCATGAACTGAAGCTTGGAAAAATCATGTGGCTTCTCCCAAAGCGGCTTGCCGGTCTTGAGGTCCAAAGCCACGAGGCGCAGATCCGTCAATAAGCCGGGAGCGATCCGGCCCGTGGCTGCTTGCAGAGCGGCGGGGTTGCGGCTCTCGATGAAGAAGATCATGCCGTCACCGATCGTGAGGGTCGAATTCAGAATGGCTCCATTCTGATACCGCCACCGCGTGTCACCCGTGCCTGGATCAAGCGCGAACAACATGTTGCTGACCACCCGGCTGATTTGATCCGGTTGATAGTCCTCATACCATTCACCGTCGTCTCCCTGATAACGCGATTCCTTCTTGATCCGGCTCCCCAGGAGCAGTCCGTCGGAGACAGCGAGATAGCCCCATTCGGAGTTGGCGTTCAACTCGGTTTCCGGAACCTCGAAGCGCGTCCTTCGAACACCGGTTTGTCCATCGATGGCAATGCAATAGCGCTGGTGGGCGAGATAGAGCGTCTGATCATCCGCCGCGCTGTTGCTGCAATCGCGAGGCATGTTGGTGCGGCGGACCTCGGGAGCGATCGTGGTCCATAGAATCGATCCATTGTAGGCATCCAATCCGAACAAAATGCGGTCGCCTTGGATGTAGAGCCGCCCATTGACGCTCAAGGGCGCGGGGTTGCGCGGGCCGCGATCCGGCATGGGCCGGGGTCCGGGATCGCCCCACCAGGCGACTTCGAGTTCGCCTTGCACGTGTTCGTCGAGACTCGCGGAGGCGTTGTTGGGCGCTCCGTATTGGTGGCTCCAATCACCGGCGCCGGTGAGACGGGGTTTCCGATAGTGAAGCCGGATTCCCCCAGCGTCTTCCTTCAGGCTGGAGGCGAAGGCAGTGCCTTGCGCCCATTGTTTCCAAGCCGCCGGGTCCGGGCGGCGATGGGCCGTGGAACTTGCGGAGGAACTCTGCAGCCAGACTGCTCCGCCGGAGGGCCGCAACAGGCGGTCCACTTCCGCCGCGCTCCAGGCTGGAGGCAGGCCGGTTTCGCGGGAATGTTCCGACACGATCAAGTTGGCCAGGAACGTGCCATGGGGAAGGCTTTTGGCATCGCTGCGGTGCACGCTGGCGCGAACCCCGTAGAGGCCTGCCTCATCGAGCCGCTGGCGGACCTGATGCGCCACGGATTCATTGGATTCCACGACGAGCAGCTTGAGGCTGCTTTGTCGGGCCAACTCGATTGCCAGACTGCCGTCCACCGCTCCGAGCACCACACACCATCCTTCGCGGATTCCGGTTCGGTCGAGGATTTCGCGAGCGTGGGCACGGGCTGGATCGAGAGGCGTTGGTCCGGGCGGGGCCGGTTCGACTTCATAATAGAACGAAGTGTCGAGGAGATAACGTTTGCTGAAGTGCGGTTGCTCCCCTGCAAGAGGAGCATGGAGGCGGAAGCGGTACTCCGTGTCGCGGCGCAGTCCCGTGAGCTCGACCTGGTGTTGGCGCGTGAATTCGGGCGTCGTGAAAGTCCGGGTTTGGCGAACCGGGTCGGCGAGCTCCAGCCGCGTGGGCATGGGCGAGGCGGTTTCCCACGAGACGCGAGCGGTGGCGCGGTCCACCCAATCGACGAACGGACCGAACGAAGGTTCCAACCGGATCGGTTCCGGCGCGGGCGCGGGGAACTCGGCCCGGCGCGAAGCGTAACGTTCCGCGATTTCTTTCGCATCCAAGGCGCGTTGCCAGAGACGGATTTCCTGAATCGCGCCCTGGGTGGGATAGTTTTCGTCCTGGTCCTGATAGGCTCCGATCACCACAGGACCGGAGGTGGCGTACCAGACGGGTCCGCTTTGCTCATTGGTGGCGGCGGCGAGTCTTCCGTTGACGTAGAGCCGCTGCCAGGTGCCGTCGTAAGTGCCGACGACGTGATGCCAGCGGCCCTTTTCGAATGGTTGGTCTGCCGAAAGATACGTGAGGCGTCCGGCTTTCTCGGTGGCGACGCCCAAGGCGAAGCGATCGGTGCGGAAGCCGAGCAGCAGGCCGCGCTCGAACTCGCCGTTATCCTGGATCGCGCTGAAGATTCCGCCCCATTCCTGAGTGCGATCGACACGCACCCACGATTCCAGGGTGAGGGAAGTTTTGGGAAGCAGCGCTTTCGTGACGGACTCGGCGACGAGAAGTCGTTCTCCCCGAGCCGGGAGTTCGATTCGGCCCGGTGGCGGGTCGGCAATGAACTGGACTGGGCCGGAGGGTGTGATGTCCGGGCCGCCGCGCCACGCTTTGATGACGCTGCCCTGCCGACGGTCGGGACCGAACGACCACCAGCAGAGCAAGCCGGGTTCAGTGGCGGCAAGCAGCGGAGCGCATTGTAAAGCCAACCCTAGCGCCAGGATGCATAGCCGGGCGATGGCCGGTGCATCCGCAGGCGGTTGGTGATGCGCGCTGGAGCGCCGGGGCGCGGCGTTTACGCCGCTTCGCTGATGCGTCGCCCCATCTCGAATCATTGCCAGCGGGTGCGAGGACATTGAAGCAGCGTGAACGCCGCGCCCCGGCCAATGCCTTGCGGACGCATCAGGAATGGCGGAAGCGCGCGTTGTGGATCGGATTTTCATGAGGTCAAAGGGGGGTAGCGAAAGGAATTGCGTGCTTAACGGAACTGAAGTGGACGCCCGGTCGAGTTGATCCAAAACGGCCAGCTTGGCGGGCCTGGCTTCCAACAAAGGACTGGCCCAGGCCTCAAACTCAATGCTTCGTTGGTAGGCGATAAGCTTCTCATGGTCGAAATGGATCTTGGAGTGGCTTATGGCTTTCTGAGTAAGAGCTAGAGCAGGATCGAGAATAAGAAAGTGGCGTCGGCTTCATCCTAAGAGCCTGTTTGGAAATTGGGCGGGGTCCTGCGGCGAGAGATTTTGGCGGCGGCCAAGGCGGCGAGGCCGGAGCCTCCCCAAAGCGGGCTGTAACGGCCGAGCCAACGCAGGCCGCCGGCAAAAGATCCGCCGCCCGAAGGGTTTTCGCGGAAAAGGCCCGCTGGCTTTGTTGCTCGTCGGTCACAGGGCGCTGGCGGCCATGCTCCCTCCTCGCGCCTCGCCATCGGGCCTTTTCCGCGAAAACAAAACCCCGCCGAATTCCCAAACACGCTCTAAGGCGCATGCACATCGCTCCCATCATTGCGGGCATAACGCGGAGAGTTCTCAGCGGTCGCTGCGGGGACAGTGGACGCCCGGGCGGTGGGTCTGCCGAAGCTGTGGATCACACCCTCGTCCGTGGTGGCGATCAAGAGTCCGGAGGAAGCGGCCAACCCGTAGGCCTTGCCTTGGACGGGAAGGGTCCAGAGTGGTTCTCCGGTTTCGGCCGTGAACCCGGCGATTTCGTGCTCTCCGCCGGCGATGAGGGTTTCGCCTGCCAGGATGAGGTGGTACGGCCAGGTGGATGGGCGCTTCCACAGAATGCAGTTTTGCATGGCCTCGGTCATTTCATCGATTCGAGTGCCAATCCGCGTCAGATCGTCCTTGAGCTTTTGCATCGACGATTCTTCATTGGGTTTCTTGGCGAGCTCCTTCAGCCGCTTGCCGACGCGGCTTTGCTCGAGAGTCAAGTTCTTGCGCTGTCGGGCCAGGTCGAGGTAGCGCGCGCGGTCCAGTGCGGAGAGCTCGGTATCGGAGTGAAGAAACGATCGAGTGGGCGTGACGATCATGTGGTTCCCCTCGAAGGAAGCGAGTTGATCCTGGCGTCCATCCTCCACTGCTCCGAGCTGTCCCGTTTTGCCGGGGCCGAAGATGAGCATATCCCCGCTGAGCAAGGCATAAGTGCCGCCGGCGCCCTCCACCACTTGCAGACGCTTGCCGCCGGCGAGATCGCAAACCACGGGATTGTTGCGTCCGGCCGGATAATAAAGCCGCGAGCGCGATGCGAGCAGATAGCCCTGCGCGGGCAGATCCGTTTGAATTTGGCGCCACTGAACTTCACCGGTGGCGGCGTTCAACGCCAGCAGATGCACGCCTTCGGACGGGAACATGCCGGCCGCGGCATAGGCCACCCCGTCCTGCACCACCACTGAAGTGCGCACCGGCCACACGGAGATGACGCGGCCATTACCCGGAATGCGGCGGTCTTCGGGTCCGCCGCGTTGTTTCCAGATCAAGGTGCCGGACTGGGCGTCCAGGCAGTAAATGTTTCCATCATCGGATCCCGCGTAGATCTTCCCCTGATGCCAGGTCGGCGCGAGCCGGACAGGTCCTTCGGTGAAATAGGCCCATTCCAAGCGGCCATTGGACGCGTTGAGGCAATAGATTTTGTCGTCGGCGGAGGATCCGAAATACAGGCGGCCGTCAGCGAGAATGGGATGAAATGTGCGGTCAAAGATTTGCCGCGCTTTCATATCATAGACTTTGTTGTAGCCATCCCACTTGGCTTCGCCTTGCCAGGCTGGTTGAGGGCGGTGGCGGGAAGTCCATTTCCAAAGTTCCGCCGGACGGACGGGCAGAGTGTCCGTCGATATTCCTGACCGGGCGTAATCGCTGCGATAGGTCGGCCAATCCGCGGCGAGCAGCGACAGCGACAGCAGGAGCGGAGCGATCAGGAGGAACGTCCGCGGATTCCGCCCGTGCGCGAATGTGAAGAGAGAGCGTGAATTCATGGCGGTACCTCTCGAAGTGGGTGGCAGAGTAGCGCAGGCTGCGGAGCCTGCTGTTTCGCCGACTGCCTGTCGGCGATGGGAGCGAGAATCGAAGACGCTTTTTTCTCCCAAAGCGCCTCGTTCCCATGACCGCCTCGCAGGTTGGGCAACCTGCGATACAGCAGATAGGGCTGTCTGCGTTACGACGACGACTCGGTCACCGCCGACTTCGGGAAGCACGGAATTCATGGCGCGGATTTCGCTACAGGATTGGATCAGCGGGTGGACTGCCGGACGATGCGGCCTTGTTCCATTTCGAGCGTGCGGCTGGCGTGTGGTGTTGTGTCGTGGCCATGAGTGACCACGACGACGGTGCCGCCCGTTTCGCGGAACGCGGAGAGTTTTTCGAACACGATGGCCGCATTGGTGGGATCGAGATTTCCGGTGGGTTCATCGGCGAGGATCAGCGAAGGATTCTTCACCAGGGCTCGAGCCAGGGCGGCCCGCTGCCGCTCCCCGGCGCTGAGCATGTTCGGCAAGCTCCGTGCTCGGTCGGACAGTTTCAGTGAATCGAGCAGATCGTCTATTGAACGCGGGGTTTTCGATGGCGACTCCGCCAGGCCCGCGGCGACGTTGTCGCGCACTGAAAGATAGGGGATGAGATGGAAGAGCTGAAACACGAATCCGACTTCCCGTGCGCGCCATCGATTTCGCTCGGTGGCGGGCAGCCCATAAAGTTCCGCGTCGCCGAACACCACGGAACCGCGCGTCGGACGTTGCATGCCGCCCAGCGTGAGGAGGAGGGTTGATTTGCCGCAGCCCGACGGACCCTTGATCACCACGAATTCTCCACGCTCGACGCGCAGGGAGACTTCGTCCAGCGCTTGGATGCTGCCGCCGGGCGCGGGGAAAGCCCGTGACAGACCGGTGCAAGACATCAGGGATTGAGCCATGAGGGTTCAGTCTGCGCGCAAGCTGAGCGCGGGGTCGTCGGCCAGAGCTTTCAGGGCGGGCGGGAGCGAGGCAATCGCCGCAAAAAGGGGGGTCCACGCGAGCGCTTTCCACAGGAGTTGAGGATCCGCCTGCAAGCTCTTGGCGGTGACTTGAAACAGAGAGGGACCGGCGGCAAGGGCAAGGCCTGTTCCGAGCGCGAAGCCGGCGGCGGCGCCGAGCAGTCCCAACAGGACTGCTTTGCCCAAGAGCAGTCCGGCGAGGCGTCCGGAGCCGTGCCCCAAGGCTCGCCACAATCCGATTTCCGCCCGGCGTTCGCGCACATTGAGCCAGGCGAGGAGGCCCACCCAGGTTCCGCCGAAGCCCAAGGCGAGAGGCGTGGCGTAGGCGGCCATTTTCTCGGCCATCTGTCTCTGGCGCGCCCGCGCGTCGGCCAGCGTTCGAAGTTGGAGCACCTTGGCCTCCGGCAGCGCGGTCTCGATGACTTGGCGCAGTTTGGAAAGAGGATCTTGATCCGCGGTCAGGCACAAGCAATCGATGGCCTTGATCTCGTTGATGCGATGGGGAGATTGAAGCACGGCCTGGGCGTCGCGGAGCGAGGTGAAGATCCTCAAATCCTCATCCGTGCCGCTTTCAGACAGGGCTTTCTCCACCCGGAGTTTTTTCCCTGCCAGCTCGAACGTGTCTCCTTTCTTGACCTGCAAACGTTGCGCTACGCTGTGGCCGAGGAAAGCCTCGCCCGGTTTGATGCGAAAACCCATGGGCTGCCTGCCCTCATGGGGGCTGACGATGGTTTCGCCCAAGCCGGTCAGGATGGCGGAGGCTCCGGCCAGCGCGACGCGTCCTTCCAGCGCCGGGGTGAGATGGTTGAAGGTGACAAAAATGCCACTCTGGTCAGCCAATGTCCGGACGGTGCTTTCCGGCATGGTTTGATCGGAGAAGCCATGGGTCCAAAAATAATCCATGTCCGTGGTCTTTGGGATGATGCGGAGATTGAAGCCCAGGTCACGCATGACACGCCGCGTTTCTCGCTCGGCCGCGCCGGTGGTCATGCGCAACGCGACGAGCAAGGCAACGGCAATGGTGAGTCCGACCGTGCTCAACAAGGCGTTGATCCAATGATGCCGCCATTCGCGGAGAATGAGAGACAGCAAGGTCATCCGCGATCCTTTCCAACCTTGACCCACCACCATCCGATGGTTCCCACGCCCAACAGGGTTGCCAAGGCGATGAGGCTCAAGGGAAGAGGTCGCGGGTTTTCCGCGGCGGTCGCGAGCGAGTTTGGTCCCGTGACTGGCGCAGGGCTCCCCGGGATCGCTTTCGCGTGTGTGTCTCCGGTCGGTTTCTCTTCCAGCGGGATGCTTCCGAGGTTCCCGCTCGGATCAGGTGTCTCCTCTCGATCGACGTCCGCGGCGGGCAATTCATCCAGGGCGTTTTCCGAGTAGCGCAAGGCCTGGGTCTGAGCCGGCAACTTCCGGCGAGGACCGGCGCCGGGACCGCGATGCACGATGCGGCTGATTTCCGTTCTGACCATGGGGTTTTCAGGATCGAATCCCAGGGCCCGGGCTGTTTCTTTCTGGCGGTCTTGATCCCAACGTCCGGGGAGAACCGGGCCTTTCATCCAGGAGCGGTCCAATTCGCATTCGCAGTCCTGGCCGAGGATGGCGAGGTGTTCTTGGAGGGCGGTGCGAGTGATGAGGGCGCCTTCGAGAATGCCGCCCAGGCGGCGGGCGCGTCCGAAAACCACGGCCACACGAGGATCATCGGATCGAGCCGAGTCGAGTCCCAGACCCCAGAGAGCGATGGATTCGCCGCTCTGCTGGTTTTGAGAGACGCGTCGCAGGACCGGGGGTGACTTCACGGGTTTGGGCATCGACGGCATTTGGGTCGCGATGTGGCGGATGGCTTGTTCCGCCATGGAAACGACGCGGACATTTTCGGCTTCGCGTTCGCCATCGAGCAGCAGAACCACGGCAAAATGGCGCAGAGAAGCCTCCTGCAGATCTCGTCGCAAGGGAGATTCCGCCACCGACTCCAAGAGAGCGGTGATGGCCTTCGGTTCAAGCGGCAAAGCGGTTCCGCGCGCCAATTCGAGACGGCGCCCATTGCGGTCGCGCAAAGACGCGGCGGGCACTTCATCGAGTCTCGGTTCAACGGATGTGAATTGAATGTTCGCTTCGGAAAACACGGTGACTGCCGTTCGCCGATAATGTTGGATGACGGAGGCATCCCGCACCCCTTGCAGTTCGAACGAGTACGACTCCTCGCCGAGGTCTACAAACCCGGTGTCTCTCACCGAATAGCGGCAAGCGAGCGCGTGACTTGCCAGCGCCAGCCACGAAAGCAGGGCGAGGCAGGGAAGTGAATGATGGACCCGCGGTTTCATGCTCCCCCTAACTTACCCAGATTTCCGCAATCCGCACAACCCGCTACCCTGTGAATTCGCAGTGACTTCCAGGACATGCCGCGCAGGTCGCCGACGAGGAGCTTTCCGGCCAAAGGGCGGCCCAAGCCGGTCAGGACTTTGATCGCTTCCATGGCGGCGAGTGAACCCGCCGTGGCGCTGACCGCGCCGAGCACCGGAAAGCGCCGGGTCCAGTGCGGGTTCGGCTGAGGATAGAGGCAGCGCAAACACGGGGTCCGGCCGGGAATAATTGTGGTGAGGTGCAGTTCCAGTTCATGCACCGCGCATTCGATCATGGGTTTTCCCAGGTGAACACAAGCCTTGTTGAGTGCGTATCGTTCAGAAAAGAGAGGGGCCGCGTCGATGATCACGTCCGCTCGCTGTGCCAGCGATTCCACATTGTCCGGCGAGATGTTTTCCGGGATCGCCTCGATGTCGAGGCGTGGATTGAACGCGCGCAAACGTTCGGCGGCGGATTCGACCCTGCTTCGTCCCAATCCGGCCTGGGTCATGAGCGTTTGGCGGTTGAGATCGCTGGGTTTGATGCTGCCCGCGTGGGCCAGAATCAGCTTTCCCACCCCTGCTGCTGCCAGCGACCACGCCGCGGCGCCACCGAGTCCGCCGACGCGTGAAACGAGAACCGTGGCGGATTTCAGGCGACTTTGCCCTTCCTCCCCCAGACCTGGCACGTCCAATTGCCAGGCATAAATGGATTCTTCTTCGGGCGTGAGGGAAGAAGAGGGGAGATGGGGGGCCGGGTCCATTTCAGGATTCGATGCGGCCGTCGCGGAGGAAGAAGTTTCGATCGGCGAGGCGCCCGGCTTCGGTCGCGTTGTGGGTGATGTGCAGCACGGTGACCCCCGCGCGTTTCTGGATAGATCCCAAGAGCTCGCACATGGCATCTCGCGTTTCCTGGTCCAGGGCGCTGAGGGGTTCATCCAGGCAAAGCACCCGCGGTTGAAATGCGAGCGCCCGGCCCAGGGCGATTCTCTGGCACTCCCCTCCGCTCAGTCCATGAATGGGACGTTCCAACAACGGGCGCAGTCCGAGCCAATCCGCGATTTCATCGACGCGCCGGGCCTGTTCGGACGTGCTCCAGTTTCGGACGGAGAGGGCGAAGCCGAGTTGCTCCCGCACCCGCAAGTGGGGAAAGAGCGAGGGTTCTTGGGGAACAAACCCAATCCCCCGGCGGGCTGGCGGCCAATCTGTCACGTCTTCTTCTCCCAGCCAAACACGACCCGACTTGATCCAACGAAGTCCGCAGATCGCTTCCAACAAGGTGGTTTTTCCCGAACCGGTTTTGCCCATGAGGACGCCGTAGAGGCCGGACGGCAATTCGAACGACACGTCGCGGAGTTCGAACGAGCCGGCGTGCGCATGCAAGCGATCGATACGAATCATACGCGTCAAGCCGGGCCGGCCTGGCCCAAGTTGGGTTCGCCACCCCAGCGGCGCAGCAACAGCAGCGCGATGACCGCCGCCATCACCATCAGGAGTGAAACGGCGATGGCGGCCTCAAGATTGCCGACGCTCAATTCGAGAAAAACCGTGGTTGAAAGGACCTCGGTTTTGAACCGTGTCGCCCCCGCGAAAACAAGGATCGGACCGAACTCTCCCAGCGAGCGAGCCCAGGCCAGGGTCGCTGCCGCCAGCACTCCGCGTTTCGCGGCCGGTAGCGCCACCCGCCAAAACGCCTCCGCCCGCCCGCATCCCAGCGTCAACGCCACTTGTTCCGCCCGGGGATTCATTTGCTCGAAGGTGGTGCGCATCGTGCGAACCGCAAAGGCGCAGGAGACCATGAATTGCGCGAGGATGACTCCGGGCACCGCGTAGGTCACCGGAAGCACACGTTCGATCATGCGCCCCGGGGCGGTTTGAAAAAGGATGAGCAAACTGAGGCCGATGACCAACGGCGGCAGGACCATCGGAATATCCACCAACAAATCCACCAGGACGCTTCCCGGAAAACGGCGACGGGCCAGCAGGTAGCCGAGCGGAATCGCCACCCAAAGCGACATCAAGGTGGTCAGGGTGCAGGAGAGCAAGCTGAGCCGGATGGCGTAGCGGATTTCCGAGGATTGCAGCGAAGTCCAGAGGTGGCCCGGGGTTGTGTAGGCGAGATCCGCCAGCAACAGGGCCGCAACCATGACCCCATAGCTCCCGCCCAACACCGCCAGCGCAGCGTAAAACCGGCGGTCCGCGGAGGAAAGCGGGGCGGTGTTGGTCGAAGCGCGCTTCATGGCTTCGGGGTTCTCCGCCACTTGAAACCTTGAGCGACAAACCGGTCTTGCGATTCCGGAGAAGCCAGGGCCTGGACCAAACGGGCCATCAACCGCGGATAAGCGGTGTGCCGTCCGACCGCGACGGGTTGGATCGCAAAGGCGCTTGGCCAGTCGACCACGAAGAAGTCCATATGAGCGGCGGCGGGCTTGGCATTGGCTTCGTAAACCAGCGCGGCATCGAGCGCGCCGGCCCGCAATTGGTTGATCAGGAGGTCCGCGGTGGGCGTGCGCACGACGACGTTGGACGCGACGGCATCCGCCAAGTGTTGCTCCCTCAACACTCGCAAGGAAAGTGCGCCCAGGGCGCTTTGCTCCTCGTGGGCCAGGCCGAGTTTCAATCCCGGACGCGCCAGGTCGGAAAGCGTTTTCAATCCCATTGGATTGCCCGGCTTGACCGCGATGACCATTCGCGTCTCGGCCAGTTCAAGCCCGGCGTGGAACTGTCCGGCGACCGGCTGCAAGAACGACACGTCGCACGCCACGTAGGCGTCCGGCTTTTGCCCGGCGCGAATCTGCGCGGTCAACAAGCCGCAGCCGTTGTAAACCCGGGAAATGCTGACGCCTTCGCGTTGCTCGAACCGCCGCAGCGTTTCCTCGATGGCCAATCGATTGACGCCTCCGCTGTAGACCACGATCTCGGGCCGAACCGCCCACGCGTCGCCTTCCACTCCGCGAAAACCGAACCGTTCGAAATGAGGAACGCCACGCTGCGGGGATCCGAGAAAACGCGCCAACTGCAAGGCTTCGGCAGGCTGCAGGCTAAAGGCGAGCACGCTGGCGGAGATTTCCGACTCGACGGATCCGAGGAATTCGCCCGGAACCGCTTCCAATTCCGGATACTGCCTGACCGTCGCATCCCACACGATGGCCGCGTCCGCGCTGCCCAGTTTGAGATCGTTCGCCAGGTCGTTGACGGTGGGCTTCAGCGCCACGGCTCGCGACGACAGGCTTTGCCACCGGCCTTGCGCCATCAGGCGTTCGCGGGCCAAACGTCCGATGGCGGCCGTTTCAGGGTTGGGCAGCGCCAGGCGGACATCCCCGCGTTCCAAGTCCTCAAGGTTGCGTATTTGTTTGGGATTCCCCTTGGCCACCGCCAGCACGGGAGACATGCGGGCCAGGGGAATCGTTTCGGCGACGAGTTGGTTGGACCGGGCCGCTTGCAAGTAGAAGTCATCCGCCGCGATGAACAGATCCCCTTGCTTCGCGATGCGCAGATTGCTGAGGAGAGTTCCGGACCCGCCAAACTGAATTTGAACCCGCCGTCCGGTCTCGGCTTCAAACTCGTGCGCGGCCTTTTCAACCGCGGGTTTCAATGCGGCCGCGCAATACACGAGCAGGGATGGGAGAGGCGTGGATGAATGGCGCTTGCCCGTGGCGGGCGCGGGCTTCCAAGCTAGGAGGAAGATAAGCAGCGCGGCCAGGCCCAGGGAACCCAAGGTGACCAAGCGTGCCAAATTCATGCCATTTGCAATGAAGGATGTTGCCGCAAACTTCCCGGCGTCCGGAACCCGGTCCGGTCACTTCTCCGTGACCACTTCCAGGCCCTGCCAGTATCCAAACTCATGATCCCAGCTGCTGGACGCGTTTTCGAGAGCCACTTCGATGCTTTTCCCAGCATACTCGCTCAGATCCACCTCGACCATCTTCCAACGCGGTTCCTTCGAATTGATTTCCTGCCTTTTCACGTCTTTCCCGTTCACGCGCGCGATGAAAACCCAATCCCCCCGCTCATGGGCGGTCAGCGCGACTCGTATCCGGGTTCGTCCGTCCGAGGGGACGTCCAGTCTCCGCTCGACGCGGGCGGGTTCACGCTCGTGGAAGGGATGGGTGATCAGAACGTTCCGGCGGCCGGCGAACTCGGCTTCCTTGCGCGGCAATCCTTCGGCGGCGCCGCTTTTTATCCGCCATTCCGGATTCCACAAGGCGACCGACTCTCCGTCCGTCGCGATGCCGAGCGCCGCGGAGGGCTTGTCGTCTCCCACCAGCTCGCGCCAGCGTTCGGGTGTCATGGGCTTCTGGTCCTGGGGCGGATTCAGGATGTACCAAATCATGTTCCGAAAGTCTTCGTCCGGCATTTGTTCCAGCCCTTCAGGCATGACGGAAAGTTCGCTGACCCGGCGCGAGGCGAGATTGGATTTGGCCACCACTTCTTCTTTGGGACCGGCTGCCAGCAGTTTGAGCGACACCTCATTCTCCTCGACGAGACGGCCGGAAACCGTGCGGCCGTCCTTGGTCTCGAGTTCGACGTTCTCGTAACCTTTCCCGATGATTTCGTTGGGATGAATGACGTTGCGCAGCAGCGCGTCGAGCGTGGAGCGTCCGACCCCGGTGAGGTCCGGCCCCACTTCTCCCCCTTCGCCGTGGAACTTGTGGCAAACGAAGCAAGTTCGAGTGGCGACATCGCGCCCCGCGCCTAAATTCGGAGAACCCGCCAGCGCCACCTTCCGCTTTTCCGCGAGGCGCTGAAGTTTGTCGGAATCCGCTTCCCGGAACTGGCCGATGGCGCGGAGGGCGTTGTTGCGCAGGTATTCATCGCGATGATTGACGAGGGTGCGAACGACGGCGGCGGGAAGGTCGCTGGGCGAGATTTCGCGGCGTTCGATCGCGGCCAGAAAGGATCGAGCCCAGTTGCGCCGGGAAGCGAGGGTGTCGGCCGCGGCCCGTCTGGCGGCGGGAGTCAAGCTGGCCCACCGGCTCACGATGGTGTCGGGCACGGTGTTCCCCCCGGCTTCGCTCAAGGCCGAGAGCACCTCGACGGCCAGGCGATCCGGCGTTTGACCTTGAACCAGCGACAACATCGCTGCGCGGGCCGTGTCGTTGTTCAACTGGCGGAGCGAGCGCGCGGCTTGCAGGCGGTTGTCCAACGGGGCTTGTTCGTCCTGGAGGGTGCGGATGGTTTGCAGAATGGCCGCGGCATCGCCCCACAGCGTTCCCAATTGACGTCCGCGCTCCTGCACCACCGGATCCGAGTGCCGGGACAAACGGGCAAGCAATTCGCCGGTGGGAACCGTGGGCACGAGCGCCTTGCCGCGCTGGCCTTCCAAAAGGCCGCTGATGGCGTTGACCGCAATTTCAGGCGACACGGCCAGTGCCTTCTGCACGAAGTCCACCGCAAGATCGATCTTGGTGGCGTCGTTCATGTCGCAGAGCCGGCGAGCCACTTTGCGCGCCAACTGACCGGACAATGGCAGGTGCTCCCGTCCGGATTCCGCCAGCCATTGGAGAGCCGGACCCGGATCCTCCACGAACAAGGGTTCGACCGCCAGCCAGACGGCGAACGGGATCAGTGGATCCTTGGCGTCGGCGGATTTCTCGATGAGCGGCACCAGGATGCCCGCCCAATTCATCCCTGCTCCCGAGGGAGGAGGCGTGTTCACCGTCAGGGAACCCGAGGTGAATTGGCGCGTGGCCACCGCGACGGAAAAGCGAACCGACGGATCCTGATCCGACGCCAGCAGGATCAAGCGATCGGACGCTCGCTCGCTCGCGAGCCTGCGTTCGCCGGTGAACCTCGCTGCCCAGGAACGCAGGGCCGGTTCCGAATCCCTGGCCATTTGGTCGAGAAACGACTCCTCCAGCAGTTCCGTGCTGTGAAGGGTCCAGAAAGCGAACAACCGCGTCTCCAACGGCTTGTTCGCCGCTGTCGCCAACGCCGCCAAGTCGGAACGAATCGAAGCATCCTTCTTCTCGCGAAGCAGGCGCTGAGCCACGCGGCGGTGCCAGATGTTGGGATGATCCAGAAGCGCGGTCAGCTCGCGGGGGCTGGATTGGGAAAGATCCATGTCCTTGCCGGGACGGCTGGGGACAGGTGCGCCGGGGCGGTCGCCCGTGAACACGACACGCCAAATGCGGCCGTGTTCCCGATCGACGCCCTCAGGATCGGCATTGGCGTTTTGGTAGCACGGATACCGGTCGTACCAATCCATCACCCACAACGCGCCGTCGGGACCCGTCTGAGTGCTGACGGGGCGGAACCAGCCGTCGTTCGCCAGCAGGAAATCCGCTTCTTCGGAGGCTTTGAAGCTCGATCCGTTGGGAGTCAGCCGGTCTTGGTTGAGGGCGCTTTGATGGATGTTGCCCATGACGACACGGCCCTTCCACTCCGCCGGATATTGATTTCCCTGGTACACGTTCACGCCCGCGTAGGCTGCCATGTGATGCTTGTGATCGACGATGGACCGCAGCAAGTCGTAGACGTACGGGTTCGTGGGCACGCCGCTTTGGCGGACATAACTGCCGCCCGGGGCGAGATGAAACAGATGATCGATCACGCAAGCGCTGACGTAGGCGTTGCCGTACCGGTCGAAATCCACCCCCCAGGGATTGCTGGTGCCGTCGGCGTAGACTTCGAACTTTCTCGTGCCGGGATGGAACCTCGCCAGCGCGGCGTTCATGTGCACGGGTGGAGCCGAAGGATTCGCCGGATCGATGACGTTTGCGAACGTGAACACGCCGTGCGTCATGTAGAGCGCGCCGTCGGGCCCCCAAGCAAACCCGTTTAATAACTCATGGCGGTCTTCGAGCCCGAAGCCGGTGAGAAGGATCTCCCGCTGGTCCGCCTTGTCATCGCCGTTGGTGTCCCGGAGGAAAAGGAGATGTGGTGCTTGACCCACATACGCTCCGCCGTTGCCGAACAAAAGTCCGGTTGCCAGATTCAATCCGTCCGCAAAGACCGTGACCTTGTCCGCCACGCCGTCCGCGTCGGTATCTTCCAGGATCTTGATTCGGTCCCGCGATTTCTCGCCGGGCTTGGCTCCCTGGGGATATTCGTAGAGCTCCAACACCCAGAGACGTCCGCGATCGTCCCAAGTCATGGCGACGGGATTGACGACTTCCGGTTCGGCGGCAAAAAGGCGGACTTCGAAGCCCGGGGGCACTTTGAATTTCTTCTGCGCTTCGGCGGGGGGCAGGGCGGACGTGGTGGCGGGGGCGTGTTGTCCTCCCACCTGCTTGCCGGGCGGCTTGTTGGTGTAGATGGGGAAATCGTAGGACTTGCCGTTGCGCGTGGCGGCCTGCGCGGGCGTGCCGAGCAGCAAGCAGCAGGGAAGGAGAAGAAGAGCTCGCGAGAGGATCATGGCGTGGCGGCGATTGGAGTTTGGCGGCGCGGTTCGATTGAAAACACACCCGTCCCGATCAGGGCGGACCGGAGTGCGCCAGGAAAGGAATCGGCGGGCGGCAAGCGGGAGTTTTAACCCAATCCAGCTGGGCCGCGTGATTTTTCGGGAGGTTACGGGCCTTCCGCCGCAGGGTCAACTGCGAGGGAATGAAGGTCCGGCGCAGCGCATGGCCGTGCACCACAGGTTGTCGCCGCCATCATAACTCCCCCTCTCCTCCACAGCGTGGAGGAGAGGGTCGGGGAGAGGAGGAGCGTGGGAATGCATTGCCGTCCCATGGCTCGAAGGCCCCTCTCCCCGGCCCTCTCCCCGCGCTGCGCTGCGGGGAGAGGGGGGCTCACGGTGCGAGTGTTGAGTCGCGTCCGCATCGAGCAGCGCGACGAGCAGCAACCGCCCGGAAAGGCATCGGCTTCCTTGTGAGGGAAGGCTTGCGCGAGCGCGGTCTTGCCCCTGCCGCCGTGGAGGCCCGCTGCCATCCGCAAGCGCATCGGCTGGATGATTGAACTTTAGCGGCGAATAGAATCTTGAGATTCACCGTGATCTACCCACTGGCCTCCGAGGTAAACATCAGGTGAGCCCTGGAGCAGGAAGGGCAGGGAACACTTTGAATGAGTGTTTTCGGAACCATCCTGTTTCAGGCCGAACTCGAGGTGTGGATGTCTGTTTTCAACGGGCCCGAAAGGGTTTTCAAAACAAGCTGCGTTTTTTTGGCCATCCTGCTCAAAAGAAGACAGATGCGGGCACTTCAGCGCTTGGGGCCATGCACCATTGAAGTCTTCGTTCAACTGATGCATGCACTCCACAACTGATTTTCATTCTGCCGCCGGAGTACCATTACCCAAATGTGTCAGAGGATTTGAGCGTGTATGAATAGATTGTTGGATCTTCATGAAAAGAATGTGAGACGTGGAGAGGGGCGGATGGCATCGAGGTAGCTAGAGCCAGGGCGTCATCAGGGAACACAGATTCCTTGGTCAAGAAGTATTCAACCTCAACGAACAACAACCCACTACACCTACACATGCCTCCCTACTCCCCACGATCGAAATCAAGAGGGCAGCTCTTGCGCAGTGGTTCCCTATGGCGAACGCTTTCCGCCGGGGGTGCGCTTGCCGGAACCGCTTTGCTCGCAATCGGTCAGGACTCCAGTCGGATCGAGAAACTTGAGCAGGAGAATCAGGACCTCCGCAAGCGCCTGACGGCCATCGAGACCGTCGCCCAAAAAGAGGGCATCCTGCCGAGCGGAAAGGAAACACCGAAGCTGATTTCCGCGGCTTCCGAAATCACCATCAGCGGTTATGTCCAGGCCTCCTATTTTTACAATTCGAAGGAACCCTTGGACAAGAAATCGGACGGATACTTGTGGAACACGACCCACAATTCGTTCTCGCTCAACAAGGTCAAAGTCACTCTGGCCAGCCCGCCGGTGGAGCGCAGCGGTGACGCCTGGGATGCAGGTTTCCGCACCTCCATGATCTGGGGTGAGGACGCGCCTGTCCTCAACACCGGCGGAGCTTATCAGGGACTGGAGAATCTTCGTGAGGCATTTGTTGAATTGAATGTCCCGATCGGCGACGGCCTGAACATCAAGGCCGGTCAGTTGATTTCCCTCTTGAATTATGAGTCGGGTGACGGTGGCGCGGCCAATCCAAACTTCTCGCAGGGATATCAATGGTTCTTTACGGGCAACGGTCCGTCGGCCGGTGTTCAACTGGGCTATACCTTCACGGAGTGGCTCGATCTCAAGCTCCGCGTTCAGAACGGCATGTATGCGGGTCCGATTGATGGCAACAACGGCAAGACCGTGATCGGCAGCATCGGACTCAAGCCCAACGAGAAACTCTGGGCCAACCTGATCGGTTTTGGCGGCGACGAATCGAGCACGATGAGCGTGAAGGGGGGATCCGTCCTGGCCGGTTATGATATCACCGAAAAATTCCACACGGGATTTGAATTCGATTACTTCGTCTTCGACCCCGCGGCGGGCACCACCGCGGATCTTTGGTCTGTGGGCGGCTGGTTGTGGTATGATTTCACGGAGAAATTCGGAATCGCGCTTCGGGCGGAGCATCTTGAGGACAAGGACGGTGGTGGTTTGAAGGGCATAGGTCTTCCGGGCCGCCCTCTCAGTGCCATCCTTTCGCCTGATCCCGACGGCTCCATTCAAAGCCTCGCGCTGACCTTCAACTGGAAGCCGACTCCGATGATCAAGGTTCAGCCGGAAATTCGGTATGACCACACCTCCTACAGTGGTGGGTTTGATACGGCCAAGGACCGCGTGATTTTTGGCGCGGGTGTCAGCTATCTGTTCTAAGTCTCAGCAAGGTCTGTTCGACCCCTTGAGGGCTGCGTGAACACGTCGGCCCCTTTTTCCAAACTCCTAACAATCCAATCCCTATTCCCATGAAAAACAAGTTCCTAAAGTATCTTCTCGGATCCGCCTTGTCGACGGTACTCGTTGCGCAGGCGGTTGCGGAAACCGTCAAGGTGGGCATCCTCCACTCGCTCAGCGGCACGATGGCGATCAGCGAAACCTCGTTGAAGGATGTCCTCCTCTTCACCTTCGACGAGATCAACAAGGCCGGCGGGGTCCGCGCCGGCGGCAAGTCCTATTTGATCGAGCCGGTGGTGGTGGATCCGGCCTCAAACTGGCCCTTGTTCGCCGAAAAGGCCGAACAACTTCTGGTGAAGGACAAGGTTTCGGTCGTTTTCGGTTGTTGGACGTCCGTGAGCCGCAAGTCCGTGCTGCCGGTTTTCGAGCGGCACAACGGCCTGCTGTTTTATCCCGTTCAATACGAGGGTGAGGAGCTTTCCAAGAACATCTTCTACACGGCGGAGGCTGTGAATCAGCAGGCCATTCCGGCGGTGGACTACATGCTCGCGGAAGGGAAGAAGAAGTTTTACCTCCTTGGTTCGGACTATGTGTATCCCCGCACCACGAACAAGATCCTCAAGCAGTATCTGAAGTCGAAGGGGATTCCCGATTCAGACATTGAGGAAATCTACACGCCTTTCGGACACACGGATTACCAGACCATCGTCGCCTCGATCAAAAAATTCTCGGCGGGCGGGAAATCTTGCGTGATCAGCACTTTGAACGGGGACACCAACGTGCCCTTCTTCAAGGAGTTCGCCAACGCCGGTCTGACCAGCGAGAGCTGCCCCGTGGTTTCCTTTTCGATCTCGGAGGATGAATTCCGCGGTCTCCCTGCCAAGGACCTTGTCGGCCATCTTGGTTGCTGGACCTACTTCATGTCGACCAAGTCTCCTGAGAATGCCAAGTTCGTCTCGGATTTCATGACCTGGTTGAAAGAACCCAAGGTCACGGGTGTGGACTACACCGTCAGTGGAATCGATACCAAAGGTCGCGTCACCTGCAGCCCGATGAATCTATCCCGCATGGGGGTTCATCTCTGGAAGATGGCCGTGGAAAAGGCCGGATCTTTCGAAGTGGATAAAGTTCGTGAAGGCATGTATGGCCTGAAGTTCAAAGGTCCCGCGGGCGAAGTCACCATGCAGAAGAATCATCACCTAGTGAACAACGCCTTCATCGGTGAAACCCTGGCCAACGGCCAATTCAAGATCATCAAGACCATGAACGGCGTCGCGGGCGAACCGTTTAGCTCCCAGTTCCTCACCGTGCGGTAAATCACCCCGAGCCGGCGGCCTCCCTTGGGCCGCCAGTCATCTCGGCGGCGGGCGGGTGAATCCCCGTTCGTCGCCGGCGGCCTCCCTTGGGCCGCCAGTCATCTCGGCGGCGGGCGGGTGAATCCCCGTTCGTCTGTCCGCCGCCTATTTCTCCTCGATCCAGAGCCCGCCTCATCATGTTCGCCAGATCACTCATCACTTCGCTCGTGCTCCTGATGGGGTTCGGCTCGCCCGCGATGTTGCGTGCCGATGCGGCTGCCCGGGCGAGCCTGATGAAGGCGATCCTGAGCGATGACGCCACCGAACAGGCGGCCCTGATCCGCGATCTCGCGCATACGCCTGATCCGCTGATCGAGCAGGTGCTCGGGGCCTGGCGGTTGGGCAGTCTTTACATTCATGAGGGTCCGGGAGGGCTCAAGCTGCCGTTTCTTCTGGATCCCGCGACCGACGCGGAGGGCAAAGCGCAGGGGCTCCAATGGCCCGCGTCCGAGCCGATCAAGGATGCCTCCGGCAAACCGCTTCTTTTTTCCGCTAGCGAGCTGACTCCGGCCGACACCACTGCGAAGCTGCGCAAGGTCATCAAAACGACCCTCGATCTCTACGCGCTAGCCCGTCCTCAACCGCGCCAGCGCCGGGATGCGGTGGTCAAGATCGGGCAGGAACAAAACGCCGATTACCTTCCCTTCCTCGAAGCGCGGCTGAAGATTGAATCCGACAAGGAGGTTCGCCAATCGCTGACGGAGGCGGTGGCCCTGACCCGGATGGTCTCGGATGATCCCGGCATCCGGTCGGCGGCCGTCACGCTCCTGGGCGAAATTCGTTCGATCCAATCCGTGAGCTTTCTGCAAAAGCTTCGGGAAGACGTCAAAGCAGGCCGGGTGAAGGATGAGGCGACCGTCACCGCGGTGCATCGAGCCGTGGACCTGATCGAAAACTACATCTGGTGGGGCAATCTGTATGGCACGGTGTTCCGGGGATTCAGCCTTTCGGCGGTGTTGCTGCTGGCGGCGCTCGGACTGGCGATCACCTTTGGATTGATGGGGGTGATCAACATGGCACACGGCGAGGTCATGATGGTCGGGGCTTACACGACCTATGTGGTCCAGAATCTGTTCAAGTCGGCTTTTGGCGCGTCGGGTGCGGGGTTCGACAGTTATTTTCCAGCGGCACTTGCGGCCTCGTTTTTTTTTGCCGGCCTGGTCGGGCTCGCGCTGGAACGCGGGATCATCCGGTTTCTCTATCAACGTCCGCTCGAGTCGATGCTGGCCACCTGGGGGGTGAGCCTGCTCTTGCAGCAGATCTTCCGGCACATTTTTGGCGCCGCCAATGTCCAGGTCAGCTCGCCCCGTTGGCTCAGCGGAAGCTACGTGGTCCATGACGTTTTGCTGGCCTACAACCGACTCTTCGTCATCGCGTTCGCCGTCCTGGTCGTTTTGGGAACCTGGCTGCTGCTGGTCCGGACCCCGGTGGGTCTGCAGATCCGGGCTGTGATGCAGAACCGGGCGATGGCGAGTTGCCTCGGCGTGAGAACCGATCGCGTCAACATGCTCACCTTCATGTTTGGATCAGGGCTGGCCGGGATGGCCGGCGCCTGCCTTTCCCAAATCGGAAACGTGGGCCCTAGTCTCGGCCAGAACCACATTGTGGATTGTTTCATGATCGTGGTGATGGGCGGGGTCGGAAATTTATTGGGAACCGTGTTTGCCTCCCTGGGGGTGGGGGTCACGGACCAGATTCTCCAGCCGTGGCTGGGGGCCGTGATGGGTAAAATCACCGTGCTGGCCGCCATCATCTTGTTCCTCCAATGGCGGCCAGCCGGTCTTTTTGTCACACGCAGCCGCAGCCTTGAGGGTTGACCCTATGAAGGAGGGTTTCTGCAAAGTCGAACTGCTGGTCGTGGGCCTGATTGCTCTGGTTGCACTCCTCGTCCTCCCCTGCCTGAACGCGTTTGTTCCGAAGGAGAGCGCCTTTCACATCAGCAGCTTCACCCTCAGCGTTTACGGTAAATACCTGTGCTACGGGGTGCTCGCGTTGGGGGTGAACCTGCTCTGGGGTTACACCGGATTGCTCAGCCTGACCCAATGCCTTTTCTTCGTGCTCGGGGGTTACGCTCTGGGCATGCACCTGCTCCTGATGGTCGGAAAACTCGGCCAGTACAAGGCCGACATTCCGGATTTCATGGTGTTCCTGGAGTTCGCCAAGAAGTATCCAGACACTGGCGGACTCCCTCCCCATTGGATTCCGTTCAAGAGCTTCGGTTTCGCCGCCCTTGCCACCGTCTGGGTGCCGGCGCTGGTCGCCGGTTTGTTTGGCTGGCTCGCCTTTCGCTCCCGCATCAAGGGAGTGTATTTTTCCATTCTCAGCCAGGCCCTGACCTATGCCGCCACGCTGATGTTTTTCCGGAACGATTTCACGTTCGGAGGCAACAACGGCCTGACCGACTTCAAATTCATTCTGGGCCACGACATCAATTCTCCCGCCGTCAAACGAACCCTTTACATCGCGTCGGGTGTACTGTTGCTGGGTTCCTATGGTCTCTGCCGATGGCTGACGACCACCAAATTTGGACTGATTCAGCGGGCAATCCGGGACAGCGAGAATCGGGTTCTCTTTTCGGGTTACGCGACGGCGAACTTCAAGCTCTTTGTGTTTGTCCTTGCGGCAGCCTTGTCCGGTCTCGGCGGGGCGCTTTATGTTCCGCAGGTGGGGATCATCAATCCGAGCGAAATGGCTCCGGAGAAATCGTTGGAGGCTGTGGTTTGGTGTGCGGTGGGTGGGCGGGGAAACCTCCTGGGGCCGATTCTCGGCGCCGTGGGGTGCAATGCGCTGAAAAGTTGGGCCACGCATGCCTTTGCCGAGCAATGGCCCTATATTCTTGGGGCTCTCTTTGTGGTGGTCACGCTCTTTCTGCCGCAAGGAATCATCGGAATCCCGGCCCAGATTTCAGCGTGGAAACGAAAACTTTCCCAATCTCGCCAACCTCCCCCGGCCGACACGCAAGCCCAACCTATGGCTCCCGGCGTTCCGTGCAAACCACGATGAAAGGATTTCCCGCTTCCTCCGGATCTCCTTTGGGGAGGACGACAACCCTCCACACCACGGGTGGATGGCCTTGGGCTGGTTCAAACGCTTCCGAACGCCGACTTCTTTGGCCCTTCGGCTTTCCCCTCCTCCACTCCGCCAAAAACCGTTGAGTCCCTCCCCCGCTCGATGACCACCACGCCAAGAGAATTTATTCTGACCCTCGAAGGGGTCACCAAGACCTTTGACGGCTTCAAAGCGATCAACAACCTCAATTTCTACATGGATCTGGGGGAACTGCGGGTCATTATCGGCCCGAATGGCGCCGGCAAGAGCACCTTGCTCGATCTGATCACCGGACGGACGCGGCCGGACCAAGGGAAGGTTGAGTTTGGGCGGAGCACGGATCTCACGGCGTTGAACGAGTACCAAATCAACCGACTGGGAATCGGGCGCAAGTTCCAGACCCCGTCGGTTTACATGGATCACACGGTTTTCGAAAACATCTGGCTCTCGCTCGAAGGGAGCCGTTCGATCTGGTCCTGTCTTTTCACCCGGTTGAATACGACCCAGAAGGACCGCATTCACGAGGTGCTGAAGACGATCGGCCTGGCCGATTTTGCCGCCACCAAGTCCGGCTCGCTGAGTCACGGGCAGAAGCAGTGGCTCGAGATCGGCATGTTGCTGGCCCAGAACCCCAAACTTCTCCTGGTGGATGAACCGGCTGCCGGGATGACCGATGAGGAGACGCGCAAGACCGGTGAACTGCTCCTCAGCCTGGCCGGTCACCACAGCATCATCGTCATCGAGCATGACATGACCTTCGTCCGCCAGATCGCCCGCAAAGTAACCGTGCTTCATCAGGGCAGCGTGCTGTGCGAGGGGGCGGTGGATGAAGTCCAAAACGATGAGCGCGTCATCGAGGTTTATCTCGGCCGAAAGAAAAAGACTGAATCCGCAGCCGCCTGAATCCCGTGCTCAAACTTACCAACCTGCACGTCAGCTACGACGGTTCCCGCATCCTCCGCGAGGTCAGCCTGGAGGTCGAGCCGGGCCAGGTCGCCTGCCTGATGGGACGCAACGGCGTCGGCAAGACCACAACGCTCAAGGCCATTACCGGACTGGTTTCCCCGGACAGCGGCTCCATCAAAATCGGGGAGCGTGAGTTCGGGGGAAGCAAGCCCGATGAACGGGCGCGGGCGGGACTCGGCTACGTGCCCCAGGGACGCGACATATTCCCCACGCTCACCGTCTGGGAAAATCTGCGCATCGGCGCCGTGGCTCAGGGCAAGAAACTGAATGGTGAACTCGATCGCGTTTTCAACTTGTTCCCGGTCCTCAAGGAAATGCTCTCCCGCAAGGGGGGGGTCCTCAGCGGCGGCCAGCAGCAGCAACTCGCCATCGCCCGAGCTCTCTTGACCAATCCCAAGGTCTTGCTTCTCGATGAACCGACCGAGGGAATCCAGCCCAACATCATCGATCAAATCGGTGACACGATCAAAAAGCTTCGGGCCGAGGGGCTGAACGTCCATCCGACGGAACACAACTACAAGGATGAGATCGGTGACGCGATTCGAACGCTCAAGACCGAGGGGCGGATTGCCATTCTGCTCGTGGAACAATACCTCGATTTCTGTCTCGAAGTCGGCGACCGCTTTTTTGTCATGGACCGCGGCAGCATCGTGGCCCAGGGTCCCATGAAGAATCTGGACGACACGCTGATTCGAAAGTATTTGACGGTATGATTGCCAGTCCGTGTGACATCATGGAGGTCGCTGCTCCTGTTCCTCCGGCCGATCGCGCTCCGCGAGCCGGGCATGCCTCCGTGCGGGTCGAACGGGTCGAAGGCCTGTCGGCGCTGACATCAAGTTATGCCACCAGCCCGATGAAAATGCTGGCTCCGAAGTCGCGCGGTCCCAGCGTTTGGGTTTATGGCAGCAGCCACGGTGGCGGAGTCGTGGCGGGTGACCAGACCCGGCTGGAAGTCGAGGTGGGCAGGGGCGCCTGTTGCTTCGCGGGCACTCAGGCTTCCACCAAGATTTATCGCAATCCCGCCCTTCTTCCCTCCACCCATCACACCCAGGCCCGCGTCGCCAGGGGTGGGCTGCTCGTTTTCACTCCGGAGACCGTGCAACTCTTCGCCGGATCGAGCCATCGCCAGACACAGCGGTTTGAGCTGGAGTCTGATGCCAGTCTGGTGGTGCTGGACTGGTTTTCCTGCGGACGAGTTGCCTGCGGGGAACGCTGGGAGTTCTCCAGTTACTCGAGTCGGAACGAGGTTCTGCTCTCGGGCCACGGACGCTTGTTTCTCGACGCGACGAGGATCATTCCTGGCGGGGATCCCTCAGCCACCGGCCATCTCCCCGGTCCGTACACGGTTTTCGCCACCCTGTTCCTGGACGGCCCGCGGTTGAGGGAATCTGCCGCCTTGTTGGTGGAGGATGTGGCGAGGCGCCCGGTCCGTCGGCGTGCTTCCACCCTGGTTTCGGCAAGCCGGATGGGTTCGGGTCCTGTGGTGCTTCGTGCCGCCTCCACCGGTATCGAGGATTTGTCGGCCGAATTGCATCGCTGGCTGAAGCCTGTGTTCGACTTGCTGGAAGGGGACCCCTGGTCTCGCAGGAACTGACGCCATGCATCTCACGCCCCGTGAACTGGACAAATTGACCCTGCATCAGGCGGGGTTTCTCGCCCAGAAAAGACTCGCCCGCGGGGTGCGCCTGAATCATCCCGAAGCCGTAGCCCTGATCGCCACGGTGCTGCTGGAATTCATCCGCGACGGCAGGCGGGTTGCGGAACTCATGGATCTCGGCCGCCAGCTGCTGGGGCGGAACCAGGTCATGAGCGGTGTTCCCGAAATGATCGCCGAAGTTCAGGTGGAGGGGACATTCCCCGACGGATCGAAGCTGGTGACCGTTCATCTTCCGGTTGTCTCGGAAAACGGGAATCTCGAACTGGCGCTTTATGGCAGTTTCCTTCCCGTTCCTTCGCTGGATCTGTTCAAACCGGAGACGGTGTCCGGCGAACCGGGGCTTTGCATTCCGGCCGAGGGATGCCTGGAGATCAACGCCGGGCGCGACGCGGTAGAGCTCAAGGTGACGAACCTCGGTGATCGCCCCGTGCAGGTCGGGAGTCATTATCATTTCATCGAGACCAACGCCTCGCTCCAGTTCGACCGGGCGAAGGCCTACGGAAAGCGGTTGGACATCCTGGCCGGAACCGCGGTTCGTTTCGAGCCGGGTGAAACCAAGACCGTGGTTCTGGTGGATATCGCGGGTGCCCGAATCATTCGTGGAGGCAACAACCTTGCTCCTGGGCCGGTTGGCGTTGAGTCATGGCTCAAGGCCAAGCAACAGGTGACCGCCGGTGGTTTCTCGGATCAAGAGGCTTGAATGGCAAGAATCATCCCACGCGCGCAGTATGCCGGAATGTTCGGCCCGACCACCGGCGACCGGCTCCGGCTCGGAGATACGTCACTCTATCTCATGGTCGAAAGGGATCACACCGTTTACGGCGACGAATGCAAATTCGGTGGCGGCAAGGTGATTCGCGAGGGGATGGGACAGGCGGCGGGTGTGGATGCCGCGGGCGCCCTGGACTGCGTCATCACCAACGCCCTCGTCGTCGATTCGACCGGCATTTTCAAAGCTGACGTCGGGATCAAAAACGGTCTGATTGCGGGCATTGGCAAAGCGGGAAATCCGGATGTCATGGCCGGCGTCACACCCGGCATGGTGGTGGGTGTGACCACCGAGGTGATTGCGGCAGAAGGAATGATTCTGACGGCCGGAGGTCTCGATACCCACATCCATTTCATTTGTCCCCAGCAGGCGCACGAAGCTGTCGCCGCCGGGTTGACGACGATGATCGGCGGTGGGACCGGGCCCGCCACCGGCACCTGCGCCACCACCTGCACCCCTTCGCCCTTCTACCTACGGGCGATGCTGCAATCCGTGGACTTTCTGCCCCTCAATTTCGGCTTCACCGGCAAGGGCAACACCGCCTTGCCGGAGGGGCTTCCGGATCAGATCCTCGCCGGAGCCATCGGGCTCAAACTCCACGAGGATTGGGGAACGACGCCGGCGGCGATCGACTGCTGCCTTGCGGTGGCTGATGAGCATGATGTCCAGGTTACCATCCATACCGACACTCTGAACGAAAGCGGTTTTGTCGAAGCGAGCCTTCAGGCCATTTGCGGTCGAACCATTCATACCTATCACAGCGAAGGCGCCGGCGGTGGGCACGCTCCGGACATCATCCGGGTTTGCGGGGAACCCAATGTCTTGCCGAGTTCTACCAATCCAACCCGGCCTTACACCGTCAATACCCTGGACGAGCACCTCGACATGCTGATGGTGTGTCATCATCTCGACCCGGAATTGCCGGAGGATGTGGCTTTCGCCGAAAGCCGGATCCGCGGTGAAACCATCGCCGCTGAAGACATCCTGCACGACCTTGGCGCGATCAGCATCATGAGTTCCGACTCGCAGGCCATGGGCCGGATTGGCGAAGTGATCACCCGCACGTGGCAGACGGCCGACAAGATGAAGCAGCAGCGAGGAGCCCTTCCGGGCGAAACTGCCGGCAGCGACAACCTGCGCATCAAACGTTACATTTCCAAGTACACCATCAATCCCGCAATCGCACACGGGGTCTCCCATCTGGTCGGTTCGGTGGAGACCGGCAAGCTGGCGGATCTGGTTCTGTGGAGGCCCGCATTTTTCGGAGCCAAACCCGAGATGGTTATCAAGGGTGGTTTCATCGCCTGGGCTCAGATGGGGGACGCCAACGCCAGCATTCCCACACCGCAACCGGTGCTCATGCGCCCGATGTTCGGCGCTTTCAGCCGGGCGGGGGGACCCATTTCAGCCGCCTTCGTCAGCCGACTCTGCCTGGAGCGCGGGGTTGCCGCCGGTTACGGTCTCGGTAAGAGAATTGAAGCTGTGTCCGGATGCCGCAACATTGGCAAACATTCGATGCGCTGGAACGACGCACTCCCCAAAATCACCGTGGATCCCGAGACCTACGAAGTCCGGGCCGATGGAGTTCTTCTGAAATGCGATCCCGCCTCCAGCCTTCCCCTGGCCCAGCGTTATTTCCTGTTCTGATCCGGAGATCGTAGCGATGACGGCCCGGTTTTCCATTCCTCATGACCCAGGGGCCGCGTCCGAACCGAAGGCCCCGGATGTTTTTGTGATCTGGCAGCTGATTGATTCGGCGTTTCCTACCGGCGGCTTTGCCCATTCCGGGGGTCTGGAAGCCGCCTGGAATCACGGTGCCATCCGCCAGCGTGTCGAACTGCAATCTTGGATCGTGGCCAGCCTCCGGCAGGCCGGGAATTCACAACTTCCAATGGTTCGCGAAGTCCTGCTCCAACCCGCGCGGTTGATCGAGATCGACGACGTTTGTGAGGCCTGGACTTCCAACCATGTCGCCAACCGGGCCAGCCGGTTGCAGGGACGCGCCCTGGCCATAGCCGCACAACGGACCTTCGGAATGTCCATCGCGGTGGACGGCGTCTCTCCGCGGTTCCTCCATTTTGCCCCTGTTTTTGGTTTCGTGGCCGGCGAGTTGAGGATGGACGTCCTGACCGCTCTCCGCGCCTGCCTGTTCATGCAATTGCGCAACGCCGTCGCTTCCGCGATCCGGCTCAACGTAATTGGCCCCATGGAAGCCCAGTCGCTCCAGCATGAGCTCTCCTCCGTGGCGGAGGCAGTGGTTCGCCACGGGATGCAACTCGCCCTTGATGAAATCGCCCAAAGCGCCCCGTTGCTGGACCTATGGCAAGGGGCTCACGACCGATTACACACCCGTCTTTTCCAGAGCTGAATCCGAGGCTCCATCCAACCCGCGCTTCTTATGCCTTCGCACTCGCACTCGCATGCCCACGATCACCATCACGATCATCACCACGGTCCCGCTGGTCACACCCACGAGGCGATGGAGCATCCGGGCCATTTTCATGAACGCCAGCCGCCCCTGGATCGAGATTATAAGCGGCGCGCATTCACGGTGGGAATCGGAGGCCCTGTCGGAAGTGGGAAAACCGCCCTCATGCTTCAGCTCTGTCTCGCCCTGCGGCATCGAATGAACCTGGCGGCGGTGACCAACGACATTTTCACGCGGGAGGACGGCGAATTCCTGATTCGTCACCAGGCATTGCCCGCGGAACGCATCCGCGCGGTTGAGACCGGATCCTGCCCGCATGCGGCGATTCGCGAGGATATTTCCTCCAACCTCATGGCCCTGGAGGATCTTCATCGCGAATTCAACACCGAACTGCTGTTGATTGAATCGGGAGGCGACAACTTGGCCGCCTGTTACAGCCGGGAACTGGCGGATTTCACGATCCAGGTGATTGACGTGGCGGGAGGAGACAAGATCCCGCGCAAGGGCGGGCCGGGTCTGACCCAAAGCGATCTTCTGGTGATCAACAAAACTGATCTGGCGGAGGCGGTCGGGGCGGATCTCGGCGTGATGTCGAGAGATGCGGCAAACATGCGCGGGCGCGGTCCGTTCGTCCTGGCCCAGGTCAAGAACGGCCTGGGTGTGGATCTCATTGTGGACCACATCCTCCACGCCTGGCAGCACGCGCTTGGACTCCCGCATCGCCACTGAAATGGAAACCGGTCCAGATGGAATCCTTGAGCGGTCGCACTCTCGCCATGGTGGTCCGCCGCCATCAGAACTCCCTCTCCTCCACTCGGTGGAGGAGAGGGCTGGGGAGAGGAGGAGCGTGGGAATGCATTGCCGTCTCATGGTTCGAAGGCTCCTCTCCCCGGCCCTCTCCCCGCGCTGCGCTGCGGGGAGAGGGAGGGCTCACGGTGCGAGTGTTGAGTCGCGTCCGCATCGAGCAGCGCGGCACGCCGGCCGGCCAGTTCGGATTTGCCTCCGACGAAGTTTGCGTTGGGCCAGGGCCGATTGCCCCGCCGGAAATCGGCCTCCAATTCCTAAGGCAACCGCTCGACCACCACCGTCGCCGCCGTCCATTCCAACTGATTCGTTCCAAGTGTCATTTCCCTCTCCGTCCCGCCCGCCACCACCAGCGCCTTGATCCTCCGCGCCATCTCCCCATGGCACCGTTTCACCCGCTGGTCCTCCAACGTCTTGGATCCCGCTTCGATTTTCCGTTCCTCCATCACCTCGTCCTTCATCCCCTCCTTGATCCGCGTCACCCAGACCCCCTCCCGCTCGTCCGCGAGTGAAGACGACCCTCAGCGTTACTGCGCTGCGATGAACTCGCGCAACTTTCTTTCCTCGGCGGATGTTCCTGCTGGCGGCAGCGGTCGCTTTTCCTCAAGTTCGAGCTCGAACGCGTTGTGAAACATCCCGTGCATGGATCGCCCCGAGCTGGGTTCTCGAAAGAGTTGTCTCTGGCCAGGTCCATTGCTTTGGCGCCGTGCGCTTGGACCCGGGTGTCCCGGCTGGGAAAACTCACCGTGTGCTTATGGGTGGCCTGGATGCTTTCAGCCTGCAGTGAGCCTCGCGCCGCCGCCGTGCCGGGGGTTCAGTCCAAGACGGTTCACTTCGAAACACACTCCGCCCAAGGATTTGTCCAGATCGGAGCGGCTGGCGCGGGAGTGACTTTCACGAACTTCTTCCGAGGCGAACCCTACCTGACCAATGCGGTGGCTCATAACGGTGCCGGATTGGCCTTGGGTGATATCGACGCCGATGGTTTGCCTGATCTTTACTTTTGCGCGTTGCAAGGACCGAACCGGCTCTACAAAAATCTGGGACAGTGGCGTTTTCAAGAACGCGATGCGGGTCCGGCGGCCTGCATCGGCCAGATCTCAACGGGAAGCGCATTCGCGGATGTCGACGGGGACGGCGATCTGGATCTCCTGGTCAACGGCATCGCTGTCGGCACCCGGTTGTTTCTCAACGACGGGGCCGGACGTTTCATCGAAAGGCCGGACTCGGGGCTCTCCAAGACTGCTTCGGCGACCTCCTTGACGCTGGCGGACATCGACGGTGACGGGGACCTCGACCTCTACTGCACGCACTTTATCGACGCCATGATGCTGGCGGATCCCACCACCCGCTTCGCCGTGGCACGCAAGGGCGACCAGTGGGAAGTTACCCGCGTCAACGGAGAATCGACTCGTTCATCCCGCTGGAAAGGCCGATTTGAAGCCCTGCCGGACGGCAAGGTCCGTGAACTTCCCGAAACCCATGGCCTGTATCGCAATCTCGGCGGCGGAAAGTTCCAAGCCATCGAATTTGAGCCGGGAACGTATCAGGACGAGCAGGGCAGGCCGATCCCTCCTTTTCGTGACTGGGGTTTGGCGGCGATGTTTCGCGACCTCAATGGAGATGGATTTCCCGATCTCTACGTCTGCAACGACAACACTTCCCCGGACCGCATCTGGATCAATACCGGCAAGGGCACGTTTCGCGCTTTGGAAGCGTGGAAGATACGCCACACCAGCCGGTCTTCGATGGGCGTCGATTTCGCCGACGTGAATCAGGATGGCCTTCTCGATTTCTTCGTGGTGGATATGCTGGCGCGCTCCCCGGAACGGCGCCAACGGCAGTTGGTGCGGGACCGTCCTGATCCTGCCGAATACGCGAACCCCGACGCGCGGCTCCAATTCAATCGCAACACCCTGTTCCTCGGACGTCCGGGCGGGGGCTTCGCCGAAGCCGCGCTCTTTGCCGGACTCGCTGCGACGGACTGGAGTTGGACGCCCCTGTTCATGGACGTCGATCTCGACGGCGACGAAGACTTGCTCGTCACGAATGGATTTGAATTCGACGTCATGGACCAGGATGCCAACGACCGATTCAAGAATCCCAAGCAACGTCTGAGCGAGACGGAGCTCAAACGCTATCTCCAATTGCATCCGCGCTGGCCCACGCGCAACGCGGCTTTTCGCAATGCCGGAAGTGGACGTTTCGAACCCGCGCCCTCCGATTGGGGGTTTGGCCACGAGGGAGTTTCCTTCGGCATGGCTCAGGCTGATCTGGATGGAGATGGAGATTTGGATCTTGTCGTCAATCATTTGAACGAGGCTCCCGGCCTCTATCGCAACGACGCTCCCGGCGCGCGGGTGTTGATCCGCCTGCAAGGATCCCCGCCCAACACCAGGGGCATTGGGGCCAGGTTGGTGGTGGACGGGCCGCAAGGACGGCTCGATCAGGAGGTGATCGCGGGAGGCCGGTATCTTTCGGGCGACGAGCCCGCCCGGATGTTCGCGGTGGGAAACGCGGGGCCTTCGAAATTGGAAGTGCGGTGGCCCTCGGGACGGCGAACGGTGATCCCGGAACTGAAGCCCAACTCTGTTTATGACATTTCCGAACCGAAAGATCCTGCGGCCGCGTCCCCCTTCACGAAGCGAGATTCCGAGCCCGGGTTGTTTGAATTTTCCTCCGTGTTGTCACATCGACACGTCGATGAAGCGTTCGACGAGAACCTCTGGCAGCCGCTGCTGCCCATGCGCCTCGGATCCAGCGGTCCGGGCGTGAGTGGGGTGGATTGGACCGGTGACGGCTGGGATGATCTGGCAGTTTCCGCGGGTCGGGAGGGCAAGCTGGCGTTGTTCGTCAACCAAGCGGGACGGGGATTCCGGGAGTTGCCGCATGAATTCAAAACGGCGGGGGATCAGGCGGCGATCCTCGCCTGGCCCGATGGACGCGGCGGACGAGCCTTGCTGGTGGCGATGTCGAATTACAAACTGCCTCCGGGAACGCCTTCGAAATTGTTCGTGCTCTCGGCTCAGGACGCGACGGTTCGACAAGAACTTGATTTGGGAGCTTCCGCCTTGAGCTGTCTGGCCGCCGCGGACGTGGATGGGGACGGGGATTTGGATGTGTTTGCGGGAGGGCGTTGCCATCCGGGACGCGTTCCGGAACCGGCTGATTCCACTCTGCTGATGAACGACGCCGGTCGATTGGTTCCCGCGGAATCGGCGCCCTTTCGCCGAGTGGGCATGATCAGCTCGGCGGTGTTTGCCGATTTCGATGGCGATGGAGATGCTGATCTTGCGCTGGCCGCCGATTGGGGAAGCATCCGCCTCTTCCACAATGATCAGAGCCGATTCATGGAGGTGACCTCATCGGCGGGGCTTTCGCGCTGGACCGGTCGTTGGAACAGCCTGGCGGTTGGGGATTTTGACGGGGATGGACAGTTGGACCTCGTGGGGGGCAACGCCGGAAGAAATACGATGTATGAGCTTTATGCGCCGGGACCTTATCGGCTCTATCACGGAGATTGGAAGGGCATTGGATTCCTGCAACTCATGGAAGCGGCTCAAACCGCCGGGCGCTGGATGCCGTTGCGGGATCGCACGAGCCTGTCCCGCGATTTCCCTGAACTTCTTTCCCGATTCCCCACTCACCTGGCATTCGCTTCCGCGTCGGTGGAGCAGTTGCTGGGCGCGGAGTCTTCCCGTGCCGGATCGGTGGAAGCCGCGTTTCTCGACTCATGCGTGTTGCTCAATCGGGGCGGACGTTGGGAATACCGGGCGCTTCCCATGCCAGCTCAGCTCTCGATGACGTTCGGACTTGGAGTCGCCGACTGGAATGCCGATGGCGTGGAAGACTTGATCCTGGGACAGAATCACTTTGGCGCGGAATGGGATTTGGACCGGCAGGATGCGGGTGGTTTGGTGCTCCTGCGTGGATCAGGGGGAGGCGCCTTTGCCGAGGTTGACGAATCTCGGATGCGAGAGGGGCCGCAAGGTCCGATGCGGGGTCTGGCCATGGGAGATTTCAATCGGGACAGCCGGGTGGATTTGGCGGTTGGGGAGCACCAGGGGGCGACTCGAATCTGGATGAATCGGAACGCCAAGTCCGGATTGAGGGTTGAACTGGAGGGACCTCCGGGCAATCCTGATGGCGTGGGTGCGGTGCTCCGGTTGGTCCATCCCGATGGACGTCGTGGCCCTGCCCGCGTCGTGAGTGCGGGTTCGGGTTATCTGTCCCAACATGCGGCCTCTCAGATCCTGGGTGGAAAGGGTTCTCCTTCCGGGGTGTGGATTCGGTGGCCCGGAGGGGGGGAAGCGACCGTCAGCGTGCCCGGCAGTGCCGACTCCATCAAATTGCGTTTCACTCCGTGAATACATCTAGGTCTCGAATGGGCCGCTTCGCCTGGCTTCGTCATGGTCTCATGGCCGCCGGCGCTCTGGTGCTCTGCGGTGGGGCGGGCTGGCTCGCAAGAACAACCGGAGGCGTGGCGTTCGCGAATCCCGCCCCGCCACCTTCTGGTGCCGGCGCGATGGCTCCTCTGACCAATATGGTGGCGATCAAGGCCGGGAGCTTCCTGCGCATTCGTTATCCTGTGACGTTGACGAGGGATTATTGGATCGCGCGCTACGAAGTCACCCAGGGCGAGTTCGCTGCTCTGATGGGCCGCAATCCGAGCCATTTTACCGGAGACACCCATCGGCCGGTGGAAAAAGTTTCCTTCGCTGACGCGGAGCGCTTCTGCACCTTGCTCACGGCTCGCGAACGTGAAGCGCGCCGAATCCCCGCCGGCTACGAATACCGGCTTCCCACCGAAGCGGAATGGGAATACGCCTGCCGGGCGGGAACCACCAACCTGTTCAGTTTCGGCGACGATCAGGCGGCCGCCGAGTCGTTCGCCTGGACCGCTGAAAACAGCAAGGAAACAACGCATCCGGTCGGGCAGAAGAAGCCCAATCCCTGGGGCCTGCACGATATGCACGGCAATGTGTGGGAGTGGACCGCCGATTGGTACGGACCGCATCCCGCGCAACCCGTGACGGATCCCGTGGGGGCCGCGACCAACAAGTTCAAGATTTTCAAGGGAGGCGGATGGAATCAGGATGCGGAGTATGCGCGCTCGGCCAATCGATTCGGCATGGCGCCGCACACCGGCATTCACTTCGTGGGGTTCCGGGTCGTTCTCGGCCCGGAGCTGCCTGGGAGAAAAAGCGCGGCGCGTTGACGCCTCCAAGCCCTGAACGGCGAACCTATGCTGGCTTCAATTCTCGGATTTCACCGGACGGGATGGCGGGGGGTCGCGGCGCTTGGGCTCTTGGGATTGGTCTCGTGGCTCGGGATGGCGGAGGACGCAAGCCCCCGGGTTCTTAACGCGATGTCCGCAAATCCTGCGACCGAAGCCGCGTTGGAAATGCGTCGCGCCCGCCAGGTCGAAGCGTCGCGATCCTGGAAAATCTTTCATGATTTTTCGTTCACCGATCGCCAGGCGCAGAGCGGCATCGACTTTCGCCAGCGCCCGGTCGATGACGGAGCCAAGACGTACAAGGCGGTCCACTACGACCATGGGAATGGATTGGCCGCCGCGGACGTGGACGGCGACGGGCGAATCGATCTCTATTTTGTGAATCAGTGGGGTTCGAGCCAGTTGTGGAGAAACACGGGCGGCGGAAGATTTGAAAACATCACCGATCGCGCGGGAGTCGGCCTGGCCGATCGCATCGGAGTGAGCGCGTCATTTGCCGACATCGACAACGACGGGCGTGCGGACCTTTTTGTGACCACGGTCCGCATGGGCAACAAACTCTTCCGCAATCTCGGAGGCGGGCGCTTCGAGGATGTCACGGAACAAGCGGGTCTGGGGTCCGCCAGACCCGCGCACAGTTCCGGAGCCGTTTTCTTCGATTACAACCGCGATGGCCTTCTCGATCTGTTCGTTTGCAACGTGGGGGTTTACACCCGTAACGAGCGGGGACGCGGCGGCTTTTTCCTCGGACGATCCGATGCTTTTCAAGGCTGGATGTTTCCTGCGCGGAGCGAGGCCAGTGTGCTGTATGTGAATCGCGGGGGAGGCAGGTTCGAGGACGTTTCCAAGGCTGCCGGGCTCGAACATCGGGGCTGGAGCGGAGATGCAGGCTTCTGTGATCTGAACCGCGACGGATTTCCCGATCTTTACGTCCTGAGCATGTCCGGTTCCGACCAATACTACGAAAATCAAGCGGGCCGCGGATTTCGCGAGAAGACGAAGGCGCACTTTCCGAAGACCCCCTGGGGCTCGATGGGCATGAAGTTTTTCGATTATGACCTGGACGGCCTCATGGAGTTGCTCGTGACGGATATGCATTCGGATATGACCTCCGTTCAAATCCAGGCAGGGGAGAGGGATTTCAGCGAGGCGTTCGAGAAGCGGACCAGCGAAGTGTGGTGCGCGGCGGAATGGTCGCCGGCGAATTTTCGAAGCGCCTCCAATAATATTTTCGGCAACGCCTTCTACCGCCAGCGCGGCCCCGGGGTCTTCGAGGAGTCTTCCCAAGCCCTCGGCCTCGAAACCTATTGGCCGTGGGCAGTCACGGTGGCCGATTGGAACGCCGATGGATTCGAGGATGTGTTGGTGACGGCGGGCATGGGTTATCCATTGCGTTACGCGCCCAATTCCCTCCTCCTCAATGACGAAGGCCGGCGGTTCCTGGACAGCGAATTCGTGGTCGGCCTGGAGCCCCGGTCGGGCCGGAAGATCGAAGTCGATTTCTTCACCCTCGATTGCTCGGGCGAAGACCGCAAGCATCCGCTCTGCAAGGACACTGCGGGCAGGGTGGTCGTCCGTGGTTCCGCCAGCAGCCGTGCTTCCGTGGCATTCGATCTTGATGATGACGGAGACCTCGACGCGGTGCTCAGCGAGTGGAATGACGTCCCGCAGGTCCTCGTCAGCAACCTCTCTGAACGCCGTCCTCCCCGCTATCTGAAAGTCAGCCTCGAAGGCACACGATCCAACCGCGACGGTTTGGGGGCCACCCTGCGCGTGGTGGCGGGGAATCGGGTTTACACCCGAATGCATGACGGCAAGTCGGGCTATCTTTCGCAAAGCGCGATGCCGCTGTATTTCGGATTGGGCGACGGACCCGCTGTGGATCGCGTGGAAATCGACTGGCCCTCGGGCGTCCGTCAGGTGGTGAGTGATGGCTTGCCTCGCAACGGGCTCTTGCGCGTGCGGGAGTCCGAGTCAAACCGGTGAATCACGGTATGAACGGAACCGGTCGATAGCCGGCCCGGGCATATGCGGGATCAGCCGGTACGAACCGTGCGTCGAAGCGGGGAGGGGGCGGACGCAAGTTGTTGGCCTCCACGGAGACGACTTTGCGAACGTCATGGACGGTTCCCTGGATGAAGCAGCCTTGGACGTTCGCGCCCGCGTTGACCGCCAGATCGTATCGCACGGTTCCCTTGATTCCAGTGTCGAGGTTGTTGTCCCAAAAGATGGAGTCGCGATAGACGCTCGTTCCACCCATGTCGTCCACGCCGTTCCGATTGCCCGTCAGGGTGCATCGGATCAATTCGAGCTTCGAGTTTTGGAACACCGTGATGCAGCCGCTGTTGATGAAGGGGCGCTCACCCGATTGGCGGGCCACGACGTCCTCGCCGAGGTTCGAGACGTTGGCGGTGAAAAGGCAATTGCGGACCACGGCGGAGCTGCCGGCAAGCAGGTCGAGAGCCGCGCCGGTGACCTGGGCCCGATTGCGAACAAACACGCAGTCCTCAATGAGCACAGGCCGGTCCCGCAGACCCATTTGTTGAATTGAAATGCCCGCTCCGCAAGGACTGGTGAAGTTGTCCGCGATTTCCACGCGCCGAATCACGGGCGAGGAGTGGCCAAAAATTTTGATGGCGCCGCCGTCCGCGTAGAAGAACAGGTTCTTGGGCAGCTTCACGTTGGGCTCGAATTTTTTGGTCTGGGAACGGGTCAGGAATCCGTTGGCCCCGATGATGCGGAAGCCCTCCACCACCGTATTTGAAGTGACTCCGTCGCCAAGATAGATCACGTGGTTGACGGCGGCGGGATAGCCCTTGTCGCCGGGCGCGCCCAGATGGGAATTCACCGCCGTCAAGGTGACAGGGCCGCGCGCCAACAAGCGGACGCCATCATGAACACGGTTGAACCAGATCATCGCCTGGCGTGGGCTGCCGGGCCGGTACTCCCCCGCGTGAACCCAGACGGTTTTCTGGATGCGGTTCGTGGCAGCCATTTCCACGGCGTCTTGGATTTCGTCGCCAGGAAAGACGTGATATCCGGTGTCCTCCAGCTTGATGGCAGCGTGCAACGAGCCTGGGCCGCTGACCGCGAGGACTCCAAGCCAGAGACTCAACAGGGAAGTCCCCAACCATGATTCCCAAGAGCACGGTTCGGCCGTCGCTCTCTCGCTAGAAGGTCCGCCGTGGCGCACGGCCTCCACCACAGACCCGCGGGTCGGGGCAAACGGGGGCGCGGGGGGCAGTTTTTCGCCGGGCATGCGCGAGAGCCTGGCGCATTACCGTGAAAACGAGAATCCCAATTCTCGCCTCACGCATCGCGCATCGCGCGGATGGTTGAGCGGCCACTTCATGTCATTCTCGGCCGTGATCTTTTTGAAGTGTTTTTTGAGCAGCGCGACATCTTGCGCGTTCTGGTCCGCGCTCCGGCGAAAGCCCGCGCTGCCGGTCACCATGCTCCGGTTCACCGCCGTGCCGATCAGGAAGTGATCTTTGAAAAGGTCCTTCAAGGCGGCGGTGGATTCGGCAGCGCGAGCCGGTGACATCACGGCGAGCGCGAGGGCCGCAAGCAAACAAGAACGGAAACGATGACGTGTGTTCACGGGATTCCTTTCAGGGCTGGAGTTTGAGGCGGATGTTTTTCAACGGCGCGCCGGACCTGTCCAACAAGCGCATCGCGCCCTGCCAGGCCTTCTGTTCGTTGGTGATCTTGAACACCATGACGTTCGTTCCTTTCTTCAGCGTGACCTTGCCCTTGTCTGCATCGAGCATGAGCGGGTGCGGCTCGGTGAAGGCGTAGATGTCCACGCCGTTGAAGTAGATCCTGCCCTGATCGTTGCTGGCCACGGCGATGACGACGTCCGGCGTGTCCGCGTCGCATTCGATATAGGTGACGAGGTAGCCGGCGACGTGATCGTTGATGGATTTCAACGTCTCGTTGAAATCGAGGTAGTTCGTGGCCGCGGTGACGTTGCGCCACGTCAGTTCTTTCCCGCCCACCTTGACCTTGTCGCCCGCCGCGACCTGCACCTCGTTCTCGCCCACACCCGAAACTTTGTGGATGCGACCGAGCAGCGTGAGCGTGTTGTTCAGAAAGGTGTCGCTGGAGTGGATCGGAACGCGTGACAGTTGGGCCACCACGGTCTGGATCTCGGGGATGGTCGGAAACTCCAGCAGCTTCACCAATGCGACCTGGCGGGTGAGCAGGTCCGGATCTTGAATGACCGGGCTGCTGAAGAAGAGCGGCTGCCCATGGTCATTCGCCGGCAGCGCGCGGATGGCGTTGCGGCGTAGCGCCGCGTCTTTGGAGAGCAACGCTGCCCGATGCGTGTCCTGATCGAGCTCGCCGATGCCTTCGAGCGACCACAGCGCGTGAATCGCGCCCTTGCCACCGGCGCCCGAACGCACGCGCTTCTTCAACGCCGGCGCGGCGTCGACCATCTTGTTGTCCACGATCAATCGCTGCGCGGTGAGGCTCCAGAACGGGTTGCCGCTCTCGAGCGCCGCGACAACCTCGGGCGACTTCTTCTTGGCGAGCGACGGGATCGCGCTTCGTGGGCCGTCCTTCCAGACGACGCGATAGATGCGGCCGTGGGATTGGTCGCGCAGGTTGTTCTCCGTCTGGTAAGCGCCGCCACGTCCGGTCGTGGCCTGGACCCCGGCGGATTGAAGGCTCGGCGTCGGGTTGTGCTGGATGATGAAGCTGTAGAAGTCGATCACCCACACCGCGCCGTCCGGACCAATGTCCGCGAAGATGGGCGACATCCATTCGTCGGTGCTCGCGAGGAGATTGCCGCCGTCAACGGCTTTGTAACCCGCGCCATCGCGTTGAATGTCCATGATGCCGATCAGCTTGGCGGTCGGCTCGGTCACGAGCGCCTTGCCTTGCAGTCGCGCAGCTTTCTCGGTCCGATTTGACGGAATACTTCGACTCGATGAACGGGATGAGGCTGCCCAGCAGATCCTGGTCGAACTTGCCGAAGGCTGGCGCGGTGGCCATCGCGTTCGGACCGGGCCGGTCGTCGGTTTGCGCGCGGTCGTTCGGCATGACAATGATCATGGGCGTGGCCTTCTGATCCGCGATGAGATTGTCCAGAATGACGTTCGGATTTCCGCCGCGCCGCCATTCCTGCTCGTCGCCGCCAATGCCGTGCAGGAGATACAGCACCGGATACTTCGTGTCTGCCGCATAGCCGGGCGGCGTGTAAACGAGCGCCTTGCGTTGATTGCCGACTGATTTGGAATCGTACTCCACCATTTCCAACTTCCCCTGCGCGATGCCGTCGCGCGCTTGGTCGAAAGCGTGCGGTGCGTCCGGGAACGCTGGCTTGTCATCGGGCTTCAATTCGATGGGACCGCCGAATCCACGACCACCTTGCCTTCGCTGGCCGGGCGCAGCGGTGGTTGGAGCCGCGCCGTCTCGCTTCGCGGTCAGCTCTTCCTTGGCAAAATCACCAACGGCCCGCGTCAGCTTGAGTTCATTCCCCGCCAACTGGCCGGAATAAGTGATGCGAAGGTCGTTGCCCTGATAGTTGAGCAATTCCACAAACGAGATCTTGTTGCCGTCCACCTTGCCCTCTGTCACTTCGCTCTCCTTCTTTTGATCCCCGATTTCCGCGTGAGCCTTCCCGCTGATCTTGGCGCCCTCCTGCTTGAGCACGAAGCTGTATTTCTGCACTCCGATCTGCGTGTTGAACTCCGACTTCCAGGTGCCCGTGAAATCAACCGCCGCCGCGGCAGGAGCGCTGCCTTCTCGTTTCGCCGTGGCTTCGGAGGAACCAAAGTCGCCCACCTGGCGCGTGAACTTGATCTCGTTGCCCGAAATGTCCGCCGCAATCGCGGACAACGAAGCGAGCGCGAAGCTCAGAAGTGTGATGGGGATTTTCATGATCGAGGTGATGGTTGAGATGGAACGTCAAGGGATGACTCAGTCCTTGAACAGCAAGGGCAAGGGCGCGAACTCGCTGCTGTCGCGAAACGGGCAGCCCACGGTCTTGGCTCCCGGCGCGACGATGCGGAATGTTACCCGGCCTTCCGGGTTGAATTGCGGATACGGCTTGCCGGCCTGATGCGAGGGGCAGGGCTTCCAGTCGTTGACTGGCGCATGGCTTTGCGCAAGGGCGAGCCGGCCTGAGAGGACAACGGCGTCCGTGAGAAGCGAGAGTATGGCACCCATGCGGTTGTGGCTGGTGCTTATGACCGCGGCGAAGGCATGTTGGTTTCATCGTCGACTCCGCCGGGCGGATTCCGGTTGTGGATGGCCGACGGAACACGTTTTGGGATCGGTCGCATGGGTGAGGCACAGCGTCATCAATTTGCGCCGCGTGAGGCATGGAGCGATTCGGACGCGCTGGGGGCTTTCGTCAATCGATTCCAGAACCAGACGCTGCAAACGAACCGCCGCCGGCGTCGCATTTTCAATGTACCCGGTGGTTTATGGGCGGCACGCCACGCCGATGCGCGCGGTCATGCTTTTCACGGCCAATCGAGACTTTGGCGCGGGCCTAGTCAGGCGCAGGGGAACAAACTGCAGGAGATGCCCGGCGGTGGTTTCGTGCCAGGCAGAAATCAAGCCTTCAAGGCTTGGCAAGCCGGTCAGGGGAGGGTGCCAAGTATTCGCGGGTCCATTCGGGGTGGGAGGGAAGTTTCCATTCCGGTCCGTCCGCGGGATTGGGTTCGAAACCAGGATGCTCCCCAAGCCCCGCTTCAAAGAGCTTGAACTTCCACTCGCGGTCGCTCAATCGCTTCGGCGGACCCACGACCTCGAACTCGTAATGGCTGAAAACAGGCCCCGCATAAATCATCTTTTCCGAGCCATGATCCACCGCCAGCACCAGCAAATGCGCGCCGGCCGTGGCTTGATGGAGCACGCCGCCGGGATCCCCGTGAACGATACTTGGCAAATCGGTATGCACATCGGCCACCAATGCGTCGTATTTTTGCGCCCCATCAGACAAATAGAAATCGGGGTCGGGCACCAGCGCGTTCTGATAGAACATCCGAGTGTACCAACCGTCATAACGCCTCGGCCCCCCGGCGCCGTTGAAACGAGTGGATTGGATCAACTGGTCCAAATAGCGAATGTCGTCCACGTTGAGCCGCTCCTGTCGTAACTCCTTTTCGGCCAGCAGCCGAAGCCGGTTCGCATGGCCCGCGAAATACTCGAGGAATCGCACTTGGTTGTCCTTCACACTCGCCAGGTTGACTTGCTTCTCCTGGCCTCCGAATTCCAGGCGAGTTTGAATCGTTACGGTGGCTTGCTGCGGAACCGGCAGTCGCGCGATCAATCGCGCCGCGTCCAGCGCCAGCCGGTCAAGCCGGGACCAGAATTCCGGTCGTGGTTCGACAAAGCCATCCGGATAGCTGCACTGGCCCGGCGGTGTGTAGGACTGCTTCGCGTAAAGAATGGTGTCGTGTCGAAGCTCGGTCCAGGATGCCAGTTGCGTGTTGAGTGTTTTCATCGCCCACGCCTTGGTGCGCATCGCTTCGGGATATCTTGCGTCCACCGTGGGCGAGGACAACTGTCGAAGCGTGTCCAGCCAGCCCGCGTAGAGTGTGCTCCGCCAGATGGGTTCGGACTGCGCGTCGATGACCCGGCGCACCGCCTCTAAATTGTGCTGGAAGGGCATTCCGTCCCGAAAACGCACGCTGTGGTCCAGGCTGGATTTCGCGGCTGAATCCCCGATGCGACGCACCAGCTCCGGCACGACTTGGCTGTTGCCCAATGCAGCGAAGGCGACATCAAGCGCGCTTGGCACCCGGCGAACCACCTCATTCGTGCGGCCATCCGCCACCCAGAGAATGTCGTCATAGACCGCCTTCGCCAAGGCCCAGCTGTCCAGGACGAAGCGTTGGCCGAACACGGTGAACGATCGCGGTAAGGCCAGACGTTCGGGGCCGAGGGGCGCCACAAAATAGTCGCTCTTGATGTGCTGCACCCCGAGTTTGCTGCTGTTGATCAGCTTTTGAAGCCGCTGCAAAGCCGCGACGTCCTTGATCGCGGTCAATTCTTGGTAGCCTGCGCCGGCCAGCAATCCTCCCAGATGCCCAAAATTCATGGAATCCGTCCATCCGACGAAGGCTTGCACTACTTGTTCGGCTTGGAACCAGTTTTGAAATTGGCCGGAGCGCTGAAGGAGGTGATAGAGCACCACCGCCGTGCCGAGTTCGCGCTCGTAAGGTTCGTGAAAGCGTCCCCGACAATCCTCGAAGGGAGGACCGGCCACCCGCAAATCGGTTCGGCCCAGCCACATGACCGCCTTGAAGTATCGTTCGAGGCGGATCGAATTTTCGTAGTGCCCACGGACTTTGAATTGCGAGAAATCCACCGTGCGCGGGTTTCCGAACAGGTCGAAACATTCCACCAAGGATTCGGATTTGATGGCCTGCAGCGTGGCGGCGACCCGGTCCGCTTGTTTCAGCGGCGAGGAGATGAGGGTGCCGGCAAGGAGGGACCGCGCCACGGTCACGAAGAGGTCCGCGTCCAGGACGCTGGATTTCAAAACGCCCTCTCCGGCCAGTCGCGACACGTTCATGATTTCCCCCGACATTCCATCCAGCATTTGCTCCATCAGGAAGAACAGGCTGGTTTCCTCCAATTCCTCAAGCATGGCGTCATAGCTGCGATGCCAGGCTTGCAGGATGGCATCCGTGGAAACGAAGACCGAGAGCTCATATTCCTATTCTACAGGAAACAGAGCTTAGGGTTGCGCGAGATCTAATCATCCATTGCGGTCAGGAGAAAGGGACGAAACTTCCCACCCTCGCGTGAAAGGCCGGCCTGCCGCTGCTTTTCGATGAGGGCGACAAACCTGGAAACGGCAATTGCTCAGCATCGATCTCTCGCAAGATCTTGGCGGCGAAAGCCTTTCTTTCGTTTGGAATCCTCGTCTGAGTTCCCCATGATCTTTGGCTTTTTGGGCATAAAGTGCCCTCGAAGCGAATTGCTTGAGAACGACCTAGACTTGGAGGCTGCTGGCCCTTCTTGTCGAGGGCCGTGGGGAGCGACCCGTTTTGACCCATTCCCGTGAACTCCATTCGGATCAGTGCCTCATGTTCGAGCCCCCACCGGCGGGAACGAAGCGGTCTGGCCTAGGTTCGTTCGTAGTAAAAAATGCGGATGGTCGCGGTGTCACGGACGAAGTCGATGTCCAGGACGCGGATGAAATGGATGTCGAGGCCGGTGCGTTTCCGGAGTTCCTCTTTGAGCTTCTCATGATTCTCAGGCTTGACCATTTCCACCTGCTCGTAGCGGACATCCTTGTGGACTTGCTTGCGGAAGATCCAACTGCTGTCGAGCAGAAAGGTGGGAAGCAAGATGATGCAGCAGACGACCGCCGGTTCCCAGTCGCCCTGGGTCACCGCGACGATGAGTCCAATGGCGATGGAAATGAAAAGGTAGGTCATGTCCTTCATCGGGATGTCCTCCGTGCGATAGCGGAGGAGGCCGAAAACGGCGAACAACCCAAAGGCCGCGCCCAACGAAAGCTCGACGGATTTGAGCAGGAAGCCGATGTGAAAAATCACCACATTGAAGGTGAACATGGTGAACAAGTATTCGCGGTTCCGGTGGTTGTTGGGATAATAGATTCCAAACAACAGAACGCAGACAGCGATGGCGTCGGTGAGAAGGCGGAGAAAATACTTATCGCCCAGCTTGTTGACGAGATCGGAGAAGAATCCCAGCGCTGGCGCGGGGTCGGCTTGTAGAAACATCATGTGGTTAATTCCTTTAACTGTTTCACCTGTTCCCTGAACAGGTTCATTTTTACTCCGGGAAAGAGATGGATGATCCCAAAGCAGTACTTGCTCATGCTTCCCGAAGAAATTCGCAGGTCCCGCATCAACTTCAGGAAGGGCGAGGGAGAGGACGACCTTTCCTGTTTGACTTCCGCGATCACGAGCTGCGGAAAGCTGACTTCCGCGGAGCCGCGCTTGTAGGACAGCTGCAAGTCAATCGTGAGCCTTTCCGGGGAAGCCTTGCTCACGAAGGTCAGCCGGGTGAAATTCACCCAGATCGCCGGCTTTAAATCCCGCGCGGCGAAAGGCGTTTCCGTCCGCAACAACTGCTCGGACTCGGTTTCAATGTCGCTGGGGATCTCCTGGCGCTGAATGCGCTTTTTGATCGTCCGCCCCTTGTTGTTCTTGGCTTTGACCTCGAAGAAACAGAGCTCGGAATCCAGATATCTCCGGTACCGAATCTTGTGGCGGCTGAACTTTCCGCTGTGGTGCCGGGCATACAGGTCGAGATTGCCGGTATCGAAATACAGGGTTTCATAGCGGCTGGCTCGGACCCCCTTGACCTCCAGAACACAGTAGTCCGGGCGCATGGCCTCCAGGATGGCCGCCAGTCGGTTCGAGTGAAAGGTGAACTTGGTGTCGAGCCGGTCCATGAGCTTTACGTTTTCCATTTCGCTCAGCGAAATGGGTTCAAACACTTTCAGACTGGACTCCAGCCAGGGCATCATGGAGGCGATTTGATCTCAGGTTACGATTTGATGGCAAGACAGTCACGATTCTCTTTCGGTTAAAAGATTTTTTTGCCAGATGACGCAGGGGCTCCGATCGCCGTCGAGTGCGGCGCGCTCCTGCCCCCAAGCGGGAGATGCGGGACGGATGCAGAAGGGATGTGAGACCAGAGCGACGTGCAGCGGCTCGGTCGCAAGCCGGAGGCTTGTCAGCTTTTAGCCGGTGGTTGAGGAGCGCAGCGACGATACCACCGGTCCACCTTGATGCTCAAGTTACTCACCGTTCCGCACCTCGGCTCGAACGGGTCCGGGCTCTTACGGCCTGGACTTTCGCATTTCCCGGAGCACATAGGCCATGAGGCGGCGTGCGCGCACGCATCCGGCGAGTTTGCGCGTGCCTTTTTCGACCACCGGCAACGTCTTGAGCTTGTGCTCTCGAAACGTCGAGGCCGCGGCTTCGCAGGAGTCGCCCAGGCAAAGAGCCACGGGTTGCGCGGTCATGAATTCCCCCAATGTCTGAAGGCCGTCCGATGGCGTGCTGTGCGCGCGCATCAAATCCGTCATGGTGACAATCCCCGCCAGGTTCATCCCATCGCTTGAAACCAGGAAACAGTCGTTGCCGGATTCCACAAAGGCCTCGCTCACTTCGAGCAGGGTGGCGGTGGGCGCCAAGAAAGGCTGGGGAGCCGGGTCGAGGATCGCATTCACTTCCGTGCGTTTCATGATTTCCTGGGCCAGGGGTTGGTCTTTCCAGGCGTCCTGCGAACGGCGATTCAGCGCCTGGGCAATCGCCACGCGAAGGGGCGCAAGCGTCTTGGAAACCTGATCGAAAACATTCCGGCCCATGACGACGACTTCCACCGCCGTCCTCGCGCGCACCGACGCGATGCGCGGACTGTTGTTGACCAGCGCCTGCTCTCCGAAAAACGAGCCCGGTCCCAGCACCGCGATCATGTCGGACTTGGGAGGCGACCCCGATTCCTTGAGGATCTCCACTTCGCCTTTTTCAATGACGTAAAAGTTAGCCGAAGCGTCCCCCTGGCGGACAATGAAATCCCCCGGCTCGAAGTGCGCGTGAGAGACGCGATCCGTCGTCCGCGCCTTCAAATGGCTGAGATCGCGCGCGAAAACGAGCAGCCACGCCCAGTCGAACCCCACCTTGAAGCGGCGGGACCAGGAGGGGAGCTTGAAGAGATACACGCCCCTCCAGACGAACCAAGCCAGGAATCCCGAAAGGCGGCAGCCGAAGACCTCGGCCACCGCGCTGTGGCCGCCAATCGAACAGAGCTGTCCAAGCGGCTTGAAGGAAAAAGGCCGGGTCGGTTCTCCTCGCAAGACACGAGCGATATTGGCCGCGGCTTGTTTTCCTTGCCGCTCCGCGAACTGGCCGGTCGGAGGGCAGGGCTGTCCATCAAACGCATTCGGAATCGTGGCGCAATCACCGATGGCCCAGAGGTCGTTCCGGCCTTGCACCCGCAGGTCGGGTTCAACGCGCAGGCGGCCCTTGTCCTTGCCCACTTCGAGCTTGGCCAGAATGGGAGCCGGCATGCTGCCCACGGTGCAGACCGTGGTGGCGCCCCGGATGAAGTTTCCGTCGGCGAGCCCCACCCCTTCAGGAGTCGCCATCTGCACCCGGGCGTTGAGCAAAACCTCGACTCCAGCGCCCTCCATTTTGACGCGGGCGAAATCGCGAAGCGCGTCTCCGATTTCCGGCAATAACTGGCCGCGCGAATGGATGAGCGAGACGCGAACGTCCTCCCGGCGCACATGCCGGAAGAAGCGAAGGCTGCTGCGCACCAAGTCATTGATTTCGCCGGCCGCCTCCACGCCGCTGTAGCCTCCTCCGACAACGACGAATGACAAGTGCCAGCGCTTCCGTTCGGGATCCTGGGTGATCTCCGCAAGTTCAAGCTGTTCGAGCACATGGGCTCGCAGCACGCTGGCGTCAGCCACGGTCTTCAACGGAAACGCGTGGTCTGCCATGCCCGGCACCGCATTCATGTTGGCCACCTGGCCCGAGGCAATCACCAGATGGTCGAATGCCAATTCGGTGTCGGGACTGCCATGTCCTTTACCCACGACCCGTTTTCCTTGCAGGTCGATGCGAACGATCTCCTGGGTCCGGCAATTCACGCCCGGCAGCAACTGGCGGAGGGGGACCACGACATCCAGGGGATTGAGCGAAGCCCCCACGGCGTCCGCCAAGAGAGGACTGAAAACCAAATGGTTTTCCTCATTGAACAGGGTAATCTCGGCTTGGTTCGGATCCAGCTCGCGCCTTAATTCCCTGGCGCAGGCGACTCCGGCGGTTTTCCTCATTGAACAGGGTAATCTCGGCTTGGTTCGGATCCAGCTCGCGCCTTAATTCCCTGGCGCAGGCGACTCCGGCGCAGCCGCCTCCGAGAATGACGATTTGAGCAATGCTTATGCCGGAGCCGGGTGTTGCCAAATGCTCCTTGGCGCCCCCCTCTCCGTCAAGCGCGGGAATTCCATTGCGCGAGCTTCAAACCCTGGCCCGCATCCTCATGACCGCCTCCACCCCTGCCGGAAGTGAGTCATGCAGGCCAAGTCGAGATTGTGGACGTCGCAGTTGAATTTGACCTGGCGAAATCCGGTTTGTTTTCGCGTTTGAATTCAAGCGCGATTCGAACGGATCCAGGCCTGCGGTGGTACCCAATCAAGTTCGTTTCATGTTTCGCAAATTCGCAAATCCCCGTGGAAAAATAATGTTTCCTATTGGAAATCCGATACCTAGAGTCCGAGATTCGACAGATGGAATCCGTCGAAATCGCGTTATTTTCCGCGCCGGGGCTCATGATGGAAAGGCTTCGCAAGAGCTCCGCCACCGCGTAGATTGGCTCAACTGAGTGGCAAGAATCCAGCCGCTCTGGTGCTTGGATCCACTGTAATTCCGTCCGAAACTGAAATCCGTCAGAATTTATGGCCGCCGACACGTCTCCCAGCAAACAGCTTGAAGCTCCACCGCTCAAACCCCTCCCCGGTGTTTCCAAACTCGCCGCAACCCCCAATCGCCCCCCTCGATACTCGGTCCAAATCCAGAATCGAGCCGGTCAGGCTGTGACCGTCGCGGATCCACGCGCGACGCGGGCGCTCGTCGCTTTGATGGATGTGCACGCCGTGAATGGTGGCGCCGCGTGTCATTGGGGCGGACCCGCCGCCTTTGCGGACATGCTGGCCGCGCTCCACGCCTTGATGTTCGCCACCGCCGGTCGGCCTTGGCATGAAGCCTTCAACTTTGTCAATGACGCCGGTCATGCCGAAAACGGGATCTACGCGCTGCGGTCCAATTATGGTTTCGACGGCCTGTCCTTTGCCGATCTCAAAGGGTTCCGCAGCATCGACAGCAAACTCACGGGCCACGGCGAATCCCACCTCAATCCCGAGGGCGTGCTTTTAAGCAACGGCCCGCTGGGCTCGGCCCTTCCTCAAGCCCAAGGCCTGGCCTTGGCGGACAAACTCGCGGGACGCGACCGCGTGACGGTGGCCATCGTTTCCGACGGAGCGTCGATGGAAGGGGAGGCGAAAGAATCTTTTGCCGCGATTCCTGGCCTGGCTGGGCGGGGCAAGCTGAACCCCTTCGTCATGGTGATCTCGGACAACGACACCAAACTTTCCGGGCGCATCACCAAGGACGCTTTCTCGATGGCTCCGACGTTTGCCTCCCTCGAAGTGCTGGGATGGAAGGTCATCAAAGTTTCTTCCGGACACGATCTTACCGCGTGTTACCACGCGTTCGAAGAGGCCATCGAAACGGCCGCGCGCCAGCCGAATCAGCCAGTCTGCCTGTGGTTCAAGACGATCAAGGGCTATGGTGTGAAATCGACCGAGGAGAGCTCCTCCGGAGGGCACGGTTTCCCCCTGGCCAATGGGGAAAAAATCATCGAATTCGTCAGCGAGATCTACGGCGGCCAGCCCCCAGCCGAATTGACAGAATGGGCTCGAGCCCTCCGCTTGGAATGGGAGAAGAAGGACGAGGCGAAAAAGGCCAAAGCCGCCGCGGCCGCGTCCGCTGCCTCCGCTCCAGCCCCGGTCAAAACGGACAAGGTTCAATCCGGATTGGCCAAGGGCGCCATCAAGGCCGCCCAGGAAGGCTATCCCGTTTTTTCGGTCTCGTCCGATGTCCAGGGCTCCACCGGGATCAGCCCGTTCCAGAAGGGGTTTCCGGATCGATTTGTGGAGGTCGGCATTGCGGAGGCGAACATGATCAGCACCGGTGCCGGGCTGTCGAAGGGGGGGTATATTCCCATTGTGGATACTTTCGGTCAATTTGGGGTGACCAAAGGCAACCTGCCGCTGACCATGGCGGCGTTGTCTCAGGCGCCGGTGATCGCCATTTTTTCGCATGTCGGGTTCCAGGACGCAGCCGACGGCGCGTCCCATCAAGCCACCACGTATTTCGCCGCGACGTGCGCCATTCCCCACACGGTGGTGGTGGCCTGCTCCTGCGCGGACGAGGCGGAAGCGCTCATGCTTCAAGCGGTGCGACAGATCGCGGAGGCACGGAAACGCGGCGAGGCGGGTGAGAGCGTCCTATTCTTCGTGGGTCGCGAGAATTATCCGTTGTGGTGGGTGGAGGGGGCTCGTTACGAATGGGGCAAGGCACAGGTTCTTCGAGAGGGTTCCGACGTCGTGATCGCGGGATGCGGAACCTTGCTCGGCAAGGCCATCGAGGCAGGCCGGATCCTGGCGGAGAAAGGCGTCTCTGCCACCGTGGTCGGAGTGCCTTTTGTGAATCGAGTGGACGTCGAAACTCTCACCCCTCTGGTGCGGCAAGCCCAGGGCCGGTTGATCACGATCGAGGATCATCAACGGACCGGCGGCATGGGCTCGATCCTTTCGCACGCGCTTTCGCAGGCGGGAGTCCGGCACGAGGTGCGGTCGCTGGCCATCGGCGGGGAATTCGGGCAATCCGCCTACCTGGCGGATCAGCTCTACGAGAAGCACGGAATGAGCACGGGCAGGCTGGTGGAGACCGCGCTCGCCTGGTGCGGGCGATCCTGATCCGGAACTTCTTTGCGGACCGTTCCAAAATACGTCTTGTCACGTGGAGAGCGATTGGTATGGTTTGCCCCCTTTGCTATGAAAGCTGACATTCATCCGCGCTATCAAGACGCCGAAATCCGTTGCGCCTGCGGCAACGTGATTAAAACGCGCTCCACGCGCACCAGCATCCTGATCGGCATTTGCAACGTCTGCCATCCGTTCTACACCGGGCAGCAGAAATTCGTCGATACGGCTGGACGCGTGGACAAGTTCCAGCAGCGCATGGCGAAGACCCAGGCGGCGCAGGAAGCCAACGCCGCCAAACAGACGAAGAAGAAAAAGTAGTCTTTTCGCTTTCCGCCGCCCGCCGGGCCGAAGCCCGGCGGGCGGTTCGTTTTATTCGGAGGGCTTCGCCGAATGGATCTCGCTCCCTACATCGAGAAATTTCAGCGGCGTTACGCCGAGCTTGAATCGCTGCTCAGCGATCCCAAAGTCTTCGACCAGCCGCAAAAGGCCCAGGAGTTGACGCGCGAGTATTCCCGCCTCAAGGAACTCATGGCCCTCGCCGCGGCCTACCACGCCTCGATCAAGAATCTGGAGGAGAACCGGGAGATCGCGGCCGCCGAGCCGGAAGACTCCGAGCTGTCGGCCATGGCCCGGGAGGAAATCGCGCTTTTGGAGATCCAGCGATCGCGGCTCGAACTGCAGTTGCAGGCAGGCATTCTGCCGCCCGATCCCGCCGATTCGCGCAACACCATTTTCGAAATTCGTGCCGGGGCCGGAGGCGCGGAGTCCGCCTTGTTCGCCGCTGATTTGGCGCGTATGTACACCCGCTACGCGGAAGCCCGGGGCTGGAAAGTGGAGCCCATCGATTCGAGTTACTCGGACTTGGGCGGGTTGAAAGAGGTCATCTTTGGGGTGACCGGGCGCGATGTCTACAAGCGGCTGAAGTTTGAGAGCGGGGTTCACCGGGTGCAGCGCGTTCCCGCCACGGAAGCCTCGGGACGCATCCACACCAGCACCGTGACGGTGGCGGTGCTGCCGGAAGCCGAGGAGGTTGATGTGGAGATCAAGCCCGAGGATCTCGAGGTGACCACCTGCCGGGCGTCAGGGCCGGGAGGACAGGGCGTCAACACCACCGACAGCGCCGTGCAAATCCTCCATAAACCCTCCGGCCTGATTGTTCGTTGTGCCGATGAACGATCCCAACAGAAGAACAAGGCCAAGGCATTCAAGGTGCTGCGTTCACGCTTGCTGGACGCGCGGGTGGCCGAGGAAAACGCGAAATACGCGGCCCAGCGCAAAGCCCAGGTCGGCACGGGCGAACGCAACGAACGCATTCGCACCTACAACTTTCCCCAGAATCGGGTGACGGATCACCGCCTCGAACTCACCCTCTATAACCTGCCTGCTTTCATCGAAGGGGACCTGGACGCCATCCTCGATCCGCTCTTGGCCCGGGACATCGAGGAAAGACTGGCGAACTTGCAGCTTTGAATTCATGAACTGCGCTCCAAAGGAACTTGCGGGCATCGTTTTCGATTGCGATGGAACGCTGGCCGACACCATGCCGCTGCACTGGCTTGCGTGGAACGCGACTTCGAGAAAATACGATCTGGGTTTTACGGAGGAGCGGTTTTATGCCCTCGGCGGCGTGCCGGCCCGGGATATCGTGCGCATGCTGGCGGAGGAGCAGGGACGCTCGCTTGACCCTCTGGCCATTGCCCGCGAAAAAGAAAACGCCTATCTCGAGTTCATGGACCACGTTCAACCCATCGAACCCGTGGTCGAAATCGCCCGGACCTATCACGGGCGGATCCCGCTCGCAGTCGCCTCGGGCGGAACCAGCGACATCATCGACTTGGTGTTGCGGCGCTTGGGCATCCGCGGGCTGTTTGCCGCCGTGGTGACCAGCGAACAGGTGCGGCGGCAAAAGCCGGCACCCGACATCTTTTTGGAGGCGGCTTCCCGAATCGGGGTCGACCCCGGCCGCTGCCGCGGCTATGAAGACACCGAACTGGGCATGCAAGCCATTCGCGCGGCGGGGATGGAGGCGGTGCATGTGGATGATGTGCTGGGCGGACGCCGGTTGCCGGCGGCCTGACCGGTCAGCCGGTGGTTGCCGCGCACAGGCCCGGGTGCGCGTGAATTTGGCGCAGATCGACGCGTTATTTTGCCCGCCGCGCCGGCCGCTGTGGGTCGCGGCCCTTTGATTTCAACCTTTGGCCCCGAGCCCGTTTTGCGGCTTGTGACGGCATAAAAGGTGCTTATATTTCCAGGTAGTCCAGTGTTTTTGAACTGGTTTGGATGCGGTGCACTGTCCTTGAAATTATGAAGATTCCGACGCTGTTCCTGTGGGTCGCGGTGTTGATGGCCGGGTTGACTGCGGCATCGGCGCAACCCGTGATCACGGACCAGGACATGACCTACAAGATCGGCGAGTACTACCGCGCTTACTCGAACAAGAAGGGCGCTTTGGTCGACGTTTCCTCGCTGATCGGCAAGAAAGGAGGCCCCCAGTTTTGGGATTTTGCCAGCGGCCCCACCAATGAAGTGTTCCTCTACGAGTATGTGGATCCCAAGTCCGCTGCATTCGGCGCCCTCTTTCCGGCTGCGAAAATCGCCGAACGCAAGACCACCGTTTCGAGCGGGGATCAGGCGTGGTTGTTCTACGAGCATGTGCCGAACGTCGGGCGCACCGTTTACGGCGCCCGCAGCAACGAGGGGCTGTTTCTCAGTGGCGAGCTGGTGTTTGGAGCGCCGGTCGTGGATTTCCCCGCTCAGATCCGCCTCGGCGATCAATGGAGCAATCTGGTGACGTTTACCAACGATCTCGATCTCCTCGGGGACGCGTTTTCCATTCGGATTTTGATCACCAGCCGTTTCTCTGCGGATGCGTACGGGGTGGTGGATCTCCCGAAAATCGGATTCGGAGACGCGCTGCGGATCAATCAACTGGATGAGATTCAAATGCAGCTCTTCACCGAGGACGAGGAGGGCAATGGCAGCTTCAACAATTTGGGCAATCCCGTTTTCAGCCGATTTTACTACTGGATCATGCCCGGTCGGGGAATCGTGGCCACCATCGCCTCGGAAACCACGGGAACGCTCGAAGGGAACGCCACGCCGCCCCCCGACAATTTCGCCCGCGCGGACTTTTTCGTCCGCATGTTCGAGACGAATCGAAAGCCGAACGAAGGCTGCGACACCCCGGGGCCCGTGAGCGATTTGCGAATCACGGTGGATTCGCGCGGACGGGCCCTGTTGCGTTGGACGGCCTCCGCCTGCACTTCGCAATACCGGGTGGAGCAAACCTCGAGTTTGGCGCCGGGATCGACATGGGTTTCGCTGGCCACCACGCCGGCGAACTTTCATCTGGACGAGGAAAGCAATCGCAGCGGCGGGCGCTATTACCGTGTGGTCTCGCTGAAATAGGGTCCATGACGGCATGCTGGCGCCCTCTCACAATTCCTCGACCTTTCCCCGGGGACTGCGTGTGATCCGGACGGGGCGACGGGGTTCGCCAACATTCCCTTCTCCGGTCCGTTCGCGCGCGGGCTTCACGCTCATCGAATTGCTGGTGGTGATTGCCATCATCGGGCTGCTCGCTTCCATGATGCTGCCCAGTCTGGCGCGGGCCAAAGCCAAAGGCCGGGACATCGCCTGCCGCGGCAACGTTCGCCAAATCGCGCTCGGATTGCAGTTGCATGTGATGGATCACGGTTATTACCCGGTTTACAGCGTGGATCCTTCGTTGAGTTTGGAGTTCAAGTTTTGGCCGGAAACGCTGGAGCCGTACACGTCGTCGAACTGGACCAACAAGCTGTACGCGTGCCCGGATTTCAAAGGCGTCACGGCCAGCGGCAATCAGGGCGGTTCGCCCCTGGGGAGCTACGGTTACAATGCCAACGGCACGAAATGGACCCCGAGCGACCTCGGGCTTGGGGGATCGATGGTGCGGGCGACACCGAAGGAGATGCACGAGGATTCCAGTCTGTTCCGGTTGCGCGAGTCCAGAGTGGTGGCGCCCTCGGACATGATGGCCATGGGAGACGCGCATCTCATCTGGTCTCCCAAGACGATGACCAAGAACGTCTATGGCGTCGATTTGCCGTATGACAATTACAGCGGCATGGGACTGCTCGACATCAATTCACGAAACGGCGTCGAGCAGAGCGGTTGGCCGGGCAGCAAGGGGATCATCAAGGCGACTCTGAAGAGGCATGGCGGCCGCTACAACGTCGCCTTCTGCGACGGTCATGTCGAGAGCATCAAGCGCGATGATCTTTTCAGCCGGACGGATCGTCCGCTGCGGCGTTGGAATAACGACAACGAGCCGCACGCGGAACTGCTGAACCGCGTGCCTTGACGAGGCGGGCTCGGCGGCGGCGATGCAGGCGCGGTGCTTGGCGTCCCCTTGCGAATCTGGAAGAGGGGGATCATTGACCGGATCGATTCCGGGCTTGGAAATATCAATGCGACACGGAGGTCGCCAGGGTGTTCAATGAAGCATCGATGAAATCGATCTTGCATCTCAATCTGGTGATTGCCTGGGTTTGGGTTTTGGCGGGTGTGGTTTCGGGAGCCTTGCTCGGGCTGAAATTTCACGAGGATCGCTGGCAGGGAGGCTATGCCAGTCTGCGCCGCCGCATGATGCGGCTCGGGCACATTGCCTTTTTCGGCATGGCTTACCTCAATCTTCAATTCTGGATGACGGGTTCCCAATTGGAATTCCCGGCGCTCTCGGCGCGGGTGGCGAGTTGGGGGTTCGCCCTCGGCGCCTTGGGCATGCCCCTGTGTTGCTATCTCATGGCGTGGCGTCCCTCGTTTCGATGGTCTTTTGCGGTGCCGATCCTGGGACTTCTGGCGGGGACGGGAATGACCTTGAAGGAGTTGATGAAACCATGAAAACCAAGCGTATTGGACTGATCGCCATGAGCGGAGTGCGGGCCAGGAATCCGGAACTGGTGGCCGCGGGATTGACGATGCCGGGCTTCGTCGAACGGAGCGAAGTCATCGCCTCCCTGCCCAGCCTTTCGCTGCTGACACTGGCGGGGATGACGCCGGACGGGTTCGAACTCAGCTACCATGAGATCGCGGATTTACGAGGGTTGGACACCTTGCCGATGGACTTTGACCTTGTGGCCCTGACATCGTTGTCGGCCCAGATTCGGGATGCTTACCAGGTTGCGGCGGCTTACCGTGCCAAGGGGATTCCCGTCATTCTCGGCGGACTGCATGCGACCGCGCTTCCGGACGAAGGGGTGGCCCAGGTCGGTTCTGTTGCCGTTGGAGAGGGGGAATTGATCTGGCCCGAGGTGCTGTCCGACCTGGATTCGGGAACCCTGAAGCCGGTCTATCGAGCTCCACGAGGGGAGAGTTTCGATCTCCGGCAAGCTCCTCTGCCTCGCTTCGATTTGTTGGATCCTTCGCGTTACAACCGGCTGACGGTGCAAACCAGCCGGGGTTGTCCGCACCGCTGCTCGCTCTGCGCGAGTTCGATCCTTTTGACGGCCCATTACAAGACCAAGCCGGTGGCCAAGGTCATGGAGGAGATCAAGGCCATCCGCGCCTTATGGCCCAGGCCTTTCATTGAGTTTGCGGATGACAATAGTTTTGTGCATCGAGGGCACGCCAAGGAGCTCTTGCGGGCGCTGGCTCGCGAGAATGTGCCGTGGTTTACCGAAGCCGACGTGCGGGTGGCGGACGATCCCGAACTGCTTGGATTGATGAGGGACGCGGGATGCCGGCAGGTCTTGATCGGATTGGAGAGCCCGGCCAAGGACAGCCTGGACGGCCTTGAGGAGAAGGCGAACTGGAAATGGAGACGGCGGGATCGTTATCTCGAAGCCATCGATCGCATTCAATCCTACGGCATCACCGTCAATGGCTGCTTCATTCTGGGCTTGGACGCCGACACCGAGTCGGCGTTCGATCGTGTATTCGACTTCGTCCGAGAATCGTCTCTCTATGAGGTGCAGGTGACGGTGCTGACGCCTTTTCCGGGCACGCCCCTCTATGCGCGGTTGAAGCAGGAAGGGCGGCTGATCGAGGAGACCGCGTGGGATGCCTGCACATTGTTCGATGTCAATTTGCGACCCAAGCAAATGTCCGTGGCGAGGCTGGAAGCCGGGATGGTGGACTTGATCAAGCGGCTTTACTCCGCGGAGGAGACGAGATCGCGCCGACGGCGATTCTGGAGACACCGAAAAGGCAAGCCTGGCGGGACTGCCTCCCCCGCGGGCGCGCGAACATCCTCCGCTTCCGCTCCGGTTCCGGCCTAAATTTCAAGGGCTTCCGGGCATCTTCGGCATTGCCCCGCTCCGGGACGACGCACCATACTGCGCCCCAGCCATGAGCGCGACGAGCAAAAGCACCGGCAGCGTCGATTCCATCGTCAGAGTGCTGACGGTGTCCAACAAGCTGGGCATTCACGCCCGGCCGGCCGCGCAATTTGTCAAGACCGCGAGCCGGTTCGCCGCTGAGATCCATGTTGAAAAGGACGGCGAGCGGGTGAATGGAAAGAGCATCATGGGGCTCATGATGCTGGCGGCCGGGCAGGGATCGAAGCTGACGGTCATCGCGGAAGGGGGCGACGCCGCTCAAGCCGTGACCGAGATTGAATCGCTCCTGCGCGGCAAGTTTGGGGAAGATTAAGCGCTCACCCGGCGAGGCCCGAGCCCGGCCTGCCCGCATTCCACTTTTCGAATTCTATGGCCCAGGACGAATTTGACATTCGCTACGTGGCGAATCTGGCAAGGCTGAAGTTGACCGGCGAGGAGCAAGCCCACCTCTCCTCCCAGTTGGGTTCGATCCTCGCCTACATCGAGCAGCTCAAGAAAGTGGATGTCTCCCAAGTAGAACCCACCGCCCATCCTTTCCCACGCGTGAATGTGATGCGTCCGGATGAGATCACCTCTTCGCTGGGGCATGAGGACGCACTGCGGAACGCGCCTTCCAAGGCCGGAGGGCTTTTTATCGTTCCGAAAATCGTCGAGTAAACGAGCTTCTCCCCATGCTGCATCATCTGACCTTGAGCGAGTTGCGCGCGCGGCTGGAAAAGAGGGAGGCATCCTCCCGGGACATCGTGCGCGATTGCCTGGCGCACATCCGGAGGACGGAGCCCTCCATCCATGCCTTCTTGAGCTGGGATGAGCAGGACGCAATGGCTCAAGCCGACGCGGCGGATCGGGAGATCGCGAACGGAGTTTCGCACCAGCAGAAGCCCTTGTTGGGCCTGCCGATCGGGTTGAAGGACGTCATCGTCGCCCGCGGACACCCCGCGTCCTGCGCCTCGAAGATTCTGCAGGGGTTTGTCTCGCCCTATGATTCGACGGTGGTGAGCCGGCTGCGGGAAGCGGGCGCCGTGATCATCGGGCGCTTGAACATGGATGAATTCGCCATGGGCAGTTCAACCGAGAACTCGGGTTTCCGGACCACGCTGAATCCATGGGACACGACCCGGATTCCGGGTGGCAGTTCGGGCGGTTCCGCCGCGGCCGTGGCGGCTCATGAGCTGCCCGCCACCCTGGGATCCGACACCGGGGGGTCCATTCGGCAGCCCGCGGCGCTCTGCGGGGTGGTGGGACTCAAGCCCACCTACGGACGCGTTTCGCGCTATGGGTTGATCGCTTTTGCCTCGTCTTTGGATCAGATCGGGCCGTTCAGCCGGGACACCCGCGATGCCGCGATCCTGTTGCGTGTGATCAGCGGTCATGATCCGAAAGATTGCACGAGTCTGCCTGAACCGGTGCCCGACTACGAGGCGGTGCTGGGCCGCGATTTGAAGGGTTTGAGGGTTGGTTTGGCGAAGGAGTTCATGGTGGGCGGGCTGGATCCGGAGGTCAAAGCCGCCGTGGACGCGGCGGTGAAGCAATTGCAGAACCTCGGGGCGGAAGTCCGGGGGGTTTCGCTGCCGCACAGCGAGTACGCCGTTGCGACCTATTACATTTTGGCGACGGCGGAGGCCAGTGCCAACCTCGCGAGATTTGACGGCATCCGCTATGGCCTGCGGGTGGATGGGGCTGATCCCGCCCAATTGTATTCGGCGAGCCGGGGCACCGGATTTGGGCCGGAGGTCAAGCGCCGCATCATCCTGGGGACGTACGCGCTGAGCAGCGGCTATTACGACGCGTATTATCTGCGCGCCCAGAAAGTGCGCACGCTGATCCGTCAGGATTTCGAGAACGCTTTCAGGCAAGTGGATGCCATCGTGTCGCCCACGACGCCGACCGCCGCCTTTCGCGTGGGGGAAAAATCAAGCGACCCGCTGCAAATGTATTTGTCCGATATTTTCACCATTTCCTGTAATTTGGCGGGCAACTGTGGTGTCAGCGTGCCGTGCGGATGGACCGCGAATCCACGGCTGCCGATTGGACTTCAGATCCTCTGCCCTTCATTCGGGGAGGAGACGTTGCTGCGCGTCGCCCACGCCTATGAGCAGAGCAATGCTTGGCACCGCCAATTCCCGCCTCTTGCTGAGGGCGTTTGAAGCGGAGAATTCCCCATGGATTACGAACCCATCATCGGCCTCGAGACGCACGTTCAGCTCAAGACCCGCTCCAAGATGTGGTGTGGATGTGCCAACGCGTTTGGGGCCGGTCCGAACACCCTCGTGTGTCCCGTGTGCTTGGGGTTGCCGGGCGTGCTGCCCGTGCCGAATGAGGAAGCCCTCAGACTGACGACCCTCACCGGCTTGCTTCTGCATTGCGAGGTTCCCCGGACGGCCAAGTTTGATCGCAAGAACTACTTCTATCCGGACGTGCCCAAGAACTATCAAATCACGCAGTACGCCATGCCTTCCACCCGGAACGGGTGGCTCGATTTCGAGTTCGGGAGCGGCGTGGTGCGGGTTCGGATCACGAGGGCTCATCTCGAGGAGGACGTGGGCAAGAATTTCCATTTCGACCGCCACAGCGGAGTCGATTTCAACCGTGCCGGCGTTCCCTTGTTGGAGATTGTCTCCGAGCCGGATATCACAAGCCCCGACATGGCGGTGGAGTACCTGAACGCGTTGAAAGCGGTGCTGGTTCAGGGCGGGGTGAGTGATTGCGACATGGAAAAGGGCATGGTCCGTTGCGACGTCAACGTGAGCGTGCGGCCCAAGGGGTTCTCGACACTGGGCGCCAAGATCGAGATCAAGAACATGAATTCCTTCAGCGCCGTGCGCCGTGCGCTCGACTTTGAAATTCCGCGCCAAATCGGGGTTCTGCGCGGAGGCGGGGCCTTGAGCCAGGAGACGAGGCGTTGGGACGACGTGGCGGGGATTACGGAACCCATGCGCTCCAAGGAAGATGCCCACGATTACCGGTATTTTCCTGAACCCGATCTCATGCCGCTCCAACCGGACGAGCGATGGCTGCAATCCGTGCGTGCCCGGATGGTGGAGCTTCCGCTGGACCGGAAAATGCGCTTGATGCGGGATTTTGCCTTGCCTGAGGGCGATGCCGAAGTGCTGACGGCGGAGGCGGCGTTGGGGAACTATTTCGAGGCTGTGGCTCGCGCGGGCGGCCATTCCAAATCGATTGCCAATTGGATCATCAACAATTTGCGCGCTCTCATGGCCGAACACGGAGTAGGACTTGACGGGTTGAAATTTCCCGCGTCCGCGATTCCAGAGTTGGTGCTTTTGGTGGAAAGCGGGCGCATCAGTTCCAAGATCGCGCAAGAAGTCTTTCAAGAGACTTTCCTCACCGGCGCTTCGCCGGGGTCCATCGTCGACAGGAAAGGTTTGGCTCAGGTGAGCGATACCGCGGCTTTGGAGAAGTTTTGCGAGGACGTGATTGCCGCTCATCCGAAGAGCGCCGAGGATTTTCGCGCCGGCAAGGCCGCCGCGCTGAACTTTCTCAAAGGCCAGGTCATGAAGTTGAGCAAAGGCAAGGCCAACCCGTCCCTCGTCGGTTCCATTCTGGAGAAGCAGCTTTCGAACTGAAGTCGTTCGGCGGTGCTCACCGCCCGGCGGGTCAGGATTCGAACAGGCTGAGCACTCGCGCCGCCTCCGTCACGCTCCAGGCTTGAGCGTCGCATCCCCGCGCTCGATGGGGCGCGTTGCCATCCAGAATCTCCGGCAGTTGGCCGAGGCAACCCTCGTCCAGCCGTAACTCCGACGAATCAAGATAGCTGCGCGCCGCCGAGCGTGCTTGCGGATCATCCGGCCACGCTCGGAGCATCGCTTCGCAGAATGAGGGAAACGTCCAGCACCAAGCGGTGCCGTTGTGGTAGGCGGGTTTGCGCCGGGTATCCTCGTCGCCCTCATAGTGTCCCCAGTAGGGATGATGCGGATCGTTGAGAAGTCGTCCATCATGGCCCTTGACCGGCAACGGAAGTTCGACCCGCAAGGGAGCCAAAGAGCGAAGCGCACCCGGGACGACCAAGTGCCTGGTTGCGGCTTGCACGGCGCGCCGTGACCGCACTCGCCCGCCTTCGCTCGATCCAAGGGTGCCCAGCGCGATCGCCAGGATCATGTTGGAACGGAGCGCGTCGTCGATGTGCGCGGCTTGGGCGGAAACTCCAGCCGGCGCCCTGAGCACGTCGGCATACCAACCCTTCCGTTCCAGCCAAAACAAACCTTCCAGCGAGGCAGCGGCTTTCTCCGCCCAGGCTCGCCAATGGCTTGGGTCCTTCGTGCCCTCGGCCATGGCCAGTTGTCTGAGGAGGCGGACCCAGAGGGCCTGAATCTCGATGGGATAGCCTTCGCGAGGGGTTCCCGCGGGGTAGTTGGTATCCATCCATGTAAAATGCCCCGGGCTCCAAACCAATCCGGAATCGGGGTCTACTCGAATTCCGTTGGCAGTGCCCCGCAGATAATGGGTGGCGGTGGATTCCAGCACCTCCACCATGCGGCGTCCTCGCGGATGCACGGGGACAGCCAGGACATCGGTGGGGTTTGTGGACTTCGCGCAGGCTGAGGCCAGCTCCTCCACGACCACGCCCAGCCAGAGGGGCGCGTCGGAAGTGTCGCGGTTCGAGGCGTCCTGCGCGTGGATGCTATTCGGCAGGGTGCCACCCGCTTCGAAACGCGCGAATGTGCATAACAGGTTGAGGACTTCCTCCGTCCTGCCGCAACTGATCAAGCCCCGGGCGGCGATGAGACTGTCCCTTCCCCAATCGAGAAACCAAGGATAACCCGCGATCACCGTCTCGCCTTCTCCACGGCGCGCGCGAAACTGGTCCGCCGCTCGCGCCAGGCGCGAAAAAAATCGCGAGCGCCCGGGGGTGACGTTGAGGGGAGGAGTGTTGGAGAGCCGGTTTTCCGCCAACGCCAAGGCAGTCTCGGGGACGCTTTCCGCGGTGATGACCAGTTCGGCGGAAGCGCCGGGCTCGAGTGCCATCTCAAACCAACCCGGACTGAAGGCGTCCCCGCTGGCCGTTTGGCCGCGCGAAGCCTCGTGGGGATGGGGAATATTTTCGGACCATTCCGGTGCTTCATGGTAATCTCCGGTCGCGCAAAAGGCCGTGAGCGGGCGATCCTCCGCCGGTTTGAACCGGAATCCCGCCGGATTCTTCAAAGCACTCGTGTGGCGCCGGAAATGATCGTCTGCGCCGGGACCTCTCCGGGTTTCCGAATGAAAGCTGCGATCCTCCAGATCCAGGCGGGCGGTCAAGACGAGCGGGAAAAGATCCGCGTGCTCGTGGCGAGGGCGGTGGAGCCGCACGCGAACCGTGTTGGCAAACGCGTCCATGCTCATGGAAACTTCCACGGGGATGTTCGATCCCGCACCGGCAAAGGCGCGGAAGGCCCATCGGGGGATCGGTTCGAGTTGGAAATCCGAGAGGTTATGGAAATCGAGCGGCGTCAGAAACCGGTTCGCGTTGCTCCACAATCGCAAACGCTTGACGAGGACATGACGATCCACCGGCAACGACGGATGAAGATTCGCGCCCAGCAGGCAATCGTATTTGGATTCGATCCGGCCCAGATCCAGCCGAACCCGACACATCCCGCCTCGTCCGTTGGTCAGCAACACAAGCTGATTCGGCAACAGCTGTGCCGGTGCGGGCTGGGCAGAAACTGAACCCAACGCTTGAACCGGGGTGGGTGGATTCAAGAAATGAAGGGCGCCGGTGAAGCTCGCCGCCGGGCTGCGCCGGGTGCGCAAGTTCAACCGGGAATGTCCGAGCCCGCCGTTGGGTGCCACGGCCGCGATCCACCCGTTTTGGACCGGACAACTCTCGAGCCGCATGGGGTGGAAGTCGTTTCCACGGGTGCAGGTGGCGGTGAAAGGTTCAGGATGATGAATCAGCAGCCAATGTCCGGCAGGCACGAGCGTAATCCGGCTCGTGTCGCTTTCGCTCCATTCCGTCACGGGTAGATAATCGCCGCGCCTTCGGAGTTCGGCTGTTCTTCGGGTGCAATCGAAGGCGGGGTTGTCTGGTTCCGGCTCAAACGGGCGGGTGAGCATCGCCAGGAACCCCGCCGGATCTTGTTCCACCGCCTCTGCGATGCCTCTGGCTCGGGCGAGTGCGAGGCACGTCGCTTCATCGATTTCCCCGGCTCTCTGCATGGCCCAGGCCCGGCGCGAGCTGGATGCGCGGTACGCCTGGCCTTGCGCGATTTCGTAGTCGCCGGCAGGAGCGAGGCAATAGGCAGTGCATGGTGGAATCTCGGAAAAACATCCACCGTCCGAATCCACTTCTAGGGCTGGCGCGGTTTGGCCGAGCAGGTCCCGCCATGCGCTGAAATGGTAGCGTGGATCGTCGGGGGACGTCGCGCGAGGAAGGGTCCATCGGGCCCTTTGGGGCGCTTCATCCTGAGGATTGACCACGATCAACACGGCGTGACGGCGGTCCTGGGACTGCCGCAGCAGGACATAAACCGCGCTGTCGGGCGGACTCAATCGCTCCAGGCTGGCTCCATCGAAGAAACAGGGATGTTCGGCGAGAAGGCGGTTGAGGGTGGCGATTTCTCGCGTGATATGGTCGGGAGCCTCCCAGCGCAAACCCGAATTTTGGTGGACATTGACCTTTTCCGTGGCCAGCCATTCGACGCCTGTGGTGATGGCATAGCCGCCGTTAGGGCTTGTCAGCGCGCAAAGTTGGTTGCGCAGCAGAGACCACGCCCGGCCCTGGACGGCCAGGCGGTTGTTGTCATGAGTCTCGCTGTAATGGACGAGCAAGCCGACGCGCTGACTGGCCTGAATCGCGTGATCCAAATATCCGGCGATTTGTCTGCTGGTAAACTCCTGGAACAGCTCCGAATAGGCCCATTGCATGCCCCCCTCGGTCAACAGCGCTTCCGTGTCCCACCAACCGCCCCCCAGGCCTTCCAGCAGAAAGAGCGTGTTCGGGAACTCGGTGCGCACCCGGGCCACCACGTAGCGCCAGACCGGCATCGGCACTTTGTATCCCGCGTCGCAGCGAAAACCATCGACCCCCCGGCGGCACCACACCAGAAAGGCGCTGGCGAACGATTCCCAAAGTTCCGGGCCATCGGGTTTCAACTCGACCAGATCCTCCCAGACGTTACCCCACGCCCCCGGACTCGCGAACCTTCCGTCAGCATCGCGCAAGAACCACTCGGGATGTTCCTCGAACAGTCTCGAGCCCCATCCGGTGTGGTTGATCACGAGATCGAGGAAAAGTTTTCCATCCTTCGCATGAACCTCGTCAGCCAGTTCGAGAAACTGCTCCACGCCTGTCGTCCGGCGGTCCAGCTCGACCAGCGCGGGGTCAATCGCGGTCAAATCTTGTCCGGCATACGGACTCCCGAAGCGTCCGAACCTTGCGAGGGTTGTGGGGGTGGGATTGATCGGGAGAAGCTGCAGGATGCGAAAACCGAGCCGGTCGAAGATGTGAGGGATCTGGCGGGTCAGATCGCGCAATTTTCCCGAAGGTGGAATGGCGGTGAAACCGAGTTCGTCCAGTTCGCCCAGCCGCTTTTCCCAGGCTTCACTCCTGGCCTGGTCTGCGAAGCGGGACGGACCGAACAACCTCGTGAAGGCGCAGTAGAGCGTGTTCGCGGTGCGATAATCGTTCGGATGGACGCTGATGCCGAGGTCTTCGCCGGCGGGCCAGTATTGGCGGCCCTGGCCATCGACGAGGAAAGGTTTGGCGCGAAAGAAACCCACTTCCGCCAAAGGCACCGTGATGCACCAGGAACTCTCGTTTTCCCTGGCCATCGGAAGGTCCACCCAAGCTTCGTCATGGCCTCGCTCGGTGTTTCGGGCAGCTCGGATGATGCGTTCACGCTCGACCCGAGCCCGCCCCACCGTGGTGCGGAGAAAGGGGGTCCAGGCTCCGGAAACGCCGCGGCGATCCGTGAGCCGGATGACCAGCCAGTCACCGACGAAGCGCAGCACCCGCTCTCCCGCGGACGAAGTGAAGGTGAGATCGGGAGGCGTGGTTGGAACCCATCCCATAGGAGACGGGTGTTAGCTGCATCCCAGGCTTTCGCCGCAATTGAGGCACTTGTAGCAGGCTCCGTTGCGAACCGCGATATGCCCGCAATTCGGGCACGAAGGCGCATCTTGCTGATTCTCGAACGTGGTGAGGGAGACGCGTTCAAGGGTCGCCACGGACACGCGCGGACGTGAGCGCAGGGCGGTCATCAGGGCTGTTTTCGCCTCGAAGGCGGTATCGCTCTCCTCAACGACAGGGAGGTCAGGCACCGGCCGGTTCAAGTTTTTTTTTAACTCGGCATCCAAGTCGGGCATGGGGAGTTCCGTCTGGGCGGGCCGTTGGGAGTCGCGATACCCCGGAATGAACTGGTGAGCCATCCAGCGAAAAACGTAGTCGATGATCGAGGAGGCGTTCCGGATGTCTGGATTCTTGGTGAAGCCGGAAGGCTCGAATCGCTGGTGGGCGAACTTGCGGGCGAGCGCCTCCAACGGCACTCCGTATTGCAACGCCATGCTCGTGAGCGTGCCGATGCTGTCCATTAGGCCGCCGATGGTGGAGCCTTCCTTGGCCATGGTGATGAAAAGCTCGCCGGGCTGGCCGTCCTCGAAGAGCCCAACGGTCAGATAGCCTTCGTGGCCGGCGATATCGAACTTGTGCGTCACGGCGCGGCGTGTTTCCGGCAGGCGGCGGCGGAGCGGCTGGATCGCGGCTTCGCGGAGGCGTTGGAGTTCGGTTTCCAGGCCTTTGACCTTCCCATCGAGTGTGGCGCCATCCGGCTTTTCGCCGCCTTCGTTGGTCTTCCTGGTGTTGAGCGGCTGCGACCGCTTGGAACCGTCGCGGTAAATTGCCACGCACTTCAACCCCATCTTCCAGGCCTGCACGTAGGCGTCCTGAATGTCCTCGACGGAGCACTCCCTCGGGAGATTGACGGTCTTGGAAATCGCGCCGCTGATGAACGGTTGCGCGGCCGCCATCATTTTCAAATGCGCGAGATAATGAATGCTTCGCTGGCCGTGGTTGGCGCGGAAGGCACAATCGAAGACCGGCAGATGCTCGGGCTTGAGTCCACTGCGGAATCCAACGCCGTTCTCCTCGTAATCCTCAATGGTGTCGTGTTTTTCGATGTAGGCCACGATGGCGGCGATCTCGGCGGCGCTGTAGTTCAGACGTTCGAGCGCTTCGGGCACGGTTCGATTGGCGATCTTGAGCATGCCCCCGCCGGCGAGGAGCTTGTACTTGACGAGGGCGATGTCGGGCTCGACTCCGGTCGTGTCGCAATCCATCAGGAACGCGATCGTGCCGGTGGGCGCCAGCACGGTGACTTGGGCGTTGCGATAGCCGTGCTCGTTTCCCGAGGCGAGGGCACGGTCCCAGCACAAACGCGCTTCCTCTTTGAGCGAGGCGAAGTCCTTCGATGGCGCGATGGTTTCGACGGCGTCCCGGTGCAACCGGATCACGCCGAGCATGGATTCCACGTTGTCGGGCGCGAGAGGCACGGGCACATGAGTGCAGCGAGCCTCGCGGTAGCCCTTAAAGGGTCCCATGGCGGCGGCAATCGCCGAGGATTGCTCGTAGGCGTGCCCCGTCATGATGGACGTCAAGGCGCCGGCAAGCGCGCGTCCTTCGTCGGAGTCGTAGGGAAGTCCGTAGCTCATGATGAGGGAGCCAAGATTCGCGTAACCCAGCCCGAGGGTCCGAAACAGGTGGGAATTTTCGGCGATCGTTTTGGTCGGATAACTGGCATTATCGACCAGGATTTCCTGGGCCGTGATGAAGATGCGCACGGCCGCCTTGAATCGTTCCACTTCGAACACGCCGTCTTCGCGCTTGAAGCGCATCAGATTGAGCGAGGCGAGGTTGCAAGCGGTGTTGTTGAGAAATACGTATTCCGAGCAGGGATTGGTGGAATGGATGGGTTCCGTCCCTTTGCAGGTATGCCACTTTTGAACGGCTCCGTCGTATTGCAACCCGGGATCGCCGCAGATCCACGTGCCCTCGGCGATCTTGCGGAGGAGGGCCGTGGCGCTCTTTTTCTCCAGGGGTTTTCCGGTCGTGACCGAGCGGGTCCACCAGTCCCCACCCTCGAGGGCCGCGGTCATGAACTCGTCGCTGGCGCGCACCGAGAGATTTTCGTTTTGGTACATGACGCTGCCGTACGCGTCGCCGTTGTAAGAGCCGTCGTAACCCTGTTCGATGAGCGCCCAGGCCTTCTTTTCCTCCTTCTGCTTGGCGTCGATGAACTCCTCAATGTCCCCGTGGGAATCGCGCAGCGTGTTCATTTTCGCCGCCCGCCGGGTTTTGCCTCCGGACTTCACCACGTTGGCCACCTGATCGTACACCTTGAGGAACGACAACGGACCGCTGGGACGCCCGCCGCCGCTGAGTTTTTCCTTGCTCGAGCGAATGGGCGTCAGGTCGGTGCCCGTGCCGGAACCGTATTTGAAGAGCATCGCCTCGCTGTACGCCAGGCGCATGATGTCTTCCATGTTGTCCTCGACGGACTGAATAAAGCAGGCGCTGCCTTGGGGGTATTCGTACTGGGTGGGGGCGCGCTCCGCTTCTCCGTGCTGACGATTGTAATACCAGTTGCCCCGGGCGGAGTTTTTCCCGATGCCGTATTGGTGGAACAGCCCGACGTTGAACCAGACCGGCGAATTGAACGCACCGTATTGGTTGACGCAAAGCCAGGTCAATTCGTCGCAGAAGACCTCGCCGGCGGCCTTGCTGAAATAGCCATCCTTGACCCCCCAATCCGCGATGGTGCGACAAACGCGCTGGATGAGTTGGCGCACCGAGGTTTCGCGTTCCGGAGTGTTTTGCTCGCCATAAAAGTACTTCGACACCACCACCTTGGTCGCGAGCATGGACCAACTCTTGGGAACCTCCACGTTCTCCTGTTTGAAAATGACCTTCCCCGCGTCATCGGTGATCTCTGCATTGCGCCGATCCCACTCGATTTCGTCGAAGGGATGGATATGAGCCTTGCTGAAGACGCGGGCGAGATCCAAAGGGTGGGTCCGGCTTCCGCGTTTCGCACGTTCCCGAGCCGGTCGTGCAGACGCGACGGGTTTAGATTTGCGGCGGCTGGCGCCGACAGGCGCGATCACTGAATCCTGGGCATCAATCATGGCGAGCGGGTGGTGAATGGGTTTCGGGTGGAGATGGAACTTGGGACTTTCTGGCAATGGCAAAAAAACGGCGAAAACAGCTTGGTTTTCGAAGCAAAATACGCTCCCTCGAAGTCTCGTGGACCCCATTTAGTAGCGCAGTCCTCGGAGGGTAGCACTAGGGATTGTGGTGACAAGGAAAAATCTGTGAAAAATCAGGTTCAACGCAGATTCCATCAGATTCTCCGAGAAATCGACCTTTTGAGTCCGGAAACTGGAACTGCCCAAGGGGTGGGAAATGCTGGTGAACGAGGACCGGAAAGGGGCGGGTCGGACCGGAGGAACATTTTGTGGTTTCCAGCGGCTACCTGCCGATCTCAAACTGTCCGCATGCCCCAAGGCTTTCGAACGAAGATTTTGACGAGGTCCGCGTTGCCCGGTTGGAGGGAAGGATTGAGTTCACGAGGGTTGCGGCTCGTGGTGACCAATGGCTGCTTCGACATTTTGCACGCCGGACACGCGCAATATTTGGAGGCGGCGCGAAACGCCGGGGATGCGTTGTTGGTGGGATTGAACAGCGACCGTTCGGTGCGTGAACTCAAGGGAACAGGACGCCCGGTCAACCCCGAGGAGGACCGAGCGGCCGTGTTGGCGGCGCTGGAATCCGTCAGCGGCGTCTGTGTTTTCGACGAACTGCGGGCGACGGCGTTTCTGGCCGAGGCTCGGCCTGACATTTATGTTAAGGGGGGCGACTATACCGTGGAGACGATTCCGCAGGACGAACGAAGGGTGGTGGAGTCGAACGGGGGGAGAATCATTTTTCTCCCCTTTCTGCCGGGCCGTTCGACGACTCGCCTGTTGAAAAAGCTCAGTTCCTGATGCGCATCCCGATTTTTTCGAGAACCGGAAGCTGTTCACGCTTGGTCTTGGCGGCGAGGGGATTCCCCTTCAGATAGACCTGCAAGAACGGGGCGAATCGTTGTTCCTTGTCGTTTTGGCCCATGGTGACGAGGGGGGCAAGGTCTTTGACCTTGTTGTGTTCAAGCATGAGGAACGAAATGCGATTCAGACCGTTCAGAGGGGACAGGTCGGAGATGTTATTGCTGGCCAGTGAAAGCGAGAACAGGGTTTGCAACCGCCCGAGACCTTGAATCGAGCGAATGCCTGTGCGATCGAGGTAGAGGGACGCGATCTTGGGGAATTGGGTTAACGGGGCGACATCTTTCAGTTTGTTTCCGCTCAGATAGAGGGAGGCCATATTGGTCAATCCTGAGAGGGCGCGGACGTCGCGGACCTTGTTGTTCGACAGTTCGAGGTATTGAAGCGCAAGGTTGGTGGCCAGGGGGCCCAGTTCTTCCACACGATTGTCGGAAAGATCCAGAAATTGCAGACGGGCCATGCCGGACAGCGGTTTGAGGTCTGCCACCTGGTTCTTGGCGAGGTCGAGCGAGGCGAGGTTGACCGCTTTTTCGAGTCCCGCAAGGTTCGTGATTCCGGCGCTTTTCGCTTCGATGACCGAGAGATTGACCATGTCGGCCTCGGTAATGGGTTTGTCGTTGTCGCGCTTTTCGAAGACGAATTTGCGGACCGCGGCCTCGAGTTTCTTGTCCGGAAACTTGACCTGGGGTGATTCCGGTTCGGGTTCGGCGGCATGAATGGCATAGCAGACCAGGGCGCAGGCCATGGCCAGAGGGAGCTTGGGGATCATCGAGGAGCGGAGAAACGAGGATGTCATACGCGATAGGAGTCAGATTCGGCGGCGATGATCCCCATTTATGAGCGAAACCTCCCCGGGGTCAAGCCATGCGCTGTGTTTCTTGTCGCACATCGGATCCAGAGATTGCCTCAAAACAGGGCCAAAGGTAGATACAAATCTTCAGATTTTAACTAAAATATGAAATTCTCCATCGTTTTTTTCCGAGGATTGGCATTGCCGGGGTTTGTCGTCGCCCTTTTTTCCGTCGTGATGACCGCGCAGGCTCGGAATTTCCGCACCAGCTTTTATGTGCCGAATGGGAACACATTTGGCTGTGCCCTCTGTCATGTCTCCTCCGGCGGCGGAGGTCCACGAACTTCATTTGGCGAAGACGTGAATCAATTCGTCACGCCCAATGGTTCCCAGCAATTCTGGTCTCGGATCTTTAATCTCGATTCGGACGGCGACGGTTTCACGAATGGCGAGGAAATGGGTGATCCGGATGGTGATGGTCGTGCGACCGCGGGTTTTCGGGCCTCCCGTCCGTGGCTGGCCTCCAGCGTACCTGCTCCTGTCAACAAGGCGCCCACCATCACGGTTGCCGGCGACGCCTCGAGTGCGTTCGCCTTGCGAACCGGCAAGCTGAAGCTGACGGCCACGGCAGCGGATTCGGATGGAACGGTTTCGAAAGTCGAGTTTTTCGCGGATGGAACCTTGCTGACCACGGTGACGGCGGCGCCTTTTGAATTCACGGTCGATCTTTCAACCCTGGCCGTAGGAGGGCGTTCCTTCACGGCCAAGGCCACGGACAACCAGAATGGCGCCACCACTTCGACGGCATTTGCCGTCAAGTTGCGTGATCCGTTGAGCATGAACCATCCCAGGGTCTCGCCTGAAGGTGCCTTGGAAATCAGTTGGCCTTCCTTGCCGGGGTCGAAGTATGTCGTGGAATTCTCCGAGGATTTAGTCACCTGGAAGGAAGCGGGCACCCTCGTGGCGACTGAAGCTGTAGGCAGATTCAGCGAAGCTAACGCTTCCGCAGCCGCTCGATTCTACCGGGCAAGAGAAGTGGAGTAGGCGTCCAGCCCTGAAATTTGCCAGGTCGAACCTGTCCCTCGTCGACCGTCACGCTTCCAGGGAGTCTCCCAGGGGCTGCGGCAAAGCTTCATGAAGAGGGGTCGACAAGAGACTTCTCGGCGGGTGGGCGGTCTTTGAACACGAGCAGGGTCCTGTGACACACGACGCTGTCCGGCAGCGAGGGGGGTGGAGCGTGCCGTCCTGGCGGGCAGCACCTCCATCGAGCATGGCATCAAGATGACGGAGGAGGTCATGGACCTGATGAAGGCGCTCGGCATCTGGTCTTTGCCCACATGAAGCACCCGCAAGTTCACCGAGGATAAGGAGCTGATTAGGCTGGAAGCCGGCCAGTCTGCCGGCAACATCATCGTACTTTCGGTCGCAGGACCCTCGACGATGACCTTATTGCACAAAACACCACGAATCGGGCTGGCGATGGCCTGCCTCCTCGCCCTCACCCCTCGCCATCAAGCTGCTGGGACCGGGCCAGCGGCTTTGTCGAACGATGAATTTTTCGACCTGAACCGGTTGCTGGAAGTGCAAATCACCCTGCCGCCGGAAGATTTTGAAAAGCTCCGGCGGCAGAAGCGAGATCTCAGCGAGCAGTTCAGCCAGAACCGCGGTGAGAAGCCCCAAGCGCTGACCAGGGCGTACGACTGGTTCAAGGGCGATGTCACCATTGACGGCGTCACGATCAAGAACGTCGGAATTCGCAAGCGGGGCTTGCTGGGATCCGATAACACGGCACGCCCCTCTTTCAACATCGATTTCGATCAGTATGTGAAAGGCCAGACGTTTGCCGGCGAAGCACGTTTCACGCTGCACAACAACAATCAGGATCCTTCGCAAGTGCAACAAGCCCTGGGTTACCGGGTGTTCGCGGCGGCGGGTGTGCCCGCGCCGCGCTGCAATCTCGCCCGGGTGACCGTCAACGGGAAAAGCCTGGGCCTCTACTCGCATCTCGAAGCCGTGGACGAACGTTTTCTGCGGCGGCACTTTTCCAGCCCGCAAGGCCATCTCTATGAAGCTGCCTTCAGCGACTTCCGTCCCGGTTGGGTCCATGCCTTCGAGTCCAAGAATCACAAGCAGACCAAGGACCGCGCCGACCTGGAGCGGGTGGTGCGGGCTTTGGATTCGAAGGAGGGAATGATCGATCGCGTTTCCGAAGTCGTGGATCTGAACGCTTATCTCAATTTTTGGGCGACCGAGGTTCTGATCGGTCATTGGGATGGTTTCGCCGGCAATCAAAACAACGCCTTCGTTTATCACGATCCCAAATCGGACAAGTTTCACTTCATCGCCTGGGGCGCGGACTCGACGTTCGGAGATCCGCATGTGTTTGTCCCCTTCGTGCCTCCGGTCTCGGTGGTGGCCAACAGCCAACTTTCCCGCCTGCTCTACAATCATCCGGAGACGCGCGAGAAGTATCGTCATCGAATGCGCGAACTTCTGGCCATGGTCTGGAAAGAGCCGGAACTTTTGGCGGAAGTGGACCGCCTGGAGGTGCTCGTGAAGGATCGGATTACCATTCCCAAGCCGCAATTCGTCGCTGGTTTGAAGAAAGTGCGGGAATACATTCGCACTCAACGGGCCGCGCTGGATGCCGAACTGGCGCAGCCTGCCACGCCCTGGACCTACCCGAGCCGCCCGAACCGCCATCTGGAATGGGCCGGCAAACTCTCGGCGAGCTTTTCGACGGTGTGGTCGACGAACCTGCTCGGCAGTGAGCCGACGCCTTCTTCACCGCAACACCTCGGACGCTTGAATCTGGAATACTACCGGCGGCAGTATTCAGACAAGCAGGCGCGGAGCCGCACCGGCATTCACCCTCGTCACCCGGACTTTGCCACCGTACTCGTGACGGCATCCGTGGATGGGGTCACGGCCCCGGTGAGCCTTTACATCTCCGTGGATCAAGATGCCTTCCTCAAGGGCGGGATCGTTCCCCTTGATGGCAAGCAGGCCATCGGCTACCTTGTGACGGGGGTTCGTGGGACGAAATCCCACCGAGTTCTCGGTTACATCTCAAACAGCAAAGGATCGATCACGCTGTCTCGCTCGGGGCTGAAATTGGGGGAAGAGGTCAGCGGCCACATTGAAACGGAAGTCTGGGCGTTTCGTTGGGAGGATTTCGATCTCAAGGCTCTGAACGCGGCGAGTTCAACTGGACCTTAAACCTCCCGACTGACTTGTTAGTCACCGTTCCGCACCCCGGCCCGGCGGAGTTTTCTTGCTTAAGACGGCGATTGCCGTTTCCAGGATAAGGGATAGGCCTCGTGCTTCGTCATGTCTTTCTCATACATTCCAACTTACCCGCGTCATGGAGATCCGGGTCCTGACCCCCGGCAACAGGCTCAAGGACAGAAAACTCGCAACGCTTCGTTGTTCCCCTTGAAAAGCGTTCCCAGGACGAGATTAGGCGGAATCAAACTTGCTTGGCTCTTGGTGGAGGTCTAGCCTCAGATTCCATGGCCAAAGTGATGTTGATCGATGACGAAGTGACCATGGTGCAAATGGTTACGGAGTTGCTCCGCGGGGAGGGGCACGAGGTGTTCCCCTTTACGAACGGCAATGCCGCCCTGGAGGCCATCGAAGCCACCGCGCCCGAATTAGTCATCACCGATCTCTACCTGGAGAAAGCCCGTGCCCACGGGCTTGAAATCCTCAGCAAAGCCCGCTCCCTCAATCCTCTTGCGATCGTGATCCTCATCACGGGCTACGGCTCCGTCGAATCGGCCGTGGAGGCGATGCGCAAAGGGGCCTACGATTATCTGGAAAAGCCCTTCAAGCTCGATCAGCTCAAGCTTTGCGTTCAAAGAGCGCTCTCTTACAACGACGCGGTTTCGGAAAACCTGTATCTCAAAAAGCAGCTCAAGAAGAAATACCAGTTCAGCCAGATCATTGGGTCCTCGACCAAGATGCAGGATGTCTTCAAAATGGTCGAGCGGGTGGCGGACACCGACAGCACCGCCCTGATTCTCGGCGAGAGCGGCACGGGCAAGGAGCTTGTGGCGCGCGCGCTGCACTTCAACAGCCGCCCTCAATTCGCGCCCTTCGTTCCCGTCAATTGCGCCGCCATTCCCGAGAACCTCTTGGAATCCGAACTCTTCGGCCATCGCAAGGGCAGTTTCACCGGCGCCGTTACGGACAAGAAAGGACTCTTTCAAGAGGCGGATGGCGGCACGATCTTTCTGGACGAAATCGGGTCCATGCCTGCCGCGTTGCAAAGCCGTTTGTTGCGCGTTCTCCAGGAGAAGGAAGTGAGGCGGGTTGGGGACAATGTTCCCATCTACATCAATGTCCGAGTGGTTGCCGCCACCAACGAACCGCTGGAGGAGCGGGTCAAGCAAGGCACCTTCCGCGAGGATCTTTATTACCGGTTGAATGTCATTCCCATCAATATCCCCAGTCTGCGCGAGCGGTTGGATGATATTCCGCTGCTGGTGGGGCATTTTCTCCGGGACAAAGTTCACACGCGAAGCGGCAAGCCGTTTCAGGTCACCCGGCAGGCGATGGAAGTGCTTTGCGCCCATCATTGGCCGGGCAATGTGCGCGAACTCGAAAACGCTGTCGAACGCGCGTGCGCCCTGGCCGACACCCATGTGTTGCAGGTCATGGACCTCCCCCCCATCCTGCACAAGTACGCCTCCGCCTCCTCGTTCGAGACGGAGATCCAGTCCCGGCCCGATTTGCCGCCGAAATCCCTGATCGTGCTCTCGGATGCTCTTTACCCCCTGAGGAGTCCCGAGGTGAAAAATCTTTCCCTGGACACACCGGCGGGCGCTCCGCCTTCGGACCCTGCCAAGCCCATCGTTTCGTTGAAGCAATACCTTCGTGAACAGGAGGTTTCCTATCTCAACCGGGCGCTTGCTTTTGTGAACGGGGACAAGGAAAAGGCCGCGCAGATGCTGGGCGTCAGTCTCGCCACCCTCTACCGCAAGCTTTCGGACGACGAGGCCGAGTAGTTCATCGTGTGCTGTTCATGAATTGGGCGGGCCTTTGTTGCGCCGCTTGGGCGGTTCTGGCTCG